>PVBE010428400.1_pt1 | contig 30145 bp, 20 predicted proteins | sample 1631181 | NCBI WGS metagenome assembly PVBE01 (sample SAMN08397723, study PRJNA350692) | Marine metagenome, whole genome shotgun sequencing project. | isolation source: water | place: Pacific Ocean | collected 2012-04
GGCGCGCCCCCCGTCCGGCGCCCGGAAGTGGAAGCCCACCTCCAGCTCGCGACCATCGAGGTCGAAGGTCCGCACGTGAGCCGTGCGCTCCTCGTTGCCCACGTACAGCACGCCGTCGTTCAGGCACAAGCTGCCTTGCATCCGCAGAGCAGAACACAGAGCAGGCCGCGGAGAAAGCCAGGCTCAGCCGGCGGGCGCCAGCTCGATCAGCACCACCTCGGAGGGAGCCCCCACGCGCAGAGGCAGGCCCACGGCTCCCACGCCGCGGCTGACGATCAAGGTCGTCGTTCCCAGGTCGATGCGCAGGCCCGGATGCGGGGGCCCGAGATCGCGCACGACGGGCAGGTCGACCTGGGTGCCGTGGGTATGCCCCGACAGGACCGCCACACAGCCGGCGCGGGCCAGGAACGGCGCGGCATGCGGGTTGTGGCACAGCACCAGCTCGATGTCGCCGGGGCGCAGGGCGGCACGGGCTGTTGCCAGGTCCACATTCCGCCCCTCTTCGAGGTCCTCGAGCCCGACCACCGCCAGGATTCCGTCGCCGACCTCGAAGCGCTCACAAGCGTTGCGCAGAAAGCGCACCCCCGCGCCCTGCAGGGCCTCCACGACGCGCCCCTCCGCGCGGTCCTTGTAGTCATGGTTGCCGAGGACGGCCAGGACCCCATGCGTCGCGCGCAAGCCGGCCAGGTCGTCCACCAGGGGCAGGACCTCGCTCCAGTGGTGGGTGACGAAGTCGCCCGTCAGAACGCACAGGTCGGGCTCCAGCTCGTTCGCGGCCGCGATGACGGCCCGCAGGTCGCCCGCGCCCAGAAAGCGCCCGCCGTGCAGGTCGGAGAGGTGCACGATCCGGAAACCGGCCAGGCCCGGAGGCAAGTCGGGGACCGACAGGCGCTCGCGGCGCACGAGGAAGCGCCCCGGGGCCAGGTGCCGGGCGCGATAGAAGCGCCGCCCGCCCGCCAGGGCACAGCATCCCTCGACCAGACGGAAGAAGGCCAGGCGCGCCTTGCTGTAGCGGCGCGGTTCCACCCCGAGGACAAGGGCGGGTTCGGTGGAGCCCTTCATCTCACCGCGAGGGTTGGATGAGCGCGCCACCGGGAATGCCCGGCGTGCGCCGCGCGAGCGCGGATCAGGATTCCCCCTCGGCGACGCCGGCCAGGCGTTCGATGGCGCTCACGAGTCGCCGCAGGCAAGCCTCGCCGCCCAGCCACTCCATGACGTCGAACAGGTCCGGCCCACCGGCCTTGCCGCTCAGGGCGCAGCGCAGGGGCTGGAAGAGGGCGCCGAAACCGATCCCGCGTTCGCTGATCCATGCGCGCGTCTCCTCGCGCAGGGCCGCGGCGTCCACGCCGTCGGCGATGCGCGGCCGCAACCACTCCAGGTACTCGGCCAGTACGGCGCCGCCGTGCTTGCGGGCGTTCTTCTCGGCCTTCGCCTCCCAGACCAGAGCGTCGTCGGCCGCGAAGAGGTAGTCGATGCGCTCAGGCAGCTGGGAGTAGAGCAGGATGCGCTCCTGTTCTCCGGCCACCACGGCCTCGAACCACTCCGCGCGCGCCGCGAGCTGCTCTTCGTCGAGCTGCCCGGCGGCGACCACGAAGGGCGCGCAGTGTTCCGCGAGGCGCTCGACGGATTCGGCGCGCAGGTACTCCCCGGCCAGCCACAGGAACTTGTCGGCGTCGAAGATCGAGCCGCCCTTGGAGACATCCTCGAGGCGAAAGGCCTCAACGAAGCGCTCGCTGGAGAAGACCTCGGTCTCTCCGTCCAGGGCCCAGCCTTGCAGGGACAGGAAGTTCAGGATTGCCTCCTTCGGGTAGCCCTTCGCACGGTAGTCATCGAGGGAGACGTCGCCGCTGCGCTTGGAGAGCTTCTTGCGGTCGCTGCCGAGCATCAGGGGCAGGTGGGCGAAGCAGGGAGGCTCAAGGCCCAGGGCCGCGTAGAGCTGCACCTGCTTGGGGGTGTTGACGAGGTGCTCCTCCCCGCGCACGACGTGGCTGATCTCCATCGCCGCGTCGTCGCAGACGACGACGAAGTTGTAGGTCGGGTTGCCGTCGCGCCGGACCATGATCCAGTCATCGACCTCGGCGTTCTGGAAGACGACCTCGCCGCGCACCAGATCGGAGACGCGGGTCTCTCCTTCGGGGACCGCGAAGCGCAATGCGAAGGCCTCGCCGGCGTCGGCGCGCGCGCTCGCCTCGTCCGCTGACAGCTCCCGGCAGCAGCGGTCGTAGGCCGGGGTCTCCTTGCGCGCCAGCTGGCCCTCGCGCAGCTCGGCCAGGCGCTCGGGTGGGCAGAAGCAGCGGTAGGCGGCACCCGACGCGAGCAGGGCGCACGCGGACTCCCGGTGACCCTCGATGCGCTCGGACTGGCGATAGGGTCCGTGGGGGCCGCCGATCAGAGGGCCCTCTTCCCACTCGATCCCGAGCCAGCGCAGGCCCTCGATGATGGCCTGCTCCGATTCCGCGCTGGAGCGCTCGCGGTCGGTGTCCTCGATGCGCAGGACGAAGCGGCCGCCGCACTTGCGGGCGACGGCCCAGTTGAAGAGGGCCGTGCGGGCCAGACCGAGGTGGATGGTGCCCGTCGGACTGGGGGCGATGCGGACGCGGACGGGTCGGGGCACAGGAGTTCGCTCTGGGTTATCGCGGCCGACGGCCACGGGGACGGGAGAGGATACTCCCCGCGCGCAGGGCGCGGCAACGGGCCGGGGAAGCTCTCGTAATGAGGTGTCGGGTGCCCGTAGACTTCGTCGATGGCCGACCCGGCAGACAGCGGCGCGTGCGCCCTCTCCTCCGAGCTTCTCCGGCGCGCTCCCAAGGTGGTGTTGCACGAGCACCTCGACGGAGGCCTGCGCCCGCGGACGATCATCGAACTGGCCCGCGAGGCAAACTACGACGGCTTGCCGTCCCAGGACGAGGAGACCCTCGCCGAGGCCTTCCACGTCGGCGCCCGGCGCGGGAGCCTCACGGAGTACCTGGAGGGGTTCCGCCACACGATCGCGGTCATGCAGAGCGCGGACGCCCTCGAGCGCGTGGCGCGCGAGTTCGTGGAGGACATGGCGGCCGACGGGGTGGTCTACGCCGAGGCGCGCTTCGCACCGCACTTCCACACCGCCGCCGGGCTGGGCCTCGACGCGGTGATGACCGCGGTCCTGCGCGGCTTGCGCCACACGGGTACCGAGCTCGGTATCGGCGTGGGCCTGATCGTCTGCGCCATGCGCAACGAGGGCCCGGAGCTCTCCTCGCGCCTGGCGGAGCTGGCGGTGTCCTATCGCAACGCCGGCTGCGTCGGTTTCGACCTGGCGGGCGAGGAGGCCGGGCACCCGGCGAACCACCACCTGGCGGCCTTCCAGCTCGCCAAGCGCAAGAACTTCTCGATCACGGTCCACGCCGGCGAGAGTTTTGGTCCCGAGAGCATCTGGCAGGCCCTGCAGTACTGCGGCGCCCACCGCATCGGCCACGGCGTGCGCCTGGCCGAGGACATCACGATCTACGACCACCAGGTCGTGCGCGTGGGTGAGCTGGCCCAGTATGTGCTCGACCATCGCATCCCGCTCGAGATCTGCCTCTCAAGCAACATCCACACGGGAGCGGCGGCCTCTTTCGCCGAGCACCCCTTCCCGTACTTTCACGAGGCGGGTTATCGCGTCACGCTCAACACCGACAACCGCTTGATGAGCGACACGGACATGACGAACGAGTACGCCCTGGCCGTCGAGCACTACGACCTGGATCTGGAGGACCTCGAGAAGCTCTCGATCAACGGCATGAAGTCGGCCTTCGTGCCCTATGCCGAGCGCTGCCGGATCATCTACGACAGCATCAAGCCGGGTTTTGCCATGCTGCGCGAGGAGCTAGGCAGCGCCTGATGGATCCCCGCGAGTTCGCGCGCGACCGCCTCGCATTCCACGGCCTGCTCACGACCCCGCCGATCACGAGCGAGCTGCTCGCCGGCAACGCTGCGGGCGACCCGCACCTGCGCGAGTTACCCGTCTACCTGCCTCCCGGCTGGGAGGCCCCGGGGAGCGAGCTCCCGGTCGTCTTCGTGCTGGCCGGCTTCACGGGTCGCGGCCAGAACTACCTCGAGACCCACCCCTGGAAGCGCGGTGTGGTCGCCGTCTTCGACCGCGCCGTCGCCGCGGGCGAGTGTCCTCCGGCGATCCTGGTCCTGCCCGACTGCTTCACGCGCCTGGGCGGCAGTCAGTACGTGAACAGCTCGTTCCTCGGTCCTTACGAAGACCACGTCGTCCACGAGTTGACGGCCTTTGTCGACGAGCACTTCCCGACCCTTCCGGGGCGTCGTGGTGTGGTCGGCAAGTCGTCGGGCGGTTTCGGCGCCATGCACCTCTCGATGCGTCACCCCGAGCGCTTCCCCGTGGCGGCCTCGATCTCGGGCGACTGTCATTTCGAGATGAGCTACGCCGGGAGCTTCCCTGCGGCTCTGCGCGGCCTGCTCGCCCACGACTCGGACCCGGCCCGGTTCCTGGAGTCCTTCGCGGCCGACCCGAGCCTCGCGGGGGACGCTCACGCGCTGATCGACCTGCTCGCCATGTCCGCTTGTTATTCCCCCAACCCCGACGCGCCGCTCGGCTTCGACCTTCCGATCGAGCTCGAGACGGGCGGGCGCATCCCCGAGGTCTGGGAGCGCTGGCTGGCCTTCGATCCGCTGCACGCCTGCGTGCCCCGCGCCGACTCCTGGCGGCGCCTCGAATTCCTGCACCTCGAGTGCGGCCTGCGCGACGAGTTCAACCTCCAGTTCGCCTTGCGCGTCCTCACCCGCCGCCTGCGCGACCTCGCCATCCCCCACGCCCACGAGGAGTTCGATGCCGGCCACTTCGGCATCGACGACCGCTACCAGTTCCTTCTGCCACGCATGATCGAGGTGCTTGCGGGCAGCTAGACCCTGCTGGGGCGTGCGCTCCTCCGGGACTGTACGGCCATGAGCTCCTCCTCTTCAGTGGGACGGGCGGTACACTCCGAACCCATGTCGTCGGTTCGACCTGAAGAGCCTGCTGTCCAGCCCGCCAGGGGACGGGCGTTGCGGATCCTGATGCTCGCGGCCCTGCTGCACGGGCTGGCCTACCTCGTGCTCTTGCCGCCCTGGATGGGCGAGGACGAGCCCTGGCATGTCGAGTACGCCCACCACATCGCGAGCGGACACGGCGCCTGGGGCGGGCACGAGATGCAGTTCGGTGACCGGGAGCTGATGACGCTCTCCCAGTTGCAGATCCGGCGCAAGATCGGGGGCCTCGACGGGCCGGAGATCCAGCGCACCCAGGGGGAGCTGCTCGACTCGATGCGCGAACACGATTTCTGGTCGCGGGTGGACTGGGCCAGCTGGCCGGCGGGAGCGGAACAGCTCGATCAGGTGGTCGCGACCCACACGGCCGCGCACCAGCCGCCGCTCTACTACCTCCTGGGCGGCGGACTGCTGCGCCTGCTCCGCGTCGGGGACGTCGAGGACCAGATGTGGGTTCTGCGCGGCCTCGGCCTGCTGGCCTACCTGGCGGTGGTGGCCGCCACCTACGCCCTGGCCTGGCGAGTGTGCAGCGACCCGTGGATCGCGGTCGCGTGCGCTCTGTTCGCCGCCTGGTGGCCGATGCACGCTCGGCAGGCGGGCATCGCCAACAACGACGTGCTGGTCAAGGTCTTCACCGCCTGGATCCTCCTGCTCAGCGTGGACATGGCGCGCGGCGGGATCACCCCACGCTCCCTGGCACTGGCCCTCGGGTTGTGCGTGTGCGCTCTGGCCACCAAGACCACCGCGGCCGCCGCCCTGGTCCCCCTCGGTATCGCCTTGTCGTGGCGAGGTGGACACCACACGCGCGCTCTGCATCCAGGACGGCGCGCGCTGCTGATCGGCTCGTTGCTCGCTGTCGCGGCAGCGGGCCTTGCCTTCTGGTTCCTGACGGACAACCCGGCCATCCCCAGATCTCTCGACAACATCCACGCGCGCCTCGCCACGGCCATCTCGCCCGCGTTCCGGGCCGAGTTCACGCGCACCTTCCTGGGCGCGTTCAACTGGTACGTGCGCGATCTACCGGCGGCGGTGCGCAGCACGGCCTCGTGCTTGCTGCTGCTCGCCGGCCTGGGCTCCGGGCTCGTGTTCCTACGCGCGCGCGAGGGCATCGAGCGCAGAGCCCTGTTCTTCTGTCTGGTGATGGTCCTGGCCCAGATGGCCCTGATCGCCTTGCGCGGCGTCGCCGCCGGGCGCTACCTGATGCCGGCCCTGCCCGCCCTCAGCGTGCTCCTGGTGATCGGCCTCCTCGGGCCTCTGCCGGTCCGCTGGCGACCGCGGGCAGTCGGCCTGCTGGTCACAGCGTTGTTCCTCTTCGACGGGATCTTCCTCTGGTCCTCCCTGATGTGGAACCAGTACGCCTTGTGGGGAGGATGAGCATGGACTCGCGCACGACTCTGCGGAACCTGCTCTGCACTGTGGGCCTGGTGGCCGCGTGCGGGTGGCTGCCGATCGTCTGCGGGACCACGGAAGTTCCCGACATCGCCGTGCGTTCGGTGCCCTGGCGCACCCAGGGTGGGCAGCTCTCGAAGACCCACCCCACCGGTCAGGGGTTCCGCTGTCGCTGGGACGGACTGCACCGCATCGACGTCGCCCTGGTCGCCCTGGCGCCGCCGGGCGATGCTGGGTTGGAGCTCGTCTTGCGCGCCGACGGCCCCGACGGCGCGCTGCTGCGCAGGGCGCGGGCCCACCCGGGCGCTCTCGAAGGTCAGGGAGCGTTCGTGGCCTTCGAGTTCGAACCCCTCACCCAGTCCCGGGGGCGACGGTTCTGGTTCGAGCTCTCGCCGGTGGGAGACGATGGGCCGAGCCCCTACTCGGCCTGGGTGCGCTTCCACGGACAACCGGGGCACGACTGCGTCTGGGGAGACCGGGTCTGGACCGGCCCGCTGATCGAGGGTCGCCTGGTCGACCACGCCAGGGTCGCAAGCCAGCAGGATCCGGGCAACGTCCCCCACCCCCACTTGCGGGCCGTCGCCGTGGCCGCCGACCACCTGCAGCCATCGCTGGGCCCGGTGCGCCTGGAACTGTGGGAAGGGGAAGCCACCGGCCCGCCCCTGCGCACCGTCGAGCTGGGAAGCGAACACGAGGTCCGCGGGGGTTGGGCGTTCTTCTCCTTCCCACCGATCGCCGACAGTCGCTGGAAGCAGTACCGCTTCCGGCTCACCCTGCACGAAGGCGCGCGCCTGGTCGGCCTGGAACAGGGGCTGACCCTCAAGACCTTCCACGGCGCGGACCTGAGCGAGACTCCCCTCGCCGGTGTCAGCCTCGACGGCGTGCTGCACCCCGACCGCGACCTCCTCTTCCGTGCCTGGTCCGCGCCGAGCTCCGACGACCTCGCCGCCCTGATCGGAGAGCGGGCGGGGTGGAAACTGGTCGTCTCGGCCCTGGCCTGGATCCTGGCGATAGGCCTGGTGGTGCGCCTCTACCGCTCCCCTCTAGCATGAAGGCCGCCTTACTCGTGATCGTCGAGAACTGAGGACGGTACGCGGAGTTCGCGGGTGAGCTCACGCCCGCGGAGGACACGTCCTCGGTCCGGCCCTCAGAGCCCAACCTTGAGCTGTGAGACGTAGAACTCGGCGTCGAGCAGGCAGTTCTCGACCGCGGGCAGGGCCCAGTTGTCCTGATTGATGAAGTAGATGCGGTCGGCGAGCGGGCGACGCAGGCTCTCGGTAACGCCGTCGGCGATCAGGCCCGGACGTGCGATCGGGATCGGATGGCCCCAGCGAGTCATCCGCACCTGCTTCACCGCGCTCTCGGGAAGCCGGTGCAGCTCGAGCATGCGGCGGATCTGAGGAGCGAGACTCCTCGCGTAGTTGAAGAACCCGTCCTCATGCAGGAGCGTCCAGCGCCCGGAGTCGAAAGGCAGAGGCCAGTACAGAGTGAACACGCTGCGCCCCAGATCTTTCTTGCGCGCGAAGTGCCCGTTCAAGAGATCCGTCACACGCGACAACTCCTCCACCTCTGCCTCGCCGGAGGGATACCCTGGTCCCATGTGCAAATAGATGTCGTAGAAGTCGAGGTCGACCGGTGCATCGAGTAGCACGTTGACGACCGCGTAGGCGCGGTACTCGAGGGCGAACATGGCCGCCGATTTGCGCTCGTCGAGCGCGGGGAGGTCATGGATGATGTGCTTGGCGGTGAGCTTCGGGCAGGCCATCACGACGCGCTTGGCGAGCAGCGAGTGACAGTTACCGCGCGCATCGACATAGGTGACCTGCACCCGGTCCCCCGCGACCAGCCTCACGTCGATGACGGCGCAGCCGCCGCGCAGGTGCTTCGGGCTGCTCCCTCCCGGCAGATTCCCTTCCATGCGAGCCAAGGCCTCGAAGAGCTGGCGCGCGATGTAGGCGTTACCCCCCGGGAAGACCCAGCGCCCGAACTCCTCGGCCGCGAGGAAGTTCCAGCCGCTGGCTGCGGAGATCTCCTCCCAACCGGCGGCGAAGGAAGAGTAGCAGTAGGCTTGGATGTAACCCGCCAGCGGTTGGGGCACGCGCATGCCCATCGCGCGCTCGATGTCCTCCTTGAGCGTCCTGCGGTCGAGTTCGTTGAGCCGACCGTCGCCCAGTGCGGGCGGGGGGATGTCTGGATAGGACTCGCCGGCATAGATCTCAACGACCTGCCGGTAGCGCCGGAACGCCTCTGCGAGCTCCGGATCCTGGAGGGGGACGTCGAAGATGCTCTCCAGGATCTTCCCCCCGAGCTCGACGTTTGCGTCGTCTCCATCGACCCGCACAACCTGGTCGAGGCGCAGCTCGCGGTAGAAGTCGTCTAGGAAGGTGCCCGCGTCCGGCGTAATGACATAGGCGCTGCCCAGGGAGTACTGCGTCCCGTTCCAGACCTCGCCCTGGGCCGCTCCTCCGAAGCGCGATCGCAAATCGAAGACCACCGGCTCGTACTCGCGCAGCATGTAGGCCGCGGCCAAGCCCGATAGGCCCCCACCGACAACCGCGACGTCGACCTCCTCCCGCGGTGCGGGAGGCGGATCGGTGCACCCTGCCGGACCGCCGTGGAAGGGGATCATTGGGTTGCCGAATGAATCGCCCGTGAACCAGCGCGCGAAAGGCAGGCCGTCGATCACGAGCGAGTCGGGCTCGTTAGGCACCCGGGCGATGGGGTGCGAGAGATGCAGCGGAACCGCGCCGCTGTCCCCGGCCTGAGCGCTCGGCGGGAACGCGAGGCCGTGGCGGCGGAGCAGGCCGAGGGCGACCGCGCTCAAACCGCCGCCGACCAGTTGGCGACGGTTCAATTCGCCGAATCCACGCGGGCCCACGGGTCCTCTACGTGGCGAGGCCGCGCCTTGTGCCTCGCTGAGCCCCGTCCATCACGGGCAGAAGTGCACGCTCAGGCCGTCGGAGAAGTTGAAGCCCGTGCCGCCGGGGCCCGTGGGATCGCGGTACCAGAACTGGAAGTTCCACTCCTCCCCGGCCCCGATCATCCCCGGCCCGGCATTGGCCGGCGGCTGGGTGAGGTCCAGGGCGCGCGAAAGGTCTCCGAATGGGTCGATCATGCCCGGCGGGTTGAGACGGAAGGTCCCCAGGCCGCCGGCGCCGACGCAGCGAAATCCGTCGCCGAAGGGCACTTGGATCTGGTTCGGGCCGTAATAGAACAGGCCGAACTGACCGGGGACTGCGCCGATCGTCTCGAGCACGAGGTCGTTGGCCACCACGCTCGTGGTCCCCGAGTTGGAGATCAAGGCGCCGCTGCTGGAGGAGTTCGGGGCCGTCTGGCAATAGTTCGAGGTGCTGCAGTCGTCGCAGTTGAGGTCCTCGATCCGAAGGTCGTCGATGGCGGCCTCGACGATCGAGCCCGTGCCCTCGTCTGAAGCCCGGAAGCGCAGGCGGACCGTGGCCGTCGGCGCGAGGAGGTCGAGCACGCTGAAGGTGTGCTGGAACCAGCCGCCGTCCGCCTGCAGTCCGCCGGGTCCGACGACCTCGACGCTCGTCCAGGACGAGCCGTCATTGTTGGAGATGTCGACCTCGAAGACGTCCGCGTTCGGCGCGGGTCCCTCCGAGTTGGAATACCAACGCCAGTAGCTGACCGTCGGCGCAACCAGGGCCGACATGTCGTAGGCCGGCGTCATCAAGGAGGTGACGCCGCTGTCCACATCGTTCTCGCCGTTGGAGCCGCCCGCCGAGCCCTGACCGGTGACCCAGCAGCGCGTGCCCGGGCTCGCCGAGTGGTCGTTCTCGGGCTGGGCGTCGGTGCCATTGGGATCGACCTGCGTCCAGATCCCCGTCACCGCATCGTCACCCGGAAGACCGACCGTCCAACCCGTGGGGCTCTCCATCTCGTCCTCGACGACGATCGTGATGCCCTGGGCCGCCAGGGCGCTGTAGACCGTCATGGGAGCATCGTCCGGGCTCGAGTAGGTCGTGCCCGAGGCGCCGTCGGCGCTGACGTAGAAATCGACCATCGAACCGCAGGCCATGACCGGGAAGGGCGCCAGGAAGTTCCCGTTACCCAGGTCGGTCATCGGGAAGCTCGCGTAGCCCGAGCCCGAGTCGACGTGCAGGAGCGCCGTGCCCGGCTGGTAGTCGCCCGCGGCAGCCTCGCTGATAACGACCGCCATGGTGTCGCCCGCGGGATCGATCGCCGTCGGCACGCCGTTGGGAAATGCGAAGGTGAGCTCGACGTTCTCGAGACGCCAGACGAAGAGGCCGCTCTCGCGGTCACTGCCGATGATCGTGCCGCTGGGGAAGTACGGCCAGCAACTCCACAGGCCGTTGTAGTCCACGCCGTCGTTGGCGGGGTAGGTGTCGAACCAGGCGACCTCGGTGGGAGCGGTCACGCTGGCGCTGGTGTCGAAGATCCGCAGGCCGCTGCGGTAGTTGGCCTCGAAGACGAGGTCGCCCTCGGTATAGAGGTTGTGGGTGACGGCCGGGTTGCCGTTGGTGAACGAGCCGGCCAGGGTCATGTTGTTCAGGTTGCTGACGTCGATGACGTAGGTCGTGGAGGGCACGCCGTTGGTCCCCTCGTCGAGCTCATCGGCGTGGAAGTAGTACTGCCGATCGGGAGAGAGCCAACCCTGGTGCGAGTACTCAGCCCCCGGATACAGGTAGTTGTCCATCACGACGATGTTGTTCTTGTCGGTCACGTCGAGGATGTCCAGGCCGGGCGACGACCATCCGCCGTTGAAGCCGGAGCTCAAAAATGCGACCTGCCTGCCGGCATTGGGCCCGGAGGTGTACGTGACGATCTGAGCGTCGTGCACGTAGCGCGTGTTCCAGGAGGCGACCTGGGGCGGGTTGGTCGGGTTGGCGTTCAGGTCGTGGATGCGCAATCCGGTGCTGCCTCCGCCGCAGCGATAGAGGAATCCACTGTCGGTGTCGATGGCCACGTTATGGGTCGAGGCGGTGCCGGAGCCGAAGGTCCCCAGGACAGACACGGAGCCGCTGTCGATGTTCCCCATGTCGATCACCTGCACGCCGTTCGCGCCCTCCTCGGTCACGACGTAGCAGTACTGACCGAAGACCTTCGCGTCGCGCCAGAGGCTGTTGGGGCCGTCGATGTTAGCCACGAGCTGCGGGCTGCCCGGGTTGGTGATCTCGACAAAGGCGGTCGCGTCCCAGTGACAGAAGATCGCGTACTCGCGGCCCGAAGGCGCGATGTAGCCCCAGCAGTCGGCGCCGCTCTGGGCGTTGCCGCCGAAGTCGGAGAGGGGCATCCAGGCCATCAGGGTGACGCCGTCCGAGGAAAAACCGCCGCCGCCCATGTTCATGTTTCCGGCGTTGGCTCCAGGATCGCTGACCATCCCGTTGCGGTAGCCCTTGCCCTGCTTCGCGGGTCGCGGCGAGAGCACCTTGGGATCGTCGTCGTGGCCGAAGGCCAGGGGGGAGCAGAGGACGAGCAGCGGGATGAGTGAGAGCCGAAGACCTTGAGACATGAGCATTCTCCTGGAGCAACGTCCCGGGAGATGAGTCCCGGGTCGAATGGGAGCAGGAAATCGCCGCGCCCCGGGCCCGGGCGCGGTCCTGCGAAAGCGCGTCCCTCTAATCGTACACGCGATCAAGCGGAGCGCCCGCACCATTCGCCCGCCCCGGGAGCCGCAGCTTGTCGCACGAATCCCGCCCGGGTGTGCCCCGGCACGCCCCGCCGAGGAGGGTTTCGCCTGCCGCGAGACCTGTGCGCGGGTCTCTCGACCTACCGTTCCGTCCCTGCGGCCGCCGGCGAGCGAAGCAGGCCCGCCGGGAGCGGCGCCCCCGAGAGGGTCGCCAGGAAGGCCCGCAGGTCCGCCTGCTCCTGCTCGCCGAGCTCCAAGGCGATCAGCACCGATTCCCGGTGCCCGTGCAGGCGCGACTGACCTTCCAGGGTCGAGTAGAACTCGATCACCTCGGACAGGTCCGCGAACTGCCCTCGGTGCATCAGGGGACCGCGCCGGGCAACGTTGCGCAGGGACGGCGTCTTGAACTCGCCCCAGGTCTGTGAGCCCTCGACCATCGCTCCCAAGCGCTCGGCCGCCTCGCCCTCGGGCGCGTCGCTGAACGCCCCGGCGGCGTTGAAGGGATCGGCTCGCAGGAGGCGGCTGCCCTCGTAGCGACCGGCGTCGCGCGGGAGACCGCCCTCCGCGGTCGGCAGGGAGAGGTTGTGGAACTCGTTGTCGGTGAAGTTCGGCCCCACATGGCACATGCGGCAGCGCGCCTTGCCGACGAACAGTTGCAGCCCGCGACGCTCGCTCTCCGAAAAGACGGCCAGCTTCTCCGGGTCTCCGTCACGCAGGCCCTCGACGAAGCGATCGAAGGGCGAGTCGCTGCTGACGAGCCGCCGCTCATAGGCGGCGATGCACTTGGTGAGGTGGACCAGCACGCGGTCGATCGCGTCCCGGTCGTCGCCCTCCATCGCGCGCCAGGCCGCGTCGTGAGGATGGCCCTCTCGGCCCGCAACTGGCCGCGCGTGGGCGGGAAAGCGATCACCGACGTCGAGCGCGGGCAGCTCGCCGAAGAGCTCGAAATAGGCCGCCGCGAGGTCGGGATCCGAGGCGACGACGCGCGCTAGAGCGACCCGGTCCCCGCCCATCTCGAGCTCGTTCTCGAGCGGCTGGACGGCCTGCGCCCAGAGCGAATCCGCCCGTCCGTCCCAGAACAGCCAGCGACTCCAGGCCAGGTTCCACAGGTGCGGCGTGCGCCGCTCCCCCACCCCGAGTCCCTCGAAGAGGGCCTTGCCGTCGGTCAGGCCGCGCTCGACCTGATGGCAGGTGGCGCAGGAGATCTGACCGTTGGCCGAGAGCCTGGCATCGAAGAAGAGGGCCTGGCCCAGGCGCGCTGCGCGCGCATCGTCCGCCCAGCGGTTGGTGGGATCGGGCGGAAGCGACGGCAGGGGCGAGTGGCGCAGGATGCGCGCCAGCTCGGCGTCGCTGAACCACGACTGGGAGACGCTCTCAGCGCGCTCCCCCGCGGCGGGCTCGCGCGCGGTCGTCGCGCCGCACGCCGCGAGGCCCACGAGCGCGACGGCGAGGAGAGAAGCGGACGACATCTTCGGCCTCAATCGACCGTCAACGAGTCCTGCGCGCGCTCGGTGACGGCGCCCTGCGTCAGGTCAAAGTACAGCTCCCAGTAGCCGGGCATGTGGAACTGGATCCCATCGACGCGATAGTGCCCCTCCCCCAGGCGCTCGACGCGCGGCTCACGGCGCATTCCGTGGCCGTGCTGCGGCATGCGCGCGTCAAGGGCCAGCTCGATCCCGGGCGCGGGCCGGGTGTGGGCCTCGTCGAGAAAGACCCGCACCTCTACCGCGAAGGGCTCGTTCTGAGGGATCACCGCCGGTTCGCTGGTGTAGGTGACGAAGTAAGCCCCGTCGTTGCTGACGAGAGAGACGGCCGAGCGCGAGAGATCCCGCGCACCGAGGGCGGCCAGGAGGACGACCAGCAATCCGGACCCACGCGCGATCGTGAAGCTCACTCTCCCCCCTCCTCTAGCTCTCGCGACACCGGCTGCACGCGCGCCGGCTTGATGTACAGGCGCGGCCCGAATACTCCGACGTACTCGCCCGCCGGCGTGACGACCTGCCCGCGATGGTTGCCGTGGTCCATGACCACCAGGTCTCCGTGGCGGTTCACGGTGACGCCGCGCGGCTTGTGAAAGCACGCCCGGCCGAGGCCGTCCGTGCCGAATGCCCCGCGCAGCTCGCCGCTCTCGGCGTCGAAGCGCAGGATCCGCGCGCCGGCGACGTCGGTGACGAACAGGTCCCCGTCGGGGACGACCGCCACGCCGTGGGGCATGACCCCAGCGGGCAAGTCGATCACCCGCGGCAGGTCGCTCTGCTCGAGGTCGAAGACCTGCACGCGCCGGTTGCCAGCGTCCGCGACGAAGAGCGTCTCGCCCGTGGCGTCGAGGGCCACACCGGTCGGGTTGCGCAGGCGCCCGGGCTCACGGCCGCGGCCGCCGACCGAGCCCGCATAGGAGAGGTCTTCCCCCAAGATCAGCACGCGGTCGTTGCGTCGATCGCAGACAAACAGGCGCCCGTCGGCAGCGCGCGTCAGGGCGCCGGGTTCGGGGGGCGCGTCGAGGGTGCCGGCGGGGAGCTCATCGAAGAAGCGCGCGAAGTCCAGGCTCTTCTGAAAGCGCGGGATGAGCGGATCCCAGCCCACCTCGGCCCCCGGCTCGAAGCGCAGCTGGAAGATCGACAGGCGCCGCAGAGTCGGGTCGCTGACGAACAGCCGGCTGTGCTCGCCGTCGAGGAAGACCCCGGCAGGCCGCAGGAAGAGGCCCGTCTTCACGCCGCGGCCGCCGACCTTCGAGATCATGCGCGGCTCGCGCCAGTCGATGTCGAAGAGCAGCACGCAGTGCTCCTCGGGAGAGTCGATGGCGAGCAGGCGCCCCGCCTGGGACACGTTCTGCCCCAGGTGCGCCGTCGGCGTGGGCGAGACGAGCGAGGGTGCCAGCTCCTCGCCGGCGGCCCCGTTGGCCTCGGCGCCGAAGAACTGGCAGCGATCGTCGATGGACTCGACCACAACCGCGCGCCGACCGGAAGCATCGACCGCCAGGCCCACGGGATAGTGCAGGCGGCCCTCGCCCTCCCGCGGGCGCAGGGCGTGCACGCCGAACTCAAACAGCGCGGCGCCCTCACCGTCGAAGGCCTGCACGCGATGGTTGGCGTGGTCCGCGACGAACAGGCGCCCGGCGCGAAACTCGAGGGCCGAGGGCCCGGCGAAGAGCCCCGGGAAGGGACCGAAGTCCCCCACGGCGCGCAGGGGAGAGCCGTCGGCTTTGAGGAGCTGCACGCGGTCGTTGTCGAAGTCCGCCACCCAGACGCGCCCGTCGCCGGCCGCGGCCACGTCCACCGGGCGCAGGAAGCGTCCGGCGGCGGTCCCCGGGCCGCCGAAGCCGCCGCGCGGGGTCCCGTCGACATCGAACAGCGCCACGCGATGGCGCCCGGCGTCCGCCACCCACAGTCGCCCGCCGGCGACGTCGAGGCCGCGCGGCTCTCCGAGCAGGCCGGCGCCGATCCAACGGCGGAAGGCGCCCTCGCCATCAAAGACGCCCACCCGCCCTCCGACCGCGTCGGAGACGAAGACGCTCCCGTCCGTTCCGACGGCCACGCCGCTGGGAGTCAGGGCCTCGCCCTCCCCCTCGAGGGCCGTCCGCCGCACGAGGCGCCGGTCGGCATCGAACAGCGCCAGGGTGCGCGAGGCCTCCTCGACCACCCAGACCAGGTCCTCGGGACCGATGGCAGCGGCCACGGGCTGGCGCAGGTCCGCCAGGACGCCGTTGTAGAAACGGATGACCGAGGACGGCTCCCCTTGCGGCGCGCTGGGCGCGGCAGCGAGCGACGCGCCGAGGGCGCCCGCGGTGATGGCGACGGCCAGCGCCGCCCGTGAGAGATCAGCGCTGCGCACGGTTTCCTGCTCGGTCGATCGACGGCATGGTGAGGACCATTGTAGCGGTCCCCGGTGCGGCTTCGTGCTGCGTCTCGCTCCCGTTCGGCCAGATCACGCCCAGGCGCGCGCTCCCCTCGCCGGCCGCCGGCATGCCGAAGAACAATGTCGCGCTCGACTGGGACAGGCACCCGCCGCCGCCGCAGACCTCCGCGATCTGGCGCCGCCCGTCGTCCCGCCCGAGCGCCACGCGCGCCCCCACACAGGTGGGGTTCCCGGCCGGACCGACCAGGCGCAGGGCCAGGAAAGCGCCCGGGCCGCCGCCGTTCTCGAAGGCCAGCAGGGGGCCGCCGTTCTGGCCCACGCAGACGTCCGGTCGGCCGTCCCCGTTCCAGTCCGCAACACACGCCGCGGTCGAATCGCCCGCGATTACGAGCCCCAGATTGTCGCGCAGGGCGCGCAGGTTGCCCGCGCCGTCACCGGTCAGGAAGGCCCCCAGACCCCCATCCCAGCGGCCGGTTTCGGGCTCGCGATGGAAGAAGTTCTGAGCGCAGAAGATGTCCGTGACTCCGTCGCCGTCCAGCTCGCAGGCCAGCACGCCGTAGACCGGCGAGGCCTGGGCCAGGCGCGGCAGGGGCTGCCACTCGAAGGCCGGCGCGCCGACCCGTGAGCGGTTGAGCAGCACGCCGCTGGCGAGCTCGGTGACGGACAGCTCGAGCGCATCGCCAAGCAGATCGGGGGTGTAGATCTCCTCCAGGGAGGAGCCGGCGAAGGCGCGGTAGGTCGGAAACTTCTCCCCGAGGAACGGCATCGCGCCGCTGCTGCAGGAGAGACCGCGCACCGGCAGGCGCCCGGCGGAGCCGGTCTTCGCCTCGACGAGGTGCGCGCCGCCGCTCGCTTCGAAGTCGCCGCGGTAGAGGAGGATCGGCCGCTCGGACGAGGCGTCGTAGCGCGTGTTGAGGCCGGCGTTTCCGAGCACGTAGTCGAGGCGCCCGTCTCCGTCCACGTCGGCGCTCGTCACCGAACGCCACCAGCCGCGTCGCTCGGCCAGGCCGGCGCGCGCGCTGTCATCCACCAGACCGTCGCCACTGTTGCGCCACAGGCTGAGCGGTCCCCAGTCAAGGGCCACCAGCAGGTCGACGCGCCCGTCGTCGTCCACATCGGACCACAACGCAGAGGTGACCATGCCGACTTGCGCCAGCCCCGGAGCGAGGACCTCGGTGACGTCCACCAGTCGGCCTGCATCGTTGCGCAGCAGGCGCGAGCGCGGCGTGAGCGGGTAGCGCCCAGGGACCGAGCGCGCCCCGACGAAGAGGTCCAGGTCGCCGTCACCGTCAAAGTCGCCGGCGACCGCCGCGTGGCTGCTCTCGCGGGCGTCCGGGAGGAGGTCGTCGCCCGCCCGCGCGAAGCGGCCCTCTCCGTCGTTCAGGTACAGGCGGTCGCGCAGGACGGCAGCGGCGGGCTCGCACTCCACCCCGCCACTGGCCACGAACAGGTCGAGGTCGCCGTCGGAGTCGAGGTCGAACCACACGCACGAGAGGTCCTCGTGCTCACCATCCTCGTCCCAGGGGCCGGGGGCGAGTTCGAAGCCCTCCGGGCCAGCGAGATACAGCGAGCCCGCGCGACCGGCCGCGCCCCCGACGAAGAGGTCATCGCGCCCGTCGCCGTCAACGTCTCCCCAGGCCAGTCCCGGGCCGAGGCGCGAGAGGCGCGCGGGCAAGAGGGGCTGGCGGCGGTAGTCGTCGAAGGGCCGCTCGATGGAGAGCGCGCCCCCCAGGCCGATCTCGCCGGCGCGCTCGCGAAAGCGTGCGGGGGACGAGGGCTCGCGCGGGGCAGCCGGCGCGTCGCTCGGCTCGGGCAGGAGCACCGTGTAGTGGCGGTCTGCCGCGAGGTCGCGAAAGACGTGCCGCTCGCCCGCGCCCAGCTCGACCGTGAGCTCCCGCACGCGATCGTCGGCGCCGAGACCGAAGTGCAGCACGGGCTCGTCGGCGGACTGGTAGCCGCGGGTCGTGAAGAGCTGCCCGGTCTGGGTTCCCGACTCGGTCGTGACCCTCACGCGGCTGCCGATCCCGAAGTGATTCGCCCCCATCGTCCGCACGCTCACCAGCAGGCGGTGCGCGAGGGTCCCGCGGTTGGCGTGGACGGACACCGGTCCGCCGACGTTGTTCTGGGCGATGTCCAGGTCCCCGTCGCGGTCGAGGTCGACGCAGACGGCGCCGAAGCTGATGCCCTCAAGGTCGAGCCCCCAGGCGCGGGAGACATCCTCGAACTGCAAGTCACCGCGGTTCTGGAACGCCAGGTTGCGCTCGCGGCGCACGGGGCGCGTGCGATAGAGCGCCCACTGCTCCGCGCGCCGCTCAAGCGGTTCGAAGAGCATGCGGTGGTCCTGGCGCAGCTCAAGCTCGCGCAGCTCGCGGGTCAGGTCGGGGTCGAAGGACTGGTTGGCGGTCCCGTTGGTGAAGAAGGCGTCGGTCAGCCCGTCGTCATCGAGGTCCGCCAGCTTGACCGACCAGGTCCAGTCGGTGTTGGCGAGCCCCGCCAGGAAGGCCACCTCCCTGAAGCGCCCGGTGCCCGTGCCGAGCAGCAGGGCGTTGTGCATGTACTGGCGCGGCTCGGCGCTCTCCAGAAACCAGCGCGAGTCCCCCATGTCCCCCATCATCAGCTTGGACATGAAGTGCGTCGTCGGCGCCATGTCCGCGACCAGCAGGTCCTGCAGGCCGTCGCCGTCCAGATCGGCGAAGTCGGCGCCCATCGAGAACCAGGGCGTGTGGGGCACGCGCTCGACCAGGACGTCGCGGAAGGTCCCGTCGCCCTGGTTGTGATAGAGGCGGTCTGGGTCCCAGAAGTCGTTCGCCACGTACAAGTCGGGGTGGCCGTCGTCGTCGAAGTCCCACCAGGTGGCCGAGAGGCCGGGCTCGAAGCCGTCGATCCCCGCGGCGGCGCCGACCTCCGTGAAGCGGCCGTCGTCGTTGCGGTAGAGGAGGTCGCGCTGGCCGGCCTTGACGATGTGCTTCTCGATCTCCCCGTCGATCAGCCGCTCCTGGAGAGCGAAGCGCTCCTCCTGCCCGGGGGCCAGGCGCACGCGGCCGCCGACCTGCAGGGTGCGCGGCGTGTCCGCGCCCGGCCCGGGATAGATGCGGTTGGTGACGACGAACAGATCGAGGTCCCCGTCGAGATCGTGGTCCGCGAAACCGCCCATGACGCTGGCGCCGGCGAAGTCCAGGCCCAGGCGCGCGGCGGACTCGACGAAGGTCCCGTCGCCGCGATTCAGGTAGAGCTGGTTGGGATCGTCGTGGTTGCAGACGAACAGGTCGAGGTCCCCGTCGCCCTCGACGTCGGCGAAGACCGCGCCAGCGCCCCAGCGGACCTCGGCCGAGATGCCCGCTGCGTCACTGACGTCCTCGAAGCGCAACCCGCCCAGATTGCGGTAGAGGCGGTCGCGGCCCACCTGAGAGGTGAAGAACAGCTCGGGCAGCCCATCGCCGTCGATGTCCCCCGCCGCCACGCCGCCACCGGCGGTGCCGTGGGGGTAGAGGTGCCGGCGCTCGTTGTCCCAGTCGAAGAGGTTGGCGAGCTCGATGCCGCAGCGTTCGGGGGCGAGGCGCTCGAAGCGCGGTCCCGCGTCCGCGCTCGCGTCCGCGCGTCCGCGCGCGGCGGCCAGAGGCCGGGAGACGAGCTCGGCGCCGCCCGCGAGGTCGGGCGCGGGGGCGCAGGCCGCGAGGACCAGGAGGATCGGAAGCCGCTGGGCTCGGCGCTTCGTGTGGGAGGAATTCACCGCTCGTGAGGGTGCTGGTTCGCCGAAATTCGTACGCGCTGGAGCGGCGCAGGCACGCTCAACGCGGGGGCCAGAGCTTGCCGACCTCGGCCACGGGAATGACGTACCCGATGGCCGACGAGCTCGAGAAGGTATCGACGACCTGCATGCCCGTCACGACCCCCAGGACCCGCCCCTGGCCGTCGATCACCGGTCCGCCACTGGCGCCGGGGTGCACGGCGGCGTCCACTTGCAGGTAGTAGTCCACCGAGCGGCTGACGATACCTCGGAAGGTGGAGGCGAGCACCGTGTCGCCCTCCTGCAAGGCCTCGGTCCCGAGGGGGAAACCGATCAGGAAGACCTCGCTGCCGCGAGCGGGCAGAGGCGTCTCGAGGGAGAAGTCCGCGAGGTGCGGCATGCCCTCGAAGGGCTCGATGCGGATCAAGGCCAGGTCTTCCTTGTCCGTGTTGGCAAAGCCCTCGATGGTCGCCGCGTGGCGCATCGAGGAGCCGGTGAAGACGACCTCGAGTTCCACGCGCGTGATGATCTCGTCGTCCAGGGGGAGGCGCCCGGACGCGTCGTCGAGCTTGAAGACCACGTGCGCGTTGGTGACGATCCAGCCGTCGGCCGAGACGCAGAAGCCGGACCCCGAGCCCTCCTGGGAGAAGGGCTCGCCCAGGCCCTCGAAATTGAACCCCGGGCTCCCGGCGCCGGCGGTGTCGATGAAGAGAGGCGCGCCGCTCTCCTCACTGACGAGCTGCTTGCGGGCCTCGATCAGCACCACGCAGCGCTCGACGCCACCGACCAGCTCCAGCTTCGCCTGCTCGAGGTTGAGGGGGTCGAAGCGCCCCAGACGCAGACTCGCTTCCGCCAGCTCGGCGCGCAGGCCGGCCAGTTCCTCCTCCGCCTGAATTCCGCCCGCTTCCAGGCGTCGGATGCCGGCCTCGATAGCGTCGCTCTCGCTCATGAGCGCCGCCTTCTGCTGCTCCCAGGAACGGCGGGCGTCGTCGAGGCGCTCGCCGTGCTCGCGCCAGGCGCTCGTGTGCGCCTCGACCGTGGACCGGAAGTCCTCGAAACTACCCGCGATCCGCTCCTCCAGGGTGCGCTCGCGCTCTTCGAAGAGCGCGGCGATCTCCCGGTCCTCGCCTCGCAGGCGGTCGTAGATCCAGACCGCCGCGACGGCCGTGACCAACACGAGCACCGCACCCGCGAGCATCTGCATCCGCGTGCGCCGGCGCAGCATGCCGTCGACTCCCTGCGCGGTCGGAATGCCGAGCTCCTCGCGCATGGCGTGCAGGGTCGCGGTCCCGATCGAGCGCCGCTTCCCGGCGCCCGCCAGGGCCGTGCGCGGCAAGACCGCGGTGCGGTCGAGTCCGGAGTCGAGCAGGATCACAAAGCGCGGTCCACCCTCACCGAGCTCGAAGGCCTGGCCATGGACGAGCCGGCGGCGCTCGACGTCCTCGCCGCCCACCAGGGTGCCGTTGCGCGAGGCGAGGTCCTCGAGGACGGGGCCGTCCTCTCCAAGCACCAGGCGCGCGTGGTGCGCGGACACTCCCGGATAACGCTCCGAAGGCAGGGCTACGTCGTTGGAGGGATCGCGACCGAAGGTCAGGCCTTCAGCCGCGAGGTCGAAGGCGTCGCTCATCGACGTGACGTTGGTCGCCGTGACGCGCCAGCCCTGCTGCACTTCTCCCGCCATGCGCCCTCATCATAGAGGTCGCGCGGCGGGCATGCATGGGCGCCGCCGGCGAGCGCCGCCTTTCAGGGGTGACGGACCACCACGACCGTGTGGATCCCGCCCCGCACCATGAAATCCCCCTCCAGCGTGAGGCTGCGCGGTGCGAGGACGGCCACCAGGTCGTCGAGGATGCGGTTCGTGACCGCCTCGTGAAAGTGGCCCTCGTCGCGGAAGGACCACAGGTAGAGCTTGAGGCTCTTCAGCTCGACACAGCGCTCGTCGGGGACGTAGCGCATGCGAATCGTCGCGAAATCGGGCTGGCCGGTGCGCGGGCAGAGACAGGTGAACTCGGGACACTCGAAGCGGATCTCATAATCGCGCTCGGGCGCGGGGTTCTCGAACCACTCCAGCTCCTTCGAGGGTTGGGTCGTCATCGCGCAAGAGAATACGTCAACGCCCGCGCTCACCGCGAGTGCGGGCCACGACGACGCCGCCCACGCGCTGCTCGAGGAACCAGACCAGGGACGCCGCAAGCTCGAGCGCCTGGCCGGCCCCCTCCGCGACCAGCAGCTCACCGTTGCGCAGGCAGGCGAGCTCACGGTGGCGCAGGCCGACGGGGTCGAGGAGCACCAGGACGAAGCTCGCCGCCCCATCTAGACCGCGCTCAACGGCGGTCCAGTCCGGCTGGAAGGTCCAGGCGCCGTCAGCCACGACGGGCTCCTCCACCCCCGCCACTCTCGGAGCCCACTCCGAGAGGCGTGCCTGGATCAGGCTCGCCAGCTCGCCCTCGAACCACAGGTGCTGCACGGTCCCGGCGAACAACCAGGAGCGATGGCGGTCCAGGTCGAAGGCCGCCAGCGGTCCGTCCTCGCCACGCAACCAGACGCCGCGCAGGGACCCGCGCCGCGACGGCTCGCTCCCCGCGTCCCAGTGGACCACCGGCGGCTCGTCGGCGCGCGCCCCAGGGCGCGCGATCGCCCGCAGGCCGCGGGCCGCGGGGCTCGCCAGCTCCAGGCCCGGGGAGCGGCCCTCCTCGCGCCACAAGTGCGCCCCCCCGCCGTCGCCCGCGACGCCCGGGCGCACGAGTTGCCAACCGCCGCCGACCTCGAACAGGGCCGAGCCCTCCGGCGCCGCGTCGCTCGGGACCAGGACCGCCAGCCCCTCCTCCCGCAAGCGGTCGAAGAGCGGATCGGCCGCCAGGACTTGCAGGGTCGCGGCCTCCAGCCCGCGCACCCGGCCCGGATCGGACGGGCCTGTGAAGGAGAGGTCCGCCATCCACGACAGGTCGGCCGGCAGGGGCGAGCGACCGCCCGCCGAGAGCGGAGGGTCCACGACCAGCATGTGGGGCGCCTGCGCCTCGGCGCGCAGGAGGCGCGCGAGGTCGTCGGCCACGGCGCCGGCCCGTCGCAGGCAATCGGCGTCCGAGCGCGCGAGGATGCCCAGCCCCAGACCTACCAGCGCCGGCACGACGTAACGACGGCGGCCCGAGAGGGCGGTGGAGGCCGTGGCAAGACCGGCCGCCATGACGATCGTGGCCGGCAGGAGCGAGGGCGCCGCGCTCAAGTCGCCGGGAAAGACGCGCAGGTTCGAGCGCGTGAGGACCGCGACGAGGATCGCGACGACCCAGACGATCAGGGCCCACACCCACAGGCGTGGCGCGGAGCGGGCAGCGCGCAGGGCGGGCTGCAGAGCCGTCAGCAGCAGGGCTCCGGCGAGCAGGAAGCCGAACACCCCCAGGCCGGCGGCGTTGGTCGGCAGGAGCGAGAGGCCCAGCTTCTCGAAGCTCCCCGCCAGGGCGCGCAGGGCTCCGTCGGGGCTCGCGAACATGGCCATCGAGCGCTCCATTTCCAGGGGGCGCCACTCGCCCCCGACGCCGTCGAGCATGACGCCCACGGCCGCCACGCCCGCCGTGTAAGCCAGCCAGGTCGTGGCCGCCGTGCGCAGACGCTGGGCGCCGGGGCGATGGCGATGGGCGGAGACGAGCTCGCCCAGGCCCATGGCTGCCGGGACCAGCCAGGCCAGCTCCGCCGCCGCGACAGAGGCCGCGGTCAGCACGCCGGCGGCGGCGATCCACGCGGCGCGGCGCTCCTGGCGACCGAGCAGGAAGGCCAGGGCGGCGGCGGAGCCGAAGGCGGCGCCCAGCAGATCCCCGCGCGCCGCCACGGTGGCGACGGCCGGCATGGTCAGGGGATGGACGCAGAACAAGAGGGCGGCGGCGCGGCCCGCGGCGCGGGCGTGCTCCGCGCCCGACCAGGGAAGCAGCAGACGCGCCAGGAAGCGACCGAGACAGAGGGCCGTCGCGACGGCGAGCAGCAGGTTTTCCAGGCGCACCGCCGTCAGCGCGCCCGGGGTCCAGAGGCCGTCGGGGCACCACATCCGATGGCTGAGCGCGAGGGAGAGCGCGGCCAGGGGCCGACCGCCGGTGCTCTCCATCCCGAACAGGGCGCGCGCGCCGAGTTCACCCTCCCCCAGGCGCGCCGCCTCCGCCAGGGCATGGAAGTCCTCGCCCACCGGCCCCGCGCCGATCAGGGGCCAGGTGCAAGCGGCGAGCAGGACGGCCGCCAGCGCCCACCAGGAACTCGCGATCGGGGGCCTGGACATGGAGCGGAATTCTAGCCCGGATCCGGCAGCGAGCTTCACTCCAGAGCGGGCAAACGGCCGGCGGCGTGGGACTGGCGGGCCGGCAAGCTGTGGTTTGGCGCGAGACCGGGCCCGATCCTCGGCGGAATCGGCGGGAGCGAGCCGCCGCGGCCGAGGTCGGGCGGGCCACGCGTACACAGCCCCCTACCCTCGGCCCCCGCGCGGGAGATATGCTCTGCCGCCTTGCCGAAGTCCGACCACGCCCGCTGGGCCGTCCTGGCCGCCCTGATCCCCTTCGCGCTGCTCGCCTGGAGGTTCGACTTCCTGTGCGACGACGCCTACATCTCGTTCCGCTACAGCCGCAACCTGGCCCTGGGCGAGGGCCTGCGCTTCAACCTGCACGCCGACCCGCCGGTCGAGGGCTACTCCAACTTCCTGTGGGTCGTCTACCTGGCGCTGTTCGAACGCGTGGGCTGGGACGTGACCCTCTGGTCGCGCATCAGCTCGGCGGCCTGCGGCGCCCTGCTCACAGCCTGGCTCGCGCGCTCGGCGACGCGCCAGTTCGAGCTCGACGGGATCCGCGCCGCGGCCTGCGGACTGTTCGTGGGCACCCTGCCGCCGATCGCCCTGTGGGCCACCGGCGGCCTGGCGACCATGCCGATGGCCCTGGCGACCTTCGGGTTCTGGGAACGGCTCATGGGCGATCGCGACCGACCGCGGGGCTGGCAGGCGGGGCTCTTCGCCCTAGCCGCCGGCCTCGTGCGCGCGGACGGGGCGGTCTGGGTGATGCTCGTGGCCAGCGGCGCGGCCCTCGTCTGGCTCACGGGTGCGCGCGGAAGCGAACGCGAGCGTGACAGACGGCGCGCCCTGCGCCGAGCCCTCGTCGGGGCCCTGACCCTCTGCGCCCTCGGCGTCGCCCTGCACGTGACCTGGCGCATCGCCACCTACGGCGACTACCTGCCCAACACGGCGCGCCTGAAGGCCGGCTTCTCGCCCGACCGCCTGCTGCGCGGCCTCGACTACGTCGCGGCCTTCCTGCTGACGATCCCCTCCCTCGCGATCGCCGCCGTCGCCGGCCTGCTCCCCCGCGCACGCGGGGCGAGCTCGGTCTGGCTGCCCGCGCTCGTCGTCCTCTCCGGCACCCTGGCCTACGCCGTCTGGGTCGGCGGCGATTTCATGCCCATGGGACGCTTCCTTTTCCCGGCCGTGCCCTTCGTCGCCCTGCTCTTCGCCGGCGCCCTGCGTGCCTGCGGCGCCCGCGCGGCCGCCGGGCTGACGGCGCTCTGCGTGACCCTCTCGCTGCTGGCCGCCGCGGACCTCGGCCCCCTGCCCGCCTCCCTGCGCGCGCGCTTCCACTTCCGCGCCGACCGCGAGGTCTGGGAGAGCGAGGTCGAGATGTGGCGCGGCATGAAGCAGCGCGCCGAGCAGTGGGCCTTGCAGGGGCGCGCCCTCGCACACTGCACGGACGAGGGCGAGTCGATGATCTTCGGCGCCCTGGGAGCCCTGGGCTACTACTCGGGCCTGGAAGCCTACGACACCTACGGGCTGGTCACGCCGGCGGTCGTCGAGCGCGGCGTCTCGATCCCGAACTCCTCGCCGGGCCACGACATGCGCGTGGGGCCGAGCTTCTTCTTCGCACGCCATCCGACCTACCTGGGGTCGGTCCTCACGCGCGTGAGCGCGCCCCTCGACGAGGGCCTGGCGGAGCGCTGGCACGAACACCCCTGGAGCGAGATGGTGACCCTCGAGCACCACCCGCTGCCGGTCGAGGAGGGGTTCCCGGCGGGAGTCGAGCTGCGCCTCTTGCGCATGCACCGCTGGGAGTGATGGCTGAGCGACCCCTGGAAAGCGAGCGGTGCGAGGCTCTACTCTAGTCAGCCATGGACAAGTTGACAGAAACCTTCGCACCCCTCTGGCGGGCGGCAGCCGGCATCGAGCTCTCCGACCCCGAGGCCGCCTGCGTCGAGCTCACCTCGCGCTTCGATCCGAGCGGCGAGGAAGCCCGCTCCCTGGAGGCCGGCCTGCTCGAGCTGCTGGCCGCGGGCCGCGTCGCAGACCGCGGAGCGCCGCCGGTCACCTACTCGCGCGCCGCCGGCGCCACGGAAGAGACCGGCGACCTGTCGATCGACATCGTGCACATGTCCGGGCCGGGGCCCGAACACCGCCACCCGCGCGGCGAGGTCAACTTCTGCATCGCCACCGACGGAGCGCCGACCTTCGACGGCCGGCCTCCCGGCTGGGTCGTGCACCCGCCGGGCTCTCAGCACGTCCCGACCGTCGATGGCGGCACGATGCTGATCGTCTACCTGCTCCCCGGAGGCGAGATCGAGTTCGTCTCCGCGGGCGGCTGAAGAAACCCGCCCGGGTTCAGCGGACCATCGCCTCGAAGAGGCCGCCGGGGGGCGGTCCGTCCGCGGTGCGGGCAGCGACGATCGCCTCCACGTAGGCCGGCGGCAGGCGCTTCATGCGCACGATCGCAGCCCGCCGCCCCGGGCTCGACTCGTGGGGACAGACGAACTCCCAGACGATCTCGCCCCGCGGCGTGACCTCGATCGCGCGACCCCTGTCGGATTCGGCCAGCAGGGTGTTGCCGTTCTCCAGGCGCTGGATCGAGCCCTTGCTGGCAGTGAAGAAACCCTCCGAAGGATCTGGGCTGTACTCCCAGACGATCTCCTCGCTCAGCGGATCAAGCTCGATGCCGCGCGAGGCACGCCGCGCGAGCCCGTTGTCGAAGAGCAAGATGTGCCCGTTATCGAGCACGTGAGCGTCGTGCGGACCGGAGAGCTCCCGCGCGCCCCAGCTCCAGACGAACACGCCGCGCTCCCAGTCGAGGACCGCCACCCGGTCCTGGTGGCGAAAGCACAGCAACAGGTTCGTGGGAGCGAAGAGCGAGTGTCTGTCCGCGAGCCGCTCGCCGTGCATCCACTCGATCGAGTTCGCGTGGAAGAGGTCGATCCACGCCTCGCCGCTGATCCGATCCGGAGCCACCTCGAGCAGCTCGAAGGGCGCGCCGTCGGCCTCGACCGCCGACAGCATCGAGCGCGAGGCGAGCAGCACGCCGTCGGGATCGAGCAGCAGCACGCGGTCGTCGCGAACGGGGATCGAGGGGTGCAGGTCCGGGCGCGGGACGCGCTCGAAGGCCAGGGCGATCAGGTGACCGTCGGGAGTGAGGGCGACGTCGTGGTGAACCAGCAGGCGTCGCTTCCAGACCAGGGCGCCGTCCCAGTCGAGGCGCAGGAGCGTGCGGCTCTCGTCGGGGATCCCCTGCACGGGCCGGGCGGCGGGACGCGTCCCGCCCTCGGCCGCCACGACGAGCAGGTCGCCGTCGGGCAACAGCTCCGCCTGCTCCCAGGTCAGGCTCGGCGGGTGACTCCAGGAGCGCATCACGGTCCCCTCGGCGTCGATCAGCTCCGTCCTTCCGAGGAGTTGGATCGTGTAGAGGCCGTAGCCGGGAGCGCTGCGCGCGGGGTCCCAGCGCAGGACGCCGCTCGGCCGATCGGCGACGATCGCCTCGCTGCCAAGGTAGGGCAAGGCGCGCAGGGCCGCGGCCGCCGCCCGGCCCGCTGGGTCGGCGTTGCCCTCGGGCTCGACCTCCCGCGCCCGACGGACGAAGGCCACACCCAGGGCGAGGGCGGCGAGCAGCGCGAGGAGAGCGATGCGAGTGCCTCTACTTCCCATGCTGATCGGCCGCGCGCATGCTAGCAGGGCGCCGGAGAGCGGGATGCTGCTGCTTATCGACAACCACGACTCCTTCACCTTCAACCTCTACCAGGCGGCCATGGAGCTGGGAGCGGAGGTGGAGGTCTTCCGCAACGACGCGCTCTCGGTGGATGAGGTGCTCGCCATGTCGCCCGCCGCGCTGATGCTCAGCCCCGGCCCCGGCCGCCCCGAGGACTCGGGCATCTGCCCCGAGTTGCTCAGGCGCCTGCCCGAGCAAGTTCCTCTGTTGGGGGTCTGCCTGGGCCATCAGGCGCTGATCCAGCACCACGGCGGACGCATCGAGCGCGAGCCCGCGCCGGTCCACGGTCGGGCGACGCCCGTGCTGCACGACGGGTGCGGCCTGTTCGCCGACCTCCCCTCGCCCTTCCCCGCCGGCCGCTACCACTCCCTGCGGGCCGTGGCCGCCGAGCTCCCCGAGGCGCTAGTCCTGCGCGCCTGGACCGACGACGGACAGGTGATGGCCGTCGAGCACCGCAGCGCCCCGCGCCACGGCGTCCAGTTCCACCCCGAATCGATCCTGACACCCGCGGGCTCGAGCCTGCTCGCTCGCTTCCTGTCCCTTGCTGGCGAGCTGCGCGTCCCATTAGCCCGCTCGAGCTCCTGAGCGGGCGCCCCCGCGGTCAACCGGACCAGGGCAACACGAAGGGCCGCTCTTCCCCGTCGTGGCCGGGGAGCCGACCGTAGCGGAAGTGGGCGCCGTAGACCGGTTCGAGGACCTCGGCCCGCAGCACCTCGTCGGGGGTGCCGGCGGCCGCGATGCGCCCCGCCTCGAGCAGCACGATGCGCGAGGCGAACTGGCTGGCGAGGTTGAGGTCGTGGGTCACCACGGCGACCGAGCGCCCCTCCTGCGCCAGGCGCGAGAGCAGGGAGAAGATCGCCAGCTGGTGCTCGGGGTCGAGGGAGCTGGTCGGCTCGTCCACCAGGAGCGAGTCCGCTTCCTGGGCCAGGGCGCGCGCGATCAACACGCGCTGGAGCTGGCCGCCGGAGATGCGCGTCAGGGAACGCTCGCCGAGCTCCTCCACGTCGGCCTGCCCCATGGCCGAGCGCACCACCTGCAGGTCGTGGGCGCTGCAGCGACTCCAGGGCCCCAGGTGCCCGTAGCGCCCGCCGAGGACAAAGTGCGCCACGGCGACCTCCGGCAGGGAGCCGAGGGCCTGGGGCACGAAGGCGACCCGCCGCGCACGCTCGCGCACCTCGAGGGTACGAAGGGTCGCACCGTCCAGGAGCACGGCGCCGCTGGCGGGTTCGAGCAGGCCGCAGAGGAGTTTCAGCAGGGTCGATTTCCCGGCGCCGTTGGGGCCGATGACGGCCACCAGCTCCCCGCCGGCGAGCTCGAGGTCCACGCCGTCCACGGCCCGCAGGGGGCCGGGGTAGTCGTGCACGAGGGAGCGTCCGAGGAGCGTCACGGCGATCACCAGGACTGGATGGCGGCGCGGTTGCGCAGCAGCAACAGCAAGAAGAAGGGCCCGCCGAGGAGCGACATCATGACCCCGGGCTGGAGCTCGGCTCCGCCCCACAGGACGCGCCGCAACAGGTCGGCGCCGAGCAGCAGCAGCGGGCCGCCGAGCAGGCACAGGGGGAGCAGGGTGCGATGGGAAGGGCCGACGAGCAGGCGCAGGAGGTGCGGGACGATCAGCCCCACGAAGGCGATCTGCCCCGCGACGGAGACGGCGGACGCGGCGGCCAGGGAGGCGGCGCCGAGGGTCAGGAACTTGACGCGCCGCGTGTCGACGCCGAGGCCCTGGGCGTCCTCCTCGCCGCTGGCGAAGAGGTCCAGCTCGAAGCAGACCAGGGGCAGGACGGCGACCGCGCCCGCCAGGCCCAGCCAGACCAGCCCGGCGTGCTGCGGGGTGCGGTCGTCGAGGGTGCCGAAGGTCCAGGTGATGAGGGCGCGCGCAAGTTCGAGTTCGTCGCGCAGGGCGATCCAGTGCACCGCCGCCAGGAGTCCGCCGACGGTGGCGTTGACGGCGATGCCGACCAGCAGCAGGGTGGGCACGGAGATGCGACCGCCGGTGGTGGCCAGGGCGGTCACGAGCCAGGCGATGCCCATGGCGAAGGTGAAGGCGCAGGCGGTCACCAGCAAGGGCGAGAAGCCGGTGGTCGCCTCGAGTCCGAAGACCGTCGCGTATCCGCCGAGGATCAGGATGCCGAGGGAGGCGCCCAGGCTGGCGCCGGCGGAGACGCCGATGATCGACGGCGAGGCGAGGTCGTTCTGGAAGACGCCCTGCAGCAGGCCGCCGGAGAGTGCCAGGGCCGCGCCCACGCCGAGGGCGGTCAGGACGCGCACGGCGCGCCATTCGACGATGGTCTGCTCGGCCCCGGCCAGAGGCTCGCCCAGGCCCAGCATGGCGACGAGGCCGCGGGCGATTCGGCCGAGGTCGGAGATCTCGCTCGTGCCGACGCGCAGGGAGGCGACGGCGATCGCCGCCAGGGCCAGACCCATGACGACGGCCACGGGTCCGGGCGCCAGGCGTCTCTTGGGCGCCGAAGGGTCGCGCGGACGGGGCGCTCTGGAGGGCGGAGAGGACATGGCGCTGGGCGTCGGGAGCGTGGGCGAGCCGCCCTGGAGCCGCAAGGAAAAACCACCCGCGCGGGA
>PVBE010324153.1_pt1 | contig 30143 bp, 38 predicted proteins | sample 1631181 | NCBI WGS metagenome assembly PVBE01 (sample SAMN08397723, study PRJNA350692) | Marine metagenome, whole genome shotgun sequencing project. | isolation source: water | place: Pacific Ocean | collected 2012-04
AAAACTAAACTAGACAACGCTACAAGCACTAACACCAACTCAACTCTTGCCCTTCGTGATGGAAGTGGTCGTTTACAGGTTTCAACTCCTGCCGCTGATTTGGATGCTGCTAACAAAGCGTATGTTGATGCTGCTAGAACTGGTCTTGATGTAAAGGCATCTGTTCGAGCCGCTTCTACTGCCGCCCTCACTCTTGCGAGTGGTGTCGAAAATGGTGACACCCTCGATGGTGTGACATTGGCCACAGGCGACAGGATCTTAATCAAGAACCAAAGTTCCGGTGCAGAAAACGGTATCTATATAGTTGCCGCTTCAGGTGCGCCAAGCAGGGCAACTGACGCAGACGCCAACACGGAGATGACACCGGGAATGTTCACCTTCGTAGAAGAAGGTACAACGAACGCTGATTCCGGTTGGGTAATGACTAACGATGGTGCAATCACCGTCGGCACAACTGCTCTCACCTTCGCTCTTTTCTCAGTCGCTGGCACAATCTTTGCCGGTGACGGCCTCAGTAAGACCGGCGACGTACTTAATGTCAACGTCAAATCTGATGGTGGTTTGCAAATCACCAGTGATGATGTCGAAATTAAACTCGATTCCGGCACCAATGGTCTTGAGACAACCTCTAGTGGTCTTGCTCTTACAACTGTTGAAATCACTGAAGGTGGTACAAATGCAGCCACTGCAGCCGCTGCTCGTGACAACCTTGCAGAAACTTCAGCTTCAGGTCTTACAGTTTCCACACCAACCCTTTCCCGTGTCGCTAGTCAGACAATCGGTGATGGAAGTGCCACAAGTTTTGCTTTAGTCCACAATTATGGAACCCGAGCCGTAACGGTTCAGGTTTATGACGCAGCGTCTTATGACACTGTGATTGCTGATGTTGTCCGAACAGACACAAACACAGTCACTGTTTCATTTGCTACTGCGCCTTCTGCCAGCGCTTATGTCGCTGTAATTACAGGCTAGAAATAATAAATTCCCAAATGCTCTGAGGGGCATCTAACGGAAAGGCATGGTTGAGGCCGTGGCTCAGAAATTCAAAACTGGTTTAACCCTTGAAGAATTAGCTTCAGCATCATCGCAAGCTATAGGGATAAAAGTAGATGGCGATTCTGATCCACGAATCAAACTTGATGCCGGTGGAAAAATCACTTGGGGTAGCGGATCTGCTGCCGGTGATGCAACTCTTTACCGTTCTGCTGCAAATACGATTAAAACGGATGACACTTTCGAAGCAGCCGGTGGAATAATCACTTTAACTACAGATGGTGAACCCAGCGCGTCATTACCTAATGGCGCTTTTGCTGTTGACACCACTAACCATCTTTTTTATTTTCGTTCTGATTCGACTTGGACTCAAGTTTCAAGTGGCGGCGATGGATATCAAATTAATCTTGAAGGTGGAGCACCAGACACCACTGACTACGCGACGGCTTCTAGCCCTGTAGATGGAGGAACTCCGTAATGACTTCGCTTGCTTCTCAGAGGCTCTCAGAGGCTCCTACGGCGCTCTCAGGGGCTTCTAGGGTTAATAACGTACAATCAGTAGTGGGTATTCAAGTCCACGAGTATAACTAGAGTAAAATCGTACAGAGGTAGGAATACATGGCCGTACAAATTCAAATAAGACGAGGAACAGCAAGTCTTTGGACTTCTACTAACCCGACAATTGCTGCGGGCGAATTCGGTTATGAAACCGATACAGGAAAACTAAAGATTGGTGATGGAAGCACCGCTTGGACCAGTCTGGACTATTGGGTTCCTAGTACCCAAACAATTTCCAACCTCTCTGATACCACGATTAGCAGTATTGCTGGTGGTCACATTCTCAAGTACAACGGTTCAGCATGGGTTAACGTCGCCATAGACGATGCTCTCGCAGGACTCACATGGCATGAAGCTGTTCATTTCTCGACTGCCGCTGCTCTCCCCAACAGCCCGACATACAGCAATGGCACATCTGGTGTAGGTGCAACACTCACATCAGATTCACAAGTTCGTTTACAGGTCGATGGCCAAAACGTAACTACAGGCAATCGAGTTCTTGTTCAAGATCAATCCAGCGCTGTTCAAAACGGTGTCTACTCTGTAACCAATCAAGGTGCGTCAGGATCTGCCGCATGGGTTCTTACAAGAGCTACTGATTTCGATGGAAGTGCCACTGGACGAGTCGAACCCGGCGAAGCCGTATACACGCTTAGCGGTGGTTCAACTAATAGCGGTCAAGGATTTGTAGTCACTACGACAAGCAACCCACACCAAATAGGTACTGATGCAATCAACTTCACTCAATTCACAGGAACCTCAGCGTTTACCGCTGGCACAGATCTGTCATTTAGTGGCAACACTATTAACCACGATGCATCAGGTGCATCAGCAGGCTCTTACGGGTCCGCCACTCAAGTACCTGGCTACACCGTTGATGCTCAAGGCCACCTAACCGCGGCATCCAACACGACAATCGCAATCGCCTCAACGGCAATAACAGATTTTGCCGAAGCAACACAAGATGTTGCTGGTGCTCAAATCGCAACAAATGGTTCTCATACTGGCTTAACGGCAGCTTATGACGATGCCGGTGACGGTGCAATTGATCTCACAGTCGCTGCCACACTCGGAACACACACTTCAGGCAACTATATTGCCACGATCACTGGAACTTCGAATGAAGTAGAAGTTTCAGGTTCCGGTGCCGAAAGTGCCACAGTTACGCTCGGCTTGCCCGATGATGTGACGGTACCGACTTCATTAACAACCCCATTGATTACTGTTTCTGGAGCATCAATCATTTTAGAGGGAGCTACTGCGGATGCTCACGAAACCACGATTACAGCTACCGATCCGACAGGGGATCGCACTATTACTTTGCCAGATGCGTCCGGTACTGTTGCTTTTGTAGCTTCACCAACCTTTACAGGAACACCTGCCGCTCCGACTGCTGCAGCAGATACGAACACCACGCAAATAGCCACTACTGCTTATGTGCAAACAGAGTTGGGTGACTACTTAACAACTTCGACCGCAGGCACCACTTATTTGCCACTTGCTGGTGGAACCTTAACTGGAAACCTTATTTTTGAAGGTGCAACTGCTGATAGTAATCAAACAATATTAACTGTCACTGACCCAACGGTTGACCGAACAATTACTTTTCCAAATGAGACTGGAACAGTTGCTCTTACTTCTGATTTCTCAGCAACCTCGATTGAGGACGCTGATGGTGACACAAAAATCCAAGTTGAGGAATCTTCAGACGAAGACATCATCCGCTTTGACACTGGTGGCACCGAAAGAATGACAATCGCCGCAGACGGCAAGGTCACAATTACAGGAGATCTTACGGTTAGTGGAACCACAACGGAGATTAGTTCGACAACAATCACTGTTGACGATAAGAACATTGAACTCGGTTCTGTTGCTTCTCCTGACGACACCACAGCCGATGGTGGTGGTCTAACCCTAAAGGGTGCCGCTGACTACACCATCGCATGGACCAACTCGAAGGATGCTTGGGAATACAACCAAAACATCAACCTCAACCCGATAGTACCGGGTGGGCAAACTGCCTATTACGACGGCGGTTTCGAAATAGGTCGTATTCCTATTGGTTCATCCGATTACATCGGTATGAAAACTAAGGACATGAACAGTGCCAGCAGTAGTGAGTACATTATCGCCACTGCTGGTACTAATACTTACATAGGTACTGGCTCTGGTGCCTATCTTGGGTTCTACAGTGGTAGTAACACTCTCACGGCGAAAATTGATGCCAGTGGAAACAGTCTCGGATATCAAGGTTCTAAAACTTGGGGTCGATGGACTGTCCACGCTACCGGAACCACTAGATCAGCTGATCACACAGCAGTCCTAACAGACGAATCTTCTTATATTTGGATGAACGTTGGTAGTGCTAACACTTTCACTGTTCCACCAAACTCAAGTGTTGCGTTTGATAACGGCACCTTGATGACCATTATTAACTATGGGGCTGGACAAACAACTATCACTGCCGGATCGGGTGTCACATTAATTTCGTCACCAGGCTTAAAGTTGCGTGCCCAATACAGTGTTGCTACTATTGTTAAATACGCAACTGATACATGGTTGGTTTACGGAGACATTGTGGCTTAATTATGGTTACACAAAGCGGACAGGGTAAAGACTTACCCAGACGAAACGATATGTCCAACATTGTTGGTCAAACAACCAGTAATGCCAACAGTCAAATCACATCACTTGGATTCGTTGTAGGTACTGTCAGTGAGACTGACGCACCTTCAGGGAGTGCCAACTTAGTAGATACGGTTCAGAGTCAGGTCCAACCTGCTGGAACCACTTATCTGTTGGGACAGGTTGTTGATTACACCAAATATAATCCACATTTTCCTCCGTATTTTCCTCCGTTCTTCCCACCTCACTTCCCACCGTTCTTTCCCCCATTCTTCCCACCGTTCTTTCCCCCATTCTTTCCCCCATTCTTTCCACCGTTTTTCCCACCGTTCTTCCCACCTCATTTCCCACCACATTTCCCACCACATTTCCCACCTCACTTCCCACCGGGCTTTAAGGGGTAGTATGGAAGATATGACTTTAAGGGGTAATATGGAGGATATGAGAAATCTTTATGATCATAAAATTGCGTCAGCAGATGGGGAAAACCCAGACATTATGGATGACTGCAAAGGAAAAGTAACTCTTGTTTTCAATATTGCTGCCGGTTGTGGCAATTATCCACAGATGATTGTGCTCAAAGCGCTAGATGAACACTATGAAAATGAGGATGATTTTCAAATCAGAGCCATCGTTGTGGATGACTTCACCTGTCATGGGTACGGCGAGTTTAACGACGGTCTGGAAGCATTCGCTGATAATGAAGAAACTGGTGGATACCAAAATTTAACACCTGGTCAAATAGCTGAAAGATATGCTCAAAATAACTATGGAGTTAAATTCCAGTTTTCTGAATTAACTAATGGGAGATTTGATAAGCACATATACGATCCAGAGTGGAAGCCAGGTGCACAATATGAACAGGAAATGCATCCATTTTGGCAAGATCTAGTTGGTTGTGCCAACCTTCCAAGAGATGAAAATAACTTGCCACACCACTACGAAGCAAGCCCTTGGTCTGCGGAACCACAAGAAATTGACACCAGTAAGAAAGGATTTTACGGACTTCAGGGAAACTTTGAAAAGTTTCTTATTACCAGAGAAGGGGCAGGGTTCAGACGTTATGCCAATGGGTTCCTTCTTGGAGAACGAAATCCAGATGGGCAATTCTTTTCTTGGTGGAAAACTCCAGACATAAAAACACCCGATTGGAGTGACCCTGAGTGGTTTGGCAAAGATGGCAAAATACTTCCGGAAGTGGCTAAAGCAAATTACATAGATGAAAATGGACAAATGATTTACCCGAATGCCCAACAGGAACGTGGAATCGACGAATCCTTGTCCATCCTATGTAAGGACATAGACCACCTATTGGGAAAGCAGCCCACAGAAAGCACCTTTGTGGCAGAGGGGAAATGGTCATTACCGAGTGAAACAGTTAGAGCTGACCACGCGGAATATGCAACCAAGTTCAAAGTCGGTAAAGGGGTTCAAAAAGGGGTTCAATAAACCGCCTAATAATGCTTGTTTCTGATAGGCTAAACGTTATGCCGGAGAACAATTCGCATGTAGATTTTGATTTTTCTTTAATAGAGCCGGGTCATTTTGGCAACTCCAGTGATCAAATCATCATAAAGAAAAATTTCGTAGAGGCTGATGATCTAATAAGAGTCCAAGAATTAGTAGAAGATATTAACGAGTGGCATAATCCCAGCCCTGACATCTTCAATGAAGAAGGCGTGTGCATCTATGACGCTTCTTATTGGTGGGATCGTATGTGTAATTCGGAAATTCTTGGAAGGGAATATCCAGAACTATATAACCTCGTTGATAAATACAACATAAAGATCAAGAGCGTTATTGAAGAGAAATTTAATTACAGGGTATACATGAGACCCCCAGTAGTCGTCCGGTGGCTACCAGGAAATAGTCAAAGCCCACATTCTGATAAACAGTTAAATGATGGAACCCCCAATCCGTTCCCAACTTACGACATCAATTCAATTATCTACTGGAATGATAATTTTGAGGGTGGCGATATTTATTATCCTGACCATGGCATCCACTTAGAAATTGAAGCTGGAATGGCCATTGCGCATCCAGGTGATGTGAACTATTTGCATGGAATTAAGGAAATAACATCTGGGGTTAGATGGACTAGCCCTGCTTTTACTACGATTACAGATTTAGGAGAAAATTAATGGAAATCGCAGGTTATTGTGGCCATCCATCTATGGCTATTATTTTATATAAAAATGTTTGGCCTGATCCGGCAAACCTTATTGAACGTCTTGAAGATACTTTAGGGGAAAGTGATCACGAGTTTTTTTGCTGGAAAAACGCAACTGTTGGCGACATGGATCAAATGCCTGATTATCGAGATTGCAGTGATTTCAAAATGGCAGAAATGGCTCTCCCTGTCACAGCTGAAGGTTTTGAAGATCTAGGAGCGATTTACACAGAGTACATAACACCTGTAAGGGAAGCAGTTCATGATCACTATTCTTCGCTTTACAACATCAAACTCGAATTTGAAGAGGCTACAAACTTTGTGAGGTACACGGAAGGTCAACATTTTGCTCTTCATCCAGATCATGGTTTTTCTTATTGTGCGGTTACTTCAACAATTGGTTATTTGAATGACGATTATGAAGGTGGAGAGTTAGTTATTCCCAATATGGATATTAAATTCACGCCAGAAGCAGGCGACCTTCTGATCCTTCCTTCTAACTACCCTTATGTTCATCAATCATTGCCAATAGAAAGTGGCGTGAAGTATTCAGCCGTCACGATGTATGACTATAACGACAGGAATCATCAACGACCAGGTATGGCTGGTGGGGATCTTCCTGAAACTTTAGGAGGTCAGGTTGAGTCTGCTTCCGCTTGAAGTCCTAAATGCAGGAATGATTGACAATGTAGTCGGATTTAAATTTGGTACACGCGGTCACAGTGAAGGTGCTGGTTCCTTTTTGGGAATGGTTTGTGCAGAAATCAATCCCGAAACCGGTGTATCTCATTGCTATTTCGACGTTGAAGATAAGCATCTCTTGTTTACCAATCAATTACACGGAGGGTGCACGGCAGCCTTTTTAGATACCGCCATGCCTCTAGTCGTTTATCCTTTTGTCCCCACAGGTTCATGGGTTGCGACTATGAATTTAAATATCAACTATTTGAAAAGCGTAGAGGGAGGGCGAGTTGACGCATATTCAACTATTCACAGTCTCGGAAAGACATCGAGCTTTGTGACAGCGAGAGTGGAAAATGAGGGTCGAGTAGTTGCTCTTGGCTCTAGCTCCATGATGATTAAACGTTTCGACCCCAAAAACCTCAAAGGGGAAACATGGAGGTAGATCTTATTAAGATGCACCATGATCCTCCTGAGATACGCCAATCCCGCCCCCGTCGAGATTGGATGGATGCCACTTATAAAAAACATGCTTATAAATGCCTACCTCTAACTACTGCAAACACGCATGGCTGGGAACTTATTCTCCCTGAAGAAATAACTGTCACACTGGAAAGCGAAGTAAGTGTTCCTAAAGTCATTAATGGACTAACTAGACAGTGCAATACAGGACCGCTTCACGGTGATCACGAGTATGAACGAGATTTAGCAATGCCTTCGGTTGTCGGGATATTATCCATCGCCACTGATTGGATATTTCGTCCGCCTGAAGGTTACAGCACTTTCATTTCCGGTTCACCTAACTTCTTTTTAAACGGCGCTGTTCCTTTAACGGCAATGATTACCGGATGGTGGCCTGACCCGTTTGCTATGAATTGGAAAATAACTACAACTGGCTCAACGGTTACATTCCCTAAAGGAATGCCCTACATGTGGTTTACCTTTGTTAAAGATGATGCGTTACCTGAAGTCAGATTTAATACTTCAGGAGCATGGGAAAACCCTGACGAATTAATAGATCCACGAGTGACCTACAACGAGGCCAAATCACAGCAAATGATTGATAACCCTTGGACTTGGATGGGGAGTATACGAACGGGTTTAGACGAAAAGGGAGAACGAATTGGTCCCAAGCATGAAGGGCATCCTGTTCTTGATGTGCCCGAATAGCAAAGAGATACAGAATGACAGAAGCGCTTTACATGAATCGCAAGTTAGAGATTAGAAAATCCCCAATACATGGTTTTGGGGTTTTTGCTAACGAAAGCATTGTAAAAGACGAACTTCTTGAAGAATGTCCTTACATAACAGGGCATTTTGAGGGAGATTTTATAAGTTACGTGTTTAATTGGCCCAGACATAGAAAAGATTTTAAATATCTCACAATTCCACTTGGATTTGCTTGTATTTACAACTGTGCTAAATCAACAGAAGGAAGATCAATAGATTGGGATTGTGATGAAGAAAGAGATTTATACGTATTTAAAGCTACGAAAGACATTGCTGCCAATGAGGAGTTACTATCTTATTATGGTTCAGAATATTGGATAGCGCACGAAATAGAGTATAAGGAATAATGACAGAAATACCAGAAGGTCAACGTTACGATAGTTCGATGGAAGAGGCAGATGAACCTCGTGAACTTGGTGACGGCAATTCTTCCCCAAGCGGTACTGGAGTCGCATCGGGATTACATCTTGGAAGATTGGGCTTAAGGATTCAAGGAGTAACTCCAGAAGAAATACTTAACGATTCTGATTTTTATGCTGATCTTTTAACTAAACATCAAGCCATTGGGTTTAAACATTTACATCCCACGATTGAACAACATGTAGAGATACTTGGCGCTATCTACAGAGGGGACGATGACAAGCCGCCTTCTGAGGGAAACATCATCAATATCGATCATGCTTGGATGAAGGCTACAAATCCTTTAAACACATTTGAAAATTCTGAAGATTTTATTACAGGTAACTGGCATTTGGATAACCCATTCATAGAATTGCCTCCCTCATTGCAGAGTATGCGTATGGATATACGAACAGACAATGTGGGCAACGACGACACCATGGTGGTGAGTCTGGAATACTTATACGAAATCATGCCTGAAAACATGAAAGAGTATTTGAAAGGTATTGAGGTAGTTCATTCGTTGGGATCTGATTCCGAAACGCACCACGGGGAGGATGAACTGACTTCTCTTCATTTTGGAAAATCGGTAACAACCCCTGCTTTGAGAACTCATCCCGTTACAGGTAAGACATCGTTTTGGTTTAATCCAACAGAATGTATTCCCGTAGGTGGGCACACCGAACAGTGGGGTGAAATTAAAGCATGGATGTTTAACGAGCTTCAAAAACCGGAACTTCGATTTAGATGGTCTTGGGATGTCGGAGATCTTTTCATTTGGGATAATCGAAATCTCATTCACGCTTTCAGCCCTGAATTCAAAGTTGGTGAAAGGGTTTTTACTCGTTATGAAGTGGGAATAGAAAAACCATATTACGATCCTGAAAAATTCACGAAGATTGAAACTACTCCGAATACAGGTAATCCACCTAAAGCAGATCAAAAAACAGCTACCACAAAATTTAGTAGTGAAAATAATGCACCTGAACGAGATGACTGGGCAAGCGCTATAGCTAATCCGGATCACATTCCTTTGGTATTAACTAAAGGAATTTATGCCCTCCCTGAATTCGAACATTTAATTGACTCTGTAACTGTATTTTTTATCAGCAGAGATGAGTTTTCAAATGCCCCAGATGGAATAACAGCTTTATGGGAAAGTGTTCAAGGTGAGGATTGGGCAGAACAAGACGAACCAAGGGAGCCTAAATTTAATGTTGTAAAGGTCCCATTTGACGAAAATCATATTTTGGTTACTAAATATGCTCCCTTTTGGAATCCTGAAACTGATCCAATCGGTCAGATCTTTTTATTCACAAGGAATGGCGACATTTCCCGAGCCTATAAATCAACAAACGATCCGATGTTTGAGGGATGTGCAGGTCAAGTTGCCGGAATGCTGTCGGCCCGTAGGGACTTGCGTCATGCTGGTCATGCTTGGCATTACCCAGACTTCATGTCTTATCCCAGCCATCAGGAACGACCATTTAGATGGGAAAATCTTCCATTCGCTAGGTACGTAGATTTTGATGGAGACCCACCAAAAGACTTTCTAGTTCAATTTGCCATTGACACTATTTATGGGTGCTTCAATCATTTGAATACAGACGAGAGTCGTGAAGAAATAGTTAAAGACATCCGAGACTTCTTAAACATTATGTTAGAAATGAATGCACATGAATTCGGAAGGTGAAGAACTAGGCGGAGGCGTTGTTCTTTATCGAAATGCTGTAGAAATAGATTGGGACTTTATCCGAGAATTTTCTCAGAAATCTGCTGAGAAAGAACTCGCTGAGATGTACACACCAGGTAAAGATCCAATTACTGGTGAAGAAGGTTATATAAATCGGAATGGCTATTTCTTTCCGTCGGCATCAGTCTGGAGTATGCCTAGACATTGTGCTCATGTTCATAGGGACACTGACCCAGAGGCAAGGACGGCTTTAACTGCTCTCGAAAGTGCTAGAGATGAATGTTTATGGGATTATCTGCATAAATACCCATTAGCCGGTAAGTGTATTTGGTGGAAAATTAAAGGCCACGTTTTGGTGTATCCCGAAAGTTGTTACCTAGGGTTGCATTCAGATCAAAGCACGGATTATGAATATGGCTCCCCCCATCCTCCAGATCAAATAGCAACTCGAACTGTGGTTTCCTCGGTCACCTTCCTCAATGATTCTGTTGAGACCGAAGAAGAACTAGATGGAACAAACTATCTAGGAGGTGTAACAGCTTGGGAATATTTAGGAATTAAGCATCGACCGAACAAAGGCGACATAGTCTTATTTCCTTCTAACTATATGGCTGCTCACTCAGTTTCAGAAGTACTCAGAGGCACAAGGTACTCACATGTAGGGTGGTACTGTCACGGAACTCCCAATATGGAATTCAACGAGGCAGTTACTGATCCCCTTAAGGAACCAGAGTTAGCGAAAACGACAACGAATGTATACATGGCCGAAGGATATAAGCTCCCCGATGCGTGACCTTAAGCACCACTCTATTATCGATTTAGACTATTGGACTTGTTTCATAGACGCTAACGAATCTGCCCTTTACGAAATGGTTCTCACTAAACATGAAGCAAATAAAGATTTAGAATTGCCGACTGGTCACACAGTCATGGATCTACGTCGCGAAATCACAACTGCAGCAAACAAGATATTAGTTCGCCCATATTACATTGACGCAATTTGGGGAGTTCACACAGGACCCGGTGAATCTGTTATGGCGCATTCTCACTGGAACAACTCTTGGTTGAATCCAGATGAATACTTTTCCTTCTGTTACTACCCGTGTGCCAAAGAGGGTGATGCATCAATGGTGCTTCATATTCAACACAGTAATCGGCAAGAGATTCTTGAACGAATCAAACCAGAAGCTGGAATGTTAGTTATTTTTCGTTCTTACTATCAACATATGACTGAGCGTCAAATAGTAGACAGGCATAGGGTTTCTATTGCGGGTAATCTATACCCTATGGAGCCAAATGGAATAAAAGTTAAACGTGAGCCGCGTCAAGGAATATTAAGTGATGATCTATGGCAAGAATAGGTGTAATGCACACAGGTGCTATGGGTACAACTATTGCCGACTCCTTATTAAGAGCAGGACATGATGTTTTTTCTGCTACCAGAGATCGTTCAGAATTAACACAAGCCAGAGCCGCTTTAGTCGGCACGCGAGAAGTGGGAACTTGGGATCGTTTATTCGAAGAGGTAGATGTCGTGTTTTCAATTGCTCAATTTGGTGGCGTGATAATCGGAGAACAAGCTGAGTGGAGTGAAGAAGATCAGATGATGATGACAGAACAAGGCACCTATCCTAAAATTTTGTCTTGTCCAACCGTCGATGCCGCTCTAGAAGTTAATTTCGAAGGTATCTTTGTTGATTGCAATTGGATTCATCCATCAAATTATGAAGACTTTCGCAAACAAGCATCTTTACTTGAAAGCTACGTCGAATGTGCGATCTATGGATACCCAATGTCTCATGAACAGGGAGACTGTAGACGTTTCCTTTGGCTTAGCGGAAACGATGCAGATCTTGTAGCAGATTTGTTTAAGACTGATCCGCTTATGTCCTGTAAGCCAATTGTTTTACCTGATGGAACACAGGCTAGAGAATTCAAAGAAGATGCATATGAAAACAACCACATGCCAGAAGGATGGGGCGAACTGTGCAAATAGTTGAACACGCGGCTGGCATTGTAGAATTCATGGACGCTGTTGAGATAGACCAAGACGAGTTGGACGCTTGGATGTTATTGCGTCAAGAATGTGAACCGAGTGACTACACCGTTAATGAAGATGGTAATTACATTAATAGAGGCGGCTACACTTTCACCCCAGAACAAATCGGCATTTCCCCAGTCCGCTATTTGAACTTAACACCCGATGGGGAAAATCTCACATTTCATAATAAAATCAGAGACGCTGTTTATGACTGTTTGGTCAAATATGTTGAGATTTACCCTTCGGTCTGGAGATCCATTTGGTGGAGAGTCGATGGTCAAATCGCCTGCTACACAAATGGTCAAGGAATGGGCAGTCATTCTGATCGAGAAATAGAATACACACCGGGTCAGGTACCTGAAAGTGAAACTCCAATTTATAACGAAATTTCCAGTGCCTTAATTTTAAGAAAAGCTGATGCCGGTGGAGCACTAAAGTTCGCCACATCTAATTCAAAGTGCAACCCAGACGCGGGAACCTTAATAATGTACCCTTCTAATTTCATTGGTGCCCATGCAGTGGAGCCTGTTACAGAAGGTGAACGGATTTCCTATATCGAATTTTTTGGACAAGGCACGCCTGTCGGGGGACAAGGCACAGGACAAGAATGGTTTTCCGAGTTGATCAATCCCGATGGTCGAGCGCTCTAGGCGCAAACCTGTGATCTGGCCCTACTTCTGCGATAAAGTCTTTTTCTAATTCAGGGAGCCAAGACCGCCCTTGTAAACCAGCTTCTCTTTTTGGTTGGATAACAATGCCACGGTCCGGTGCTGATGTTCCTTGTCCAAAAGTGGAAATGTAACTGTAGCGAGTTCCTTCATGTATTTCAGTTACCAAATGAGTAGCCATATAGTTTGCTGGAAAGAGGATGTGATCACCTGGTCCCACTCTGGTTTCAATATCTAGGTATTCGAATTTCAGATTCCCGCCATTAAACCCGGCACCTAAAACCACACTTGAAGACACCACATTAAACAACGCCGTCTGATCTTTGGGGTGATCGCCATAATGATAATTAACATCATTATCACTATGTGGACCCAATAATGCTCCTCTTTTATAAACCGCTACATGTCCTCCTGCGGACCACCAGCAAGAGGGCAAAGCGTCTGGGTAATGGGAACAATAAGTGATTAAATTTTTATAGATGACTTCATCGCAATAACTAAAAAACTCTGGCTCTAATGGTTGATTAATTCTGATAGGCATTTTAGAGATTTGGTCTATTGGTATAACGTGCCCGCTTTGATTGACTCCAAATCTGCCTTTAGGGTCCATCTCATACATTTCAAGTAAAGCTTGATCTGCCATCATCTCTAAAGTATCTATAACGCCATCTTTGACTTCGATAGCCTCATGGAATTTAATAATTCCAGGTCCAAGAACTTCTGTCCACATTTAATTACCCTTTTTATTGATGTGGTAATTAGGTACAGAATCTCGACGCCAAGCTGGATATTTAGATTTCATTTCATCATCAGTCCAACCTGAAGCATTAATGAAATCTTCAGACAGGGTGGGACACCACATGAATGGATCAATGCGTCCTTCTCGTGGTTCTACGATGTCCAGTGGTCCATTGGGTTGAGTTAATGGTTTTTCTGAGCCTTGCCCAAACCATGCTAGATAAGAAATACGTCTACTTCCTTCTTTAACAGGAGTGACTTCATGAGCCGCCAGATAGTTAGCAGGGAAGATAAGAATGTCACCCTCACACGCTTCGATAGTTAGATCGGCATACGGAAAGTGCATTTCTCCGCCATCAGAGTCAACCATGTGCATAGTGGTACTGATTGTGTTACGTGTTGAAACTTCATACTGTCCAATCACATTTTCACGATTACTCCAGGTGTATCCCACATCTTGATCTTGGTGTAGTCCGAGAAAAGCTCCAGGTTCATAAATCAAAACGTGACCACGATTTCTCCACCACAAGGAGCCGATAATAGTTGGGTATTTTTTAATGTATTCGAGAACAGCGTTGTAACATAATCGATCACATTCTGACCAAAATTCAACATTCATATCATGTGCATGGGGATGAACTCGGATTGGTTGTTGAAGAATGTCTTTTTCTAAATCGTATTTGATTCCACTTGTCTTATGAATTGCAACATCACCCTCAAATTCGTATTGATCTTGGAGTTGCTCGCTGCGTAGATCGAGTAATTGTTCTACAAGGTTGGTGGGAGTTTTGATAACGGCCCGCTGTATCGAAATGCCGTTAGCATAATGTTCCATTTCATGCATCATATGGTTGATAAACGCCTTCGGGGTCCCCTTCCAGCGAACGCTGTTGGGACACAGGATTAGCTGTTTGAATAGCCATTAGTGATCCATCTTCACTACCTCGATTACCACGCCAGTCATTCCCAGATTTTGAGTATTCAGAGTTAAAAAACTTCTCATAATCCTGAAATATCCACGGCATGAAAGCTGGGGGTAACCAACCATAACTAGCTGGAGCATCCACTATTTCAAACTCATCTTCTTTACCCTGTCCAAATTGAGTTAAATAAGAAAATCGTTCTCCCGATTCGATTTTCTTTACTCCGTGAGCACCTAGGTAATTAGATGGAAAGAAAACAGCATCACCAGTTTCCGTTTTAAGGACAGCATCTGAATGGGGGAAAATAAATTCGCCACCTTCGTAGCTTTCACTAATGTCGATCTGTGCGTTTAACACTGTGTAAATCGCTATATTTCTTGTCGTCTGGTAGCGAAGCCCGTCTATAACCCTGAAATTTGTGTCATTGTCATTATGGAGACCCAAGAGGGCACCTGGTTTGTAGTGTAAAACGTGACCCCTCATTCTCCACCAAATTGTATTTAGTACCATGGGGTAAAGATCGATGTAACGAATAAGGCACTTATAGAACGCCTGTTCGCATTCATTAAAGAAATCAGTTATTTCTTTTGGCGTGTGTTCCATGACGGGTTCGTTCTCACCCAATCCACCTAGTCGGGCGGGTTGTTCAAGCAGCAAACTTATGTCATGCCTGTTGCCTTGATAGTCTTCTGCCCATCTTTCGTTGCCATCTTCCATCCATTGAAGTCCACAGTTTGATGGCTGAGCTTCTTCTCGAACATAGGGAAGGATTAAATCTGTATCTACATCGATAATTTTTTTAAAATGAACAACACCATTTGGGTATGAGTCAAAGTCAAGTCCGGCTATATCGGAAAGATCTTCGTCACTTAATTTTGGTTGTGGATGAGCGATGTCAGTACGCACTTCTTGCCACGTTGATTCGTTTGCGTTATACCTATACGCCCGCTTGTTGGCTTTTCGATACCAGAGAGTACCCTCAACGGGTGAGTTTGGCTCATGGTCGTCGGCTGTGATTATTGCCCCACTGATATCCGGTTCAGAATATAGATGCATTGTTTTTCCTAAGACAACCGTTTAGCGATGATCGCTCCTTGTTCCATAGGTACATGATATACGTTGAGATTCGACTGTGCTGCGATGTGCCGGTTAAAACGAGTATAGGAATGGCGATGAGGCACCCCTAGACTGTAAGCAGACTGCCATTTACTAGTTTCTGCAAAATGTAGTATGCCTCCAACGTTCAATAATCCTAGAACTGCGTCAATTATTCGATTGTTAATGGAATGGAGGGTCGGAGCTTTCACTCTGACCAAATCGAATGTTCCTGCTTCGTCGCCATTCAATAGATCTTGCATGTCCATGACTGAATACTGGATATCTGAATAATTATTCGTTGTAGTGGATAAGGACAGGCCAAATTCTTCAAAATTGAAGAGTTGATCACCATTTAGGAATGTGTACCTTCTTTTAGGGGTTGGCCCATTAATCGCTGAAAGCTGGATATCCACAGGCATTGGATTATCTGTGAATACTTTTGGATTGTCTTTATTCAAAAGTTGAGATATGAAGCCCTCTACTAAGAATCCACACCATAAAACGTGTTCCCAGTTTTCGCTAGGTGTCTTAAACAAGTCATATTTGATTATGTCGTAATCTCCACCCACAGCGATATCACGCATATCAACGTTATTCGCTGTGAAATAGTCAACGACAAGAGTTGACCAGTCGTTTATAGCTTCACTATTTGAAAAGTCTGCGTCATACTCAAATGACGAACTGTCGCGGGCTACACGTAGGGCTTTGTTCCAATGATTTTCAGCCATTATGCACGCGCCAATGCCATATGTCGTCTACGCCAAGCACGACGAAGTGGGTCTGTAAGCACGTCCCTTTGAACTTTCAACCATTCATCGGCGGCAGGAAGAACAGAATTGGTTGCGTTATGAGGAACTACTGAATTGCCTCCAACAAAAGTTTCACGAATTTTATTAACGATGTCATCAATAGTTGTGGTGTCGATGTCCGCCCAATCGAGTCCAGCAACATACATTATGCGGGCAACTTCACCCTCTAGAAATGCCAATTCGGTGTCATTGGAATAAAGCGCTCCCGGTGTACTACGAACGCTCATGATCCCTCTTCGAACGTTCCGTATCTTTCCCTGCGAAATCCGGGACAATAAGTTGCAGAACCGTCAGTAACCCACTCCATTCTGGTTGTTTGAGGATTCCAAATACGAATTTCGTTGTCTCTAGTTCCTGGTGCTTCGTCTGCATACGCAGAGCCACCCGACTCAATTATTGTCATGCTAAAGCCTCCAAAGCAGTCGCCTGTCTAATAACAGACTGGTATGCGTTATAAGAAGGGTCATCTGAAGCAACAGGGTTCGTAAAAGAACTAGATGCATCAGCAGGGTCCATGCCTAATGAAAGGCAGAGAACCTGAAGAGAATATTCTAAAAATTCCTTAGCGTCTGCCCTAGCGGCAGCAATTTCAGCTTCTGAAAGAGCCATTGTTTTAACCTGACAAACTTGTTAAATGAGCTTTCACAGCAGTCAGTTTAGCCAACTCACCTTCAACACGGTGTTCGAGAGGGTGTGTTGTTACTGTTCCTGGTGCTGCGTAGTCATCTGCTACATCCGCTGGAAGTAATCCTAGATTAAGCGCCGCTTCATAAAAGGCGGCTTCAATTTGTTTAATTGCGTTATTGCATGCCTCTATCTTCATGGCAGTGCTAAGTCCGGCTGAAAATTCCATAGTTATATAAGCCCCACAATCGAGTTTAGCTATCGTTCTCTATAATACCAGTAAGTAACTGGCTCGTGGTAAGGTCTAAGTATGAGTGAAGAGAGCGTTTCCCCACAAGGTGTTATCGAAGATTTAGCTGAACAAGTAAAACGGTTATCTGTAGATAATGCAGTACTCCGTACAGCAATTAAGCAAATACAGGAGCCCAAAAAGGCAACAGTGCCTGATGGTCCTCCTGCTGAATTAGAACAGGAAGCTGCAGAGATCAGCGATATGACCGTTTTTGATGGTGGTGACCCTACAACGGAGCCAATGTTAGAGGAATAAACAGTGGAACGTCTTTGTTATTGCCCTTCAGAAGAGCATATGGAAGAAGCAGAAAAGTTAGCGGCCCCTTGGGGTGTTCATATTCAATTAGGTGAAAGCGACTTAACTAAACCTTTTGAATTTGATAGGGATAAACCTCAAATACTAAATTTGCCCACTAAGCAGCATTTTGCTATTTCAAGTACTGTTTTGAAACCACTCGAAACACTTGTGTGTAATTACGTTGATGAATTTTCAATTTGTACAAATGTTCGGTTGGCTTACGACGGTCCTGATGGCAGTACCGAAATAACTCCCATTATGTCGGGTGATCCTCATTTTCAAAGCTGGAGGGTTCGTTTTTCTGGAGTAGGAAAATATAAAGTACGTATTTTTGACGAAGATGGGGATATTGCTTTTGAAAATATTGAGGTGCTCCCGTGGTGAAGTTCCCTGAAGGGATACCTTCCCCTCACTCTGCTCGACAATCGTTAGAAACGACACCTTTTTCCCACACAGAACCAGCACCTTTCATGCATCTATATCATGCAGATTTCGATGGACAAGCTTTAATAGATGCTATTGAGGTTGATGGTGAAAACACAAACTGGGGAATGGGTGTTGTCGGCAGTAAGGGGGAATCTAGATACAGCAGACATAGGGATTCTCGTTCTAAGAACCTACTCAACGAGGTTGAAAAAAGCGCTAAAAACAGCGACAGTGATTCTTTTACCGAACTACAGAAGGTTGCTTATGACGTCTTATATCACGCAGAACGGGCGGTTTGGGATTATCGCTTAACTTACGGGTTGGATTACATAAAAGAATGCCAAGGGTGGGTTGTTAACAAATATGGACACGGAGGTCAATATAAAATTCATACGGATCAAGGTACTGGTGATCCACGAATCATCTCTTGCGTGGTTTACCTGAATACCGTAGAAGATGGCGGAGAGACAATTTTCCCATTTCAAAATACTGTTAGCAAATGCATCGCTGGGAATATTCTTATTTTCCCCTCCTCATATATTTATGCGCATGCTTCTGCTCCAACTGGCTCAAATAGTGAAGAAGTCAAATACGGCATGGCAGGATTTTTTATATGATTAAAGGGATAACGGAAGTGTTGCCAGGTGTTCATATCTATCATGGCGAATATGAAGGGCAACAATTAATACAAGAATTGGAACAAGAAGCGAGTCGTGACTGGTCCTATCTCCCTTTCTATCTAGCTAATGGGAATTTAGATTATTGCAAAAGTTTCTTTTGCCCTGTTGGACATATTTTAAACATCTCACCTTCAGAAGATTCTCTCAAAAAAATAAAAACTAAAGTATTAGAAGTAAATACAATTCTCGAAAAATTCCTCTACGAATACGCACTTTACTATTCTAATTTTTTCAAAAGAGATGGTGGTCTAAATATTTTTAGATTTGTTGGCAATAATTTCTCTTCTCACCTGCAAGCCCCTAGCACTGGATTCTGCACAAGTGCATTTTTTTCTTTTAGTCATGCTCAGATGCGTTTAGCTAAACATGATGTCGAATTTGATGTTTCACCAGGTGACGGAATTATCATGCCATCCGGTTTTCCGTTTGAATTAAACATAAAACCAACCGAAGAGGAAGCGTTTTTTTTCAGTAAATACATGTGGCCAAAATAAATGAAAAATATTTTAATAGTCGGATCTGGGCAAGCAGGTTTAATAGCAGCAACAACAATCAAATCAGCTTTTAAAGACTTTGATGTAACCGTTGTTTCTTCGAAAGATATCCCCCCTATCGGTGTGGGTGAGGGTAGTACAGAACAATGGTCAAGTTATGAAAAGCGAGTGGGAATAAACCGTCAAGATCTCATTAAAGCCTCAATGGCAACTTTTAAATACGGGATACGTTTTTTAGATTGGACAAATCACACTCCAGATTATTTCCATAGCATTTCTGGCGGCCAACTTTTTACCAACACTGGAACTTTCAATGGTGTCTACAATTACATTCATGCTTCCGGTAGGAAATTGACACCCTCCTTGACGCATCGTGGACTGATCAAAGGACTCGTTGTTGATACAAAAGAACCTTGGAGACAGACAAATCAATTTCATTTTGACAGTCAAAAACTGAACGAGTTCCTTAAGGGTCATGCACTAACCATGGGTATCAACTTTATTGAGGCTGAAGTTGAGGGTTTATTCCGTAACCCTGAAAATGGAGATATTACGCATGTGCTTACTTCTCACGGGAAAATCGAAACTGATTTCGTTGTAGATGCAAGCGGGTTTAAGCAGATCATCCTCAAGGAACTTGGTGATATCCATCAAAGTTCTTTTGGCGATTACTTGCCTTGCGACAGTGTTTTAGTCTTTCAAACACCTGGCAATCATCAAATAAAACCTTTTACAGAAGCTAAAGCCTTATCTGCTGGTTGGCACTGGGATATCCCTACATACGAACGTCGAGGTCATGGTTATGTTTTTTCATCTCGATATATAGATGAAGACTATGCGATTGGCGAGGTCGAACATTACATAGATGAACCTGTTAAAAATACTCGAACGATTAAATATGAGCCATACAAGGTACAGAATTCATGGCAGTTCAATTGTGTCGCTGTTGGTCTAGCATCTAATTTTGTTGAACCTTTAGAAGCCACTTCTATAGCTGCGACCATTGAGCAGTCACGGCTGATTTGTTCCTATTTACCTACTTATGAACCCAATTCGGGTGTTCATCAACACGGGTATCTAAAGGTTTTTGATTCTATGTTCGATAACCTTTTAACTATGGTGAGCATGCATTATGTGTCAGATCGTAGAGACTCTCCGATGTGGGCAGACCAGCAGGATGCCCCAAGAACAGAATTACTTCATTTTTTGATTGAGTTGTTTAAACATAGAGGGCCGGAACAGCACGACATTCCTTCTACTGGGTACGAATTATTCGGACCTAATCATTTTTGGCATGTGGCACAAGGTCAAGGACTGATTAGTAGGGCGGGTGCTCAAGTCGGCATCGAAGCATTTGGCTCGATCACTCCGTCAATGAACGTGGTTCAAGAAACTCAAACTAATAACGCTAAACATCCAGAATTACCTCATAGGACTGTTTTGGCGCGTGCCCATGAGGATTTTGCAAAGAAACGTGGAGAGTGGAATTTTGATGATTTCGGAGGGCAACTTATCCCAAGGTTGGAGAAATGACTTTAATATTTGATTTTCCTGGTGGTCGCAATAATTATTTGATGACCCTTGATGGTGCTTTGAGTGAAGAATTGTGTGAAGAGTTCTTAGACGCTTCACGACACCATTATGGAAAAATATTTTCACCCGGTCCTACTATCGGCGGAATTAGACGTGAGGTTAAATCTAGTATGGATGCGAGTATTGACAGTATCTACTTAAAAGAGATAGGGCTTGATTCTGTTTCAGTATTTTCAACTATGCATCAAAAGGCAATGCAAGCCATGTATATAGCTTTGGGTAGATATAGAGAAACTTATAGAGAATTATGGAGCGCTCCTGGTTTGACCGACACAGGATTTCGATTTCAGCATTACTCTCAAGCGGAAGGTTGGTATCGACAACATACTGACGGATGTCCTTGGGAGTGGCATGCTTCAGGAGGGCAGAGACAGCGCGTTATTGCTGCAATTATCTATTTGAACACTGTTGAAAGTGGTGGTGGAACCAAGTTTCCTGAACAAAAACAGATTGTAAGTGCAAAAGCCGGTCGTGTGGCACTGTTTTCTTGCGGATGGACACATCCCCATCTAGGGCTAACGCCTTTATCTTCGGATAAGTTTATTTTTAGCAGTTTTATCACCTGTGAGCGTACCGGTTGGGATAAATCGAAGGATGAGGAAAAGCCCGAGTCCCCTCTTGTTACTCTTAAAGATAAGACTCACGCTGAAGACGAAACCGCCGAGAAAGACAAATGATACAATAAAACAAGGACTGCACTGGAGAATTCCCTATGCCTGATATTAAACCTGAACGATGGGATTCTACAAAGGATAGAGATGTCATGGTAGATACTGGAGAAACAGTATTATGTACCATGTATGACACTCCTGTTATGACTTTGAATGATCCCATTTTGAACCCACCAGAGGAGGAAGAATAGTGGCTTACGATATGGATGCTAATTATGTATACATCGCTAATTCTTTAGCGACTCTTATTGCTTCCGTTGGTGGGGATGAAACTGCAGCAAACTCGATAACTTTTGACGAGCTTAAGTCAAAAATCACAGCGAATTTTACCGACAAGGTGCCAGCAGACCCATCAACATGGACCGCCTCACAGCGGGCTTCCTACAGGGAACGTCAACGCAAGTATGACATCGGACGTAAATTCGTATACCAACGTGATTTGATAAAGGCTAGGAACGGATAATGGCTCTCGACGCAATAGATATGATAAAAGTTGTAGAAAAACATTCTTCTGTTAGTCACACCTCAAATATTGATTCAGCCGCAGAAATAGCTTCTGCGACAGCGATTGTGTCTGAAGAAATTGGGCATGGAATGGATCGAAGCATAGACGTCGTTGGATATAACGACGAACTTTGTGTTTATGAGAGGGTGGCGTCTAACTCTCCTAGCTTCCAAGCGGTTAATGGACATATGCGAAGCATGCAGGAAATGTTGATTCGTATGGCTAATCCTTCTGAATTATTGGTTATAGGTGTCCCATACTGCCCTTTAAAGTTGGGTGTCGGGAATATCACTCTTATCAATAACTTGCATTTAGATTACATGGAACGCCATATGGACATATCAGGTTTAGAGTATGACGTTATCAATATGGTAGATATAGAGAATTCCAGCCTGCCTAAGATTTATGACATGGCTTCTATCCATATGCCGCAAATAAACCATAATTTCGACATTGTGACTAATATTTTTTCTCAATTACCAGTAAGTGGGTCAATAATTCTTACAAGTACAAATGACCATGGAAAACTTTATGAATTTGATGATTCTCATGATTATGTGAATCTGTTCGACACATTACAAGATAATGCGAATGCAAGGCTTTACCATATGGCCGCAGGGCTGGGAGTTTCAGTCGTTACAAAAATTGCGTAATTGGACTAATGTGAGTACATGGACTTTAGAATCAATGGACAGGATCTCGTTGGAGAAGACTATCGCATAGCTTCCGATGTAGAAGTTGAGCCAGGCCACATATTACTAATCCCAAATCACGAAAACCTTTATCAACCTCCTATCACTCCATTAGACAATTCTAAAGTTTGGCCCGCATGGAGACGAAATGCCGAAAGTGGATTTAAAGCGTGTCAAGGAACTTCTGATTTCTTGTCGCTTGGAGCGACATGGCGTTTACCTGCTCCTGTTAGATTCAGGCCAACTGCAGATGGAGTCAACTGGGAAGCCAAGTGGGATGCTGGAACTGGCCCAAGAATGGGCATGCATTATCCAAAATTAGAAATAGATAAATTCGGATATCACATGTCGGGGGAACACTGTCCCTTTAACTCGGATCGTAGTTTGCCGGAAGCTAATCAAATCAAAATTGTGAATCCATGGCTTGTCAAAACCGCACCAGGGTGGTCGTCTTTGTTGATCCCATACTTAATGGAACCTTCAAGGGATTGGAGTTTAATTCCAGGTGTTGTTAATACCGACTATTACCACAGTATGAATTGGGTTATAAATATCTACACAGATAAAGAATTTGTGATCCCATTAGGAACCCCAATAGGTCAAATAATCACATTTCCGAGAGATCACCAAAATATCGAATACGCCCAACCTAAACTTTACCCTTGGCTTCTGAGCCAAGGTTTAGAATCATTTGTGGGTGTTCCTGTCGATAGAAAAGGCGCATATAGGAGAGAGCAGAAAAAAGCGCCTTCTCCAGAGATTTGTCCAGTTCGTAAGCGTAAATCCTTTAAACAACGCTTTTCCGACTGGTTATTCGGAGAGTTAAACCACCCAAACCACAATACGTTGTAAGGTATGACTGGTAATATGTATGAAGTGGCTACTTTCCGGGAAGGACACTAATTTATGGCAATGACTCAAAAACGGTTGTCTGGGCCTGCGGTTGTAATCAACGCGGGCACTTACGGAGGCTCGCAGTACGCGGTACCAGTCTCCACTTCAACCATTGTAAAACAAATCGTTCTGACAAATATCACGGCATCCGCTCAAACGGTGACCATCTCTATAAAGCCCAGTGGTGTCACTCTTGCGGATACACATCAGATTTTTAAAGACTTATCTTTAACTGAAAAAGAAACAACACTTCTAAACATGTCATTAGTGTTAAATGCAAGTGATGAGATACATATGTTGTGCGGCACCGCATTAGCGGTTAATGCGACAGTTAGTGGAATTGAGATTACCTAATGTCATGGGGCAGAGTTAAAGTAAACTCGCCTGGAAAACTGGCAAGCTTTCTGGATTCTCCAGATGACATTTACGGTTCCGGAGCGGATTTAGACGCAACCATTTCAACAAACGCAACGATGACTAGTGACATGTATTACTACAATCTCACTATCGACGGCAGTGTGACATACAATACGGGTGGATATCGACTTTTTGTCAAAAACGTTTTAACTATGGGAGCTTCATCGGTTATCGGGCTTCCGGGTGGTTCAACTGCTGTGGGAACTCTTAAAGGTGGAGCAGCAGTAACAGCCGATACAACCAATAGTTTGGGTGGCAACGGAAATACAGATAGTTCCGCAGACGGCGGAACTGCTACTGCCCCTACTGCGGCTCAAGGTGGAACCGCTTACTGGAAATACCCAAGTCAAGCCATTCGTGGTTACGCAGTTACCGCATCAGCCACTACTCCTACCTATTTAGAAGGTGGCGCTGGCGGTCCGACAGGACAAGGCGCTGGTGGCGGAGTAGTAATTGTCACAGCACGTTACATCTCCACTACAGGAGCTTGCACAATTTCTGCCACTGGAGGCGCTCAAGCTGGCGGTGGAGCAGTTATTTTCATTTCGTCAAACGACGAGGCTACATTTAATGCACAGACACATCTGTCGTTGTCGGCTGCGAAAGGAAGTGGCTCAGGTAACCACACTGATGGGACAACCATCTACATTGAGGTTGACTAATGGCCATTATCCGACACAATAAACCTATTGTTCAGCGTTTAGGCAATGACATTGTCTACGGCACAGGGGTCGATGGTAACGCAACTATTTCTGGTACAACGATTTTGGATCGTGACATGTACTACAAAGATTGCACTGTAAACAGTGGTGCGATTTTATTCACTAACGGTTTTCGTGTTTTCTGCACAGGAACGTTAAGTATCGCTGGGACACTAGGGATGCCCTCGTCTGCAACACACACTGTTGGACTCGGAACTATTACAGGCCGTGTTGCGGATGGAGCTACTGGTGGCACTAAAACCTATGTTTTAGGTGATTCTGATGCGGGTGGTGCGGCTCAAGTACCAGCATCCATATTGAAAGATTTAGAACACGCTATTCAGGGTTGGAACTGGGACCCAACAGATGGTTTTAAAAGGTTTGAAGGCGGTTCTGACGGCGATGTCGGTTCTGATACGGCGGGAAGTCCAGGAAATCCAGGCGGCGCACCCCCAGGTAATCCACCTTTAGGAAATCCAGGCAATGTGGGAGCGCAGGGAGCCACTGGCTCTGGGGGCGCTGGAGGAACAGGCGGTGGACTGGTTGTAGTTGCCGCTAAAACTATTTCCGGTTCAGGTACTATCGCAAGCGTCGGCGCTACTGGCACGGCGGGAAGCACAGGATCAACTGGCGCTGACGGCAATCCTGGTAATGTGGGTGCTGCTAATCCTGATTCCCATAATCCTTCTGGATCGAATCCACCTACCCCCACTAATCCAACGGCAGGAAACTTTAACGCTGATCACCATTTCGCAGGTAACGCTGATCATCATTTCGCAGGCAACCCTGATCACCACGACGCATCCACAACCGATCCGGATCACAATAGTAGTAAGGAAAGTCCTGGTAACCCTGTTCATTCACCGGGCCATAATCCTTCGTTTCATCACCCGACCAATGGTTATCATGCGCCTGGTTTCGAATACCACAGCGAGCATGCTGGCAATCCTGTCCACACACCCCAACATTCCGAGGGAAATCATTATGCAGGAAACCATAGTGAAGGAGATGCAGCAAGTCATACCGCAGGAGATGCAGCAAACCACGCTGAAGGAAATCAAAATTCACCCACCCCAAATCCAGACACACCAGGAAATCCTTATGCGGCACACCACTCTGAAGGGAATCAAGACCCAGGCGGTGCGGCAGGAACCGGAGGAACCGGCGGAACTGGAGCCACAGGAGACACAGGTCAACTCGGTGGCATAATTCTTATTACTGACACAGCCTCCTCTTCAATAACAAGTGCAATGACTCTCACGAGCGCCACATACACCCATATCAATGGTGGTGTCTGATGGCTATTCCTCATTCAATGAGTACGACCGAAAGACGAGCAGCGTTAGTTCGTGCAAAAAGAGATATTGAAAATTCTATGTCTTTGATAGCTGTAAGTTTGGGTCTCGAAGCGCGTCTAATGGACTTCTCACGCCCTGATATTTTGTGGCAAACCGATGTAGAGGGTGTTTCTAAAATCGATGATCTTTCCGACGAAGAGAAACGCCCTTATGCCGATTTATTGAATTGTTCTATAAATTTTAAGAAAATCGTTGAAAAACTCGAAGGACCCAACCGAGTCGTCTAGCCTTGTAGTGTAAAATACAACTATGACTTATTAGTTATAGGGGTAAGCATGGATGGGGATCTACGCAAATATCTAGAAGGACAGGCGGAATTAATAGAGGAAACTCTTGACGACTCTGCCCCTGAAGAAACTGCGGAACCAAAAACTAAAAAATCAGCACTCAGTAAAGCCAAAAAGGCTACGGGTTTGCTGGAAAAAGCCAAAGACAACATCGTTTGGGTTCTTGGTTTACCTGCCGCCATTTCAGGAGCATTTGGCTTCTTATGGCAATCTTCTTCCGAAGAGGCTGCTCTCGACTACAAAGTTGCACAGTTGGAAGAAGCTGTAGCAGAATTGAAAGCTGAGAATGATCTTCTTGGCGGAGGGACAAAGAATTTTTCTTTAGATATGAGTGGCGCACCCGGAGGGTCTGTCACTGTAATCGCTGTAACCGCCTGTTTGATCGTTTTTATAGGTTTCTTGTTCTGGTACCAGAGTAAACGCAAAAAGAGATAAGGCTATGAAGCGCCTCTCGACTGCTCTAGTAGCAGGTGCACTTTTCTTTTCGGCATGCTCAAGTTCGCCTGAAACAGTAAAAGACAGCGTAAATACACCTTCAGATGTACCCATTAAAGAGGTTATCTTGGAAGGGGCACCTCTCGCAGATCACGGCATACCCGAATATGCAGCATCAGAAGATACTTTCTCTTTTGCCAATTTCGGTGGCGGTGAAGCTCCAGCAGACTTAACAGTAAACATGACTCGTCGTCTTTACGGCGATTCACAAGTTTGTTCAGACGTGACAGACGGAGAATGTACGCCTTATCCAGTAGTTCTTCAATTGATGTCACAAGCAAATAAATCAATGAGAGGCGGTCTTTGTGAAGGTTTAGCTGTTCTCAGTTTAAGACTTGCTGGTGATGCAGAAACTTTACTTTCTTATCAAGACGCTGACACTGTCAATGCGCTCATCAAAGAGGACCCTGCACTTTTATCCGAGATTGCTTATTGGTATGTAACTCAATTCGCTACAGAAGTACAAGATACCGCATCAGCCTTTTTAGAAAAATCACCTGCTGAATTAGCACAGGTGCTGATGTATGACTTTGCAGAGGCAGAAAAAGGCAATCCCCATACTGGCTTCACTATTGGTATCTACTCCGAACAGGGTGGACACGCTGTAACCCCATACAGGGTTGAGGAAATGCCCAGTGGTTACAGGATCTATATTTATGACTCCAACTGGCCCGGCGAAGAACGTTGGATAGATGTTTCAAAGGAAGGTCAATGGGTCTACGCATTAGCTGCGACCAACCCAACAGAACAATCTGAAGCATGGTCTGGTGGAACGGGGACTATGGAATTAACACCTATGCGTGCTCGTTCTGGCCCATTCACATGTAGTTTCTGTCCCCAAGAAGAAGGGGAAGAATCTGGCACGATGCTGACTGTTGCGGCTTCAGGCAGTAAGCAGATGTCAATAAAGATAGAAACTGAGTCAGGGCAACGTTTGGGCTACTACGACGGTCAGTTTGTTAATGAAATACCCGGAGCTACTTATCGTTACTTGATTTCAGGCCCTAGCACTTCTGACCCTGTGTTGGTATTCCTTCCACCTGGTATTGAAGAGTTCAGTGCCGACGTTGAGGAGATAAAACTTCCCGAGAAGGAAGAGGCAACATCTTCGAAAGATCGTATACAGGAATTTGTCGAAGAAAAAGTAGAAGAGGAAACTGAACAAAAGTTTTCGTTACTTGTTCTTAACGAAGAAAAATCAGTTCAGATTGAAGCTGTGATTGTCGAAGAGGAAGAAGTTGAACGGTGGGAGCAAGAAGATGAAACTGCAGTGGTTGAAGAAACCCAGTCATTGTTGGCTTTCTCTGATGAATCAATTGAAATCGCGGAAATTGAAGAAGCAACTGTTGCGATTGCCGTCGATGCATTGGAAGTCGAAGTCGAGTTAGATGCAGGACAACAGATAGAGGTTGCTTTTGCTCCCGAACCACCCGCTGTTCCAGATAATCAAATACCAGATCAGACAGATACACCCGCACCGCCTGTTAATGATTTCCTAAACATTGCTATCGCAGACGACACGGGTGAAGTTTTAGCTGCAGTTGAGGTTGATCTTTCTGACTACAGGGTCGAAGAGGTGGAGGAACGTGGGCCACCTACAACAGTAGGACCGGGTCAACCCGACGAAGAGGACACACAGGTAGCGCCTGTTGTTATAGAGATTACCTATGACGAGGAAATTGGCGAAATTACCCAAGAAGAACAAGAGATTGAAGCTTGGGTAGCTTCGGATGCCGAGTACTACCAAGCCATTGCTGAAGATCGTTTAGAAGAAGTTCTAGGCGAGGCTTATGTCGAAGAGATCATGGAGCTTGAAGAAGAATGGCAAGCACCTGAAATTTTCGAAGATGATGAACTTGACTTCACAGCCATTCTCTCCAATGTCGATGATGATTATTGGGAAGATGAGCAATGGGAAGAAGTCGAATATGACGATGAATGGTTTGAAGAAGAACAGGAGTTAATGGATGAACTGTTTGGAGAAGAGCTTGATGTAGAGGAATTGTTCGAAGAGGTAGACAGTTTTGTTGAAGAAATTGAGGAAGAACGTGAAATTTTCTTTGAAGAAAACGATTTCGAGGAAGAAGATTTCTGGGATGAATACGAAGAAGAGTTTTATGAGGAAGATTTTGCCTTTCAGGAGTATGACGCTGAATTAGAAGAAGAAATGATCCTCGAAGAAATGGGTCTGGACGAATGGAATGAAACCCTATTAGGCCCTCCTCCTACCGAAACAGTCGATTGGGAAGAAGATGACTGGGATGCTTATGACGAAGAAATGGATGCTGTCTGGGAAGAAGAGTTAGATAACCCAGAGGCATGGGAAGAAGAACTCTTAGAAGAATTAGGCGTAGAGGAATGGCCAGAAGAATGGGGGCCTTCACCCACTGAAGCTGCCGAGTGGACTGAAGATGATTGGGATGACTATGACCGCGAATTCGCAGCCGATGAAGAGACACGCATCCTTGAAGAAGAAGGCTTAGACGAATGGCCTGCTGACTGGGGGCCTTCTCCTAGTCAAACCGCCCTGTGGGATGACGGCGACTGGGAGGCATATGACGAGGAACAGGAAGCCATCTGGGAAGAGGAGATGGGTGATGGAACTTTCGGAGAGAACCTTGACCAATTTTTAGACGCTACTGAATCATGGGAAGAAGATGATTGGGAAGATTTTTCAGAGAATCCTGACGAAATATTTGAAGAAATCGTTATCGAAGATGACGGTTGGGGTGTATGGGAGGAAGAAAACCTTTCTGAAGAAGAACTTGACTGGATAGAAGAAACTGAAGAGTGGACTGACGAAGATTGGGAAAACTGGGACAACTTCATAGAAGAAGATGAATTAGAGATTTGGGAAGAAGATCCGTTACTGGGCACGGAAGAAGAGTGGGATGATTGGGAAGAAGAATTTTGGCCAGAAGACATGGATTGGGATGATGAATGGACAGAGGACTGGATAGAGGATGACGAAGAACCTGAATCCGACCCAGATTTACCTTCAGAAACGGAAGTGGATGAAGAGCAAATGGAGGAAGAGGATGGGGATTCTGAAGAAATAGAAGATGAGGATTCTGAAGAAATAGAATGGGAT
>PVBE011011273.1_pt1 | contig 30139 bp, 25 predicted proteins | sample 1631181 | NCBI WGS metagenome assembly PVBE01 (sample SAMN08397723, study PRJNA350692) | Marine metagenome, whole genome shotgun sequencing project. | isolation source: water | place: Pacific Ocean | collected 2012-04
GCCTCTTCTCTTTTCCCTCCCTGGCCCTCTTTCCCCACTCTCCGGCCCCGCTTAGCATCCTCCCGTGGGTCTTCTATCCGGCGATTCCCTGGCGTGGGTTCTCGGCCTCTTTGGCCGCGCCCATTACCTGGCTCCATTCCTGGTGCTGCTCGTCTGCGGCATCGGCCTGCCCCTGCCGGAGGAGATTCCCCTGGTGGGCTCCGGCATGCTCCTTTACCGTGGAGAGGTCAAGTTCATCCCCATCATCCTGGTCTGCTCAACGGCCATAATCATGGGGGATTCGCTGATCTACTGGCTCGGGCATCATTACGGTATGCGCATCCTGCGCGTCCGCTGGGTGGCCCGCATCCTGCACGCGGAGCGCATCGCCATCCTCGACCGCCGCTTTCAGGAGCATGGCAATTGGGGCGTCTTCACCTGCCGCTTCCTGCCTGGGATCCGCGTGCCGGGTTACTTCCTGGCGGGCACCCTGGGCATGAGCTATCTGCGCTTCGTGCTGCTAGACCTGGCCGGGGTGATCATCTCCGTGCCCACCTCCATCTGGCTGGGCAAGGTCTTCGGGCGCACCATCGACGAGCTCCAGGGCCGCGTGGAGAGCCTGCACCAGATCCTGGGCTTTGGCCTGGTGGTGATCGTCCTTTTGCTCTTCATGCGCTCCCGCGTCCGGGCCCGGGAACGCCAGGTCCGGGAAGCCACAGAGGGCCGGAAAGACACCACGAACACGACCTAACCGGTTGCTACACAGTACGTTACGACACTGATGCAGCAGCTTCGAAAGGCCTTCCGGCCTTCCCCGGGACAGGCCGGAAGGCCCCCTGCCGATGGGGACAAGCGAGCACGGAGTGCCGTTTTTCGCCATTCCGAGCCAGTTTAACGGGCCTCCGGCCCCTCCGTGGATTGACCTGCCGGCCGGCTTCCGTATCCTCTTTCGATCAAAATCACGTTTAGGGCCGCCGCCCACGATGCCGGCCCACCCCCTCCCTTTAATACACATGGCCGTGGCCCCGCCCCCCGGCGTGGCCACGCCCCCCCCCGACGATGACCCTCTCTCTCCCCCTGTTTGCCGGCGCCGCCGCCCTGGCGCTCCTCTTCGCCGTGGTCCTGTACTTCAAGATCATGAAAGCACCCACCGGTACCCAGGCGATGCAGGACATCTCCAAGCAGGTGCAGGACGGTGCCGCCGCCTTCCTGAAGGCCGAGTACAAGTGGCTGGCCGTCTTCGTCGTCATCGTGGCCACCGCCATCGGCCTCTCCTGCGCCGAGGACGGCCTGGGCCCGGATACGGCCATCGCCTTTGTTTGCGGCGCCGCCGCCTCGGCCCTGGCGGGGTACTTCGGCATGCACACGGCCACGCGCGCCGCCGTGCGTACGACGCAGGCCGCCACTGACAGCCTGCAGTCGGCCCTGGGAATCTCATTCAACTCCGGTGTCGTCATGGGCATGAGCGTCGTCGGCTTGGCCCTCATGGGCGTCATCGGCTTCACCCTCGCCTACGCCTCCGACTTCAGCGCCGGCGGCCTGGAAAAAGTGCTCGGCTTCTCCTTCGGAGCCAGCTCCATTGCTCTGTTCTCCCGCGTGGGTGGAGGCATCTTCACCAAGGCCGCCGATGTGGGTGCCGACCTGGTCGGCAAGGTCGAAGCCGGCATCCCGGAAGACGACCCGCGCAACCCGGGCACCATCGCCGACAATGTGGGCGACAACGTGGGTGATGTGGCCGGCATGGGCGCCGACCTCTTTGAGTCCTATGTGGGCTCGATCATCGCCGCTATGACCCTCGGTGCCTTTGCCTACTCCGGTGTCGAAGGCGGCAACGGCATGGTCATGCTGCCCATCGCCGTGGCCGGCCTCGGCATCATCGCTTCGATCATCGGCACCTTCTTCGTCAAGGCCAAGGACGAGCACGCCCTGCACTCGGCCCTCTTCCGCGGACTGATCATCGCCTCTGCCGTCGTCGTGGCCGCCACGGCCTGGCTGACCGTTGGCGGCGGCCTGCAACTTCCCGCGGCCCTCGTCGGCGGTGGAGACCACGGCCTGGAGCCCGGTATGGCCCTGCTGATCGCGGTCGTCTCCGGTCTCGTGATCGGAGTCCTGATCGGCAAGGTCACCGAGTACTACACCTCCACGGACTCGCATCCGGTGAAGAACATCGCCAAGCAATCGGAAACCGGGGCCGCGACCAACATCATCCACGGCCTGGCCACGGGCATGGAATCGGTGGCCCTGCCGGTGCTCCTCATCTGCATGGCGATCTTCCTTTCCAACCACATGGCCGGCGTCTACGGCGTGGCCCTGGCCGCGGTCGGCATGCTCTCGACTCTCGGCATCTCCCTGGGTGTCGACGCCTACGGTCCAGTGGCGGATAACGCCGGCGGCCTGGCCGAGATGGCGGGGATGCCGCCCCACGTGCGCGAGCGCACGGACGCGCTGGATGCCGTGGGCAACACCACCGCCGCCATCGGCAAGGGTTTCGCCATCGGCTCCGCGGCCTTGACAGCCCTGGCTCTGTTCAGCGCCTTCTGCAGCCGCGCCGGCACGCTCCAAGGCTTGGACGGCAACCTGACCCTCGACATCAACTCCACGGAGGTCATCATCGGCCTCTTGCTCGGCGGTATCCTGCCCTTCATGTTCAGCGCCCTCACCATGCGCGCCGTGGGCAACGCCGCCTTCGCCATGGTTGAAGAAGTGCGCCGTCAGTTCCGCGAGATCCCCGGCATCATGGATGGCACCGGCAAGCCCGACGCCGCGCGCTGCGTGGCGATCTCCACGGACGGGGCGCTCAGGCAGATGGTCATGCCCGGCGTGATCGCTGTGGCCGCGCCGATCCTGGTGGGTTTCTGGAGCGTGGAAGCCCTCGGCGGCCTGCTCGCAGGCGCGCTCGTCGCCGGCGTCATGATGGCCATCTTCATGGCCAACGCCGGCGGGGCCTGGGACAACGCAAAGAAGTACATCGAGGGCGGCGCCCACGGTGGCAAGGGCTCCGAACCCCACAAGGCCGCCGTGGTCGGCGACACGGTCGGCGATCCCTTCAAGGACACGTCCGGCCCCTCCCTCAACATCCTGGTCAAGCTGATGACCGTCGTGGGCCTGGTCTTCCTGCCCTGGTTCCTCGGCTGATTGCTATGCTGGAGGGGTGGCCATCGGCTACCCGCAAGCGGCAAACGGCCGCTGCTGCCCCTCACCCACACCCTGACCCGCACCCCTAGCCATCGAAACCAAGACCCTCGCCGCAGCAGCAGCCCGACTGGCGGAAGCCAAGAAGGGCTGCGACATCCGCGCCTATGATGTGAGCGAGCACATCCGCGTGGCGGACTACTTCCTGGTCATCACCGGAACCAGCCGTCCCCATGTGAAGGCCCTGCAGAACGAACTGCACGTGCGCCTCAAGGCCCTGGGCGAGCAGCCCGTGACCGAAGGCGCCGCCCTGGGTTGGTGGGTTCTGATCGACTTCGGTGATGTGGTCGTACACATCCTCCAGGAAGAGGCCCGGGAGTACTACGACCTGGATCACCTCTACGGGGAGTGCCCCCAGCTGGACTGGCGGGCGATCGAGGTGGGCGAGATCCCGGAGATTCCACTCCGGGCGCGTGACCTGGAATACGCGGCCGCCCTGGAAGAGTGCGGAGACACCCAGCCCGATCCGGAGCTGGGTCTGGAGAGCGAAGCGCTGACCGAATGATGCGCGCCGGGCGAACTGCCACGGTCCTCCTGGGACTGGCCTGGTCCCTGGTTGGTTCAACATCTGCGGGGCAGGACAGGCCCCCCGAGGCCCCGGCGGAACCGGACAGGGCCGCCGCCGTGGAACGCGGCGTGGCGGCACTCATCAACATGCAGGAGAGCCTGGCGGAGGCCAAGCAACCTAACGAATGGCCCTATGAGGGTGTCTACCGCGTGCGCGGGGAGGGTGGACGCGGGCGCGTCATCCCCCTGGGCTACCGGGTGGGCGGCACTGCCATCACGGCCTGGGCCATGTGCGCGGCCCCGGGCTGGAAGGGCGACAGCAAGCGCAGGAAAACCGTGGAGCGTGGCCTGGACTTCATCCTGGCGCAACTCGACGAACCCGGCATGGCCGCCGACTTCGTCGGCTCCTACGATGTGCGCGGTTGGGGCCAGGCCTATGCCCTGAGTTTCCTGTGCCAGCTCAAATCCCAGGACCGCGTGCCGCAGAAGCGCCGGCGCGCCGTGGATGACGCCATCACGTCCCTGGCAAGAACCCTGCAGGCGACCGAGATCGTGACCAGTGGCGGCTGGAACTACTCGCGCCCGGGACGCAAGCAGCGGCCCTCGGCGGCCTCCACCTTCATGACCAGTTCAGTGCTGCAGGCCCTCTTCGCCGCCGCCGACCTGGGCGAGAACCTGGATGCGGCGGTCATCGAGCGAGCCCTCGCCACCCTGCGGACCGCGCGCCTGAAATCCGGTGCCTTCCAGTACGGCTCGGACCCGGAGCACGCCACGGGCCGGGGCTTCGAGGCCATTCCCGGGGCCATCGGGCGCATGCCGATCTGTGAGACAACGCTGCTCCTGGCCGGGGAGGGCGACCAAAAGCACCTGACCCTGGCCGTCGACGCCTTCCTGGAAGAGTGGCAGGCCCTGGAGGATCGCCGCGCCGAAGACGGCACCCACGAGCCACCCTACATGGTGGCTCCCTACTACTTCTGCTACGCCCATCTCTACGCGGCCCAGGCCATTGAACTCCTGCCACAGGAGGTGCGCGACGCCTACCGGGAGCGCTTCCGCGAACGCCTCTTCAGCGTCATGGAAACCGACGGCACCTGGAATGACCGCGTCTTCGAGCGCAGCGCCAACTTCGGCACGGCCACGGCCGTGCTGGCGCTCTTGCAGCCGAAGCTCGCGGCCCCCGCCGGCTGGAGCCCTCCCCCGTCTGCCCCGAAGTAGGGCGGCGCCCGCCCGAGGTCCGCGCGGAGTTGGCTTTTCCTGACGCTCACGGTCAATCCTGCCGATAACTGAAGGGGAGACCCGCCCTGTGGCCTCCAATCCCATGAACTGGTTGACCTGGAGCGATGAGGCCTTTGCGGAGGCGCGGGAACAAAACCGCCCCCTGTTCCTCGTGATCGGCGCCGCCTGGTGCCGCTGGTGCCGGGACCTGGAGCAGAATGTGCTCGCCGACGAACGCGTCCAGACTATCCTGGCCGAGCGCTTTGTAGCGGTCAAGGTGGACAAGGACCGCCGCCCGGACCTCGACGCGCGCTATTCCCGCGGGGGTTGGCCGACCCTGGCCTGGCTGGATGACACCGGGGAATTGGTGGCAGCCGAGACCTACCTCGAAGCGTCTGAGCTGGTGGAGAAGCTGACCACCATCGCGGACTTCTACGCCGCCAATCGGGACACCATCCGTGACGAGTTAGCCGCCCGGGCGCAGGTCGCCGCGGACGAGGCGCGCACGGCTCGGGAAACGCGCGCTGCCGCCGGGCTGGCCCTCTCGGAGGATGTGGCGCGACATGTGGCGGATACGGTCTTGGCCACCGCCGACCAGACCCACGGCGGTTGGGGCAAGCAGCAGAAGTTCCCGCACCCGGAGGCCATCGACTTCGCGCTCATTCGCTGGTCGGAGACCGGCGACGCCAAGATGTTGAACCTAGCCCTCTCCACCCTGCGCCACATGCAGGCGGGTGAAATCCACGACCGCACCGACGGCGGCTTCTACCGCTACGCGGGCCGCCCGGATTGGAGCGTGCCGCACCACGAGAAGACCCTCGACGCCAACGCCCAGTGCCTGTTCGTCTACCTCGACGCCTACCAGGCCACGGGAGAGCAGTCGTTCCGTGACAGCGCGGAAGGCATCGTGGCTTGGATGGAGAGCACCCTGCGCGACCCGGACACCGGAGCCTGGCGCGGCAGCCAGGACGCGGACGCCACCTACGCCCATCTCGCCAGCGCGGCCGAGCGCCGGGCACACGGGCCGCCGCCCTGTGATCCGACCGTCTTCACCAACGGCAACGCCATGGGCATCTCCGCCTTCCTCAAGGCCGCCGTGGTGCTGGAGCGCGATCACCTGCGGACACGCGCCCTCTCAGTGCTCGACTTCTTGCTCGACGAGCTCCACGACGAACGGGTCGGCATGCACCATTACTGGGATGGCACCTATCAGCTGCCAGGCCTGCTGACGGACCAGGCCTACACCCTGCGCGCCCTGGTGGATGCCATGCAGTTCACCGGCGAGACGCGCTACCTGGAACCAGCCCAGCGCCTGGCGGACCTGACCATCGAGCGCCTGCAGTCCACAGGCGGGGGCTTCTTCGATATCCCGCGCACGCCCGGGGCCCGGGGCGGCCTGGCCCGCCGCGATCGCTCGATCCTCGAAAACAGCACCATGGCAGAGGCCCTGCTACGCCTCTCCCACATGGCCTGGAATCCCGACTACGCCGAGAAGGCCCGCGAGACCGTGGAGGCCTTCCTGCCGGAGTACAAACGCTATGGCCACTATGTGGCCAGCTATGCGCGGGCCGTGAACCTCTTCTTCCACGAGCCCCTACATGTGACCGTCCTCGGCCGCCGCTCCGACCCGGCCACCGGCGCCCTGGCCCGGGCCGCCCTCTCGCCCTATGTGGCCAGCCGCATCGTCCAGGTGCTCGACCCCCAGGAGGACGCCGCCCTGTGCCAGCGCCGCGGCCTCAGCCTGCCCACCCAGGCCACGGCCCGCGCCTATGTGCACCGCGGCCGCAGCAGCTACGCGGAGACCTCCGACCCCGTACGCCTACCGGCCCTGATGGCGCGCACATGACGGGGAAGCTGCTGCCGGAAATCCGGCTCAATCTCGGGGCCCCGGCCCCGGCTTGCGCGTCATCCTCTGGCAGCCTTGCTCCGAGTGACACAACTCCTGCAGCCCAGCGCAGCAAGGGCGAGCACCACCGGCGGATGACTCAAGGGGAGCAGTTCGCCCCGGTCGACGATGCCTGGGGGAGCGCGCCAGGCTGCGCCGGTGCGCCATCAGCCGCGCCGTGGGGCTGAGGCGCGCGGCGCGCCAGGCGGGCCAGGCGCCACCGATTAGCCCCAGGGCCGGGAACGCGAGGAAGCCGCGAGAGCCGGCGCCGAGCGTTCGATGCGCAGCTTGTCGAGGCCCATGGCTCGGCGGGCGGGCCCGCTAGCGGCCGCCCTTGAACAACGGAATCATGGTGTGCTCAAGCTTGCGGTAGAGCTCCGCCGTGGCGCGCACATCGCGCAGGCAATACTCTCCGATGTCATCGATGCGCCCCTCACGGTAGGCGCGGCCCACCTGGCTGCCGTCGATGGAACCCTTGGGACTCTCCACGTCGAAGCGGCGACACCAGTAGTCGAGGGAGTAGTTGCTGCGACTCGCTCCGTGGAAGGAGAAGATCTCCATCAGGTCGCAGTGTTCTGAGATGTCAAAGCGATACGGCAGCAGGTTGCGCGAGGGCACGACGCCGAGCTGCGCCGAGCGGATGGTCATGATCGGCCCGTCATACCCGCGACCGTTGTAGGTCACCAGGCGCGAGCGCCTTCCGCCACCGGCGATCTCCCAGAACTTCTCCAGGATCTCGCGCTCACTGCCACGGTAGATCTTCGAACCGGGCACGGCTCCCCAGTCATGGGTTTGACCATCGCCCTCGCCCTCTAGCAGCATCAGCCCGCGGTCCTCCTCCACCAGCCAAAGCCCGATGGCGATGATCTTGCCCAGGCCCGGGTAGAGGGCCATGCGCTCTGGCAGGGCTTCCCGCGCGCTATCGTCGCGCTCGCGGTTCAAGAGGTAGCCGCGGGTGATCTCATCGACTTCCTCCCAGGGGAAGCCAGCCACCTCTATGTCGAAGGTGATCGTGCTCACGGGTGGCGGCGGCTGGAGTTCGGTATCTGCATGGCGCGCAGTCTAACCGCCCGTCCGCCCGACTCCCACGCGAGGGTGGCTTGTTCAGGGGATGGCCGCCTCGGAATGGCCCTCAGGCGCTGGGGCCCGGGTTGGCCTTGCGCCCGTGCAGGAGCGCCACGCCCATGGCCGCCAGGATCCAGGCCAGTCCGGCCAGAACATCCCGCCCATTGCCACCGTCGCGCCGCTCCGGGAGTACGGCTCCACAGCCGCCACCGCCACCCCCGCCCCCACCGGCGGATCCCTGGAACAGGAAACCGCCGGGCAGCAGGCTGGCCTGACCCGTGAGCGGGTCCAGGACAGCCACGGCGGCCAGGCCGGCGGCGTGGCTGGGAGTGGTCACCTCCAGGGTGCGTGCATCGAGCACCGTGAGCGAAGCCGCCGAAACCCCACCCGCGCCGGTGGTGGGATCGGCGCCGAAGGTGACCTGGGCATTGGCCGGCAGACTAAAACCCAGGAGCTGAATGACATCGCCGCCCTGGCTCGACCCGGCTCCGGGCGTGACCTGGACCAGTTGCGGATCCGCCTGGGCGGCGTAGACGAAGGCGGAAGTGGCCAGCGCGCCTCCGGGATTGACCACCTCCAGCAGATAGGGCCCACCGGGAGCACCTCCCTCGGTGGTGAAGGTCAGCGTGGACTCGTCCAGGACGGAGACGTTTCCTTGGTATTGACCATCTACGCGCACCAGGGCTCCGCTGGCGAAGTTCGCGCCGCGCAGGGTCACGTCGGTACCGCCGTCGGAGTCGCCGCCGGCGGGAAAGACACTGGTGACCACCGGAACCGCCGCCGAGGTGAAGGCGTTTGTGGCGCGACCCTCCACGCCGCTGGCATCGATGACGACCACATCCCAGGTACCGGCGGCGGTGGCCGCCGTGGTCAGCATGATGGTGCTGTCATCGAGGACCATGCAGCCGCCGGCCCCCACGGGGTCTCCGTCCACATAGAGCTGGTCACCCAGGACAACCCGGGCTCCCGCGCGGAAACCGCTGCCGGCGATGGTCAGCACGGTCCCTCCGCCGCTATCGCCGCTGGAGGGGCTTGCCTGGGTAACGGTGGGGTCCGGAGGCGTGATCTCCAGGCCCGCCACCAGGGTCGAGCGCCCGCCGCCGGGCTTGGTCACCGTGAGGTCCACATGGCCGGAAAGGGCGCCGGCGGGAACGGTCACATCGAAGGTCACGCGGCTGGTCATCCAGTTGGTGACGGTGATGGTCAGGCTTGGGTCGCTGGCCGTCAGACTTGCTCCATTGCTCAGTCCGCTGCCGCGCACCTGCAGCGGCGTGGTGCTGCCGGAGGGGGCGCGCAGGGGATATCGATCAGAAGTGCGCCCCAGGGAGAGGGGCACATCGGGATCCACCGTCAGCGTCCCCACATTCAAGGATTGGCCGGAGGAGAGCCCATGGATGCCGAACTCGGTGGTGGCGAAGTCCGTTTCCACAGTGTGGCCGGCGCCCAGGTTGGCGTCCGTCACCGGGTTGTCCAGGGGCGTGGCATAGAGGGCGTAGCTACCACCGTCCAGGCCGCGAATCAGGAAGTCGCCGGCGGCGTTGGCCAGGGCCGCCCCGACCGTGCGCCCGGCGCTGTCCACGGCGACCACATGGGCTCCGGCCACGGCAGAGCCCGCCCCGCGTTCAAGGCTGCCCCCCAGGCTGGCGAAGGAACCCGCAGGGTAGGCGTCCCGCAGGCCGTGGGCATCGTCGCGGGCCAGGCTGCGATGGAGAATCACCGTGGGATCCACATAGGGATACATGGTGGCCCCGGCCCAACCGGAGTGGTCGAGGCCCAGCAGGTGTCCGAGTTCGTGGGCGCCCACATCCTCCACATCGAAAGCTCCGCCCTGGCCAGAGGTGGTGAAGTTGAATCCCTGGCCGTTGAAGAGGATGTCCGCGTCGGCGATGACGCCGTTCGAGTAGAACCAGACCGGGGTGATGGCCACGGTCCCGGAGCCGGCTGGGAAGAAGTCGGAATCGTTGACCTCGTCGAAGAGGATCATGTGAATGTCGTCGCTGGCCCAATCCGTGCGCGCCATCTGGGATGGATTGGTGTTCTCGACGAGCGCAGCGGTCGTACCGCTGACGTCATTCCAGGAACGAATGGCCGAGCGCAGGGCCGGGAGATGCTCTCCGGCGACCAGGTTGTCGGAACCGTTCGATTGAATGACAACGCCGATGTTGCCCGGGCTGGACCAGCGCAGGGCGCTGCCGCTGCTGGGATGGATCAGGCGCACATGGGCCAAGACCGCGCTGGCGCAGGCCAGCAGAATGCTGGCTGCGGCCAGCAGGTGCCGCGGGCGACTCCCCGCCTGGCGGCTGCCTGCCCGCTCAGGTGCGGGTCCGGGCGGCGTCACCGCCCCTCTCCAGCTTCGGGAACAGCGCCGGGTCCGCGCGGCGCGGCCCGGCGCCGGTTCGCCGCGGCCTCGATGCGCGCCATGGTCTCGGCGTAGTCCAGGACGGATCGAGCGTCAGCCGGGCGCGTGCGGCCCGTCCTCGGATCCAGCAGGCTCAACTGGCCCTGGTCCCGCTCAAGGGTGCGAGTTCCATCCAGGGACGTGTGGCGGGTGAAGCGGCCCTGGGCGAGTCCAACGGGCACGCGCAGGCCGCCGCGCCCCGCTTCCGAGAGCAGCAGGACGAGGTCCTCGCCCGATGACAGGCGCGGCATGCCGGGCAGCACCAGGCCGCTGCCGTCCGGGCGCAGGCCCCCGGGCAGGCGCAGAATGCGCGTGCCCTCGTGCTCGCCCCAGAGCGTGCGCTCCACGGTCAGCAGGTAGTCGGTTTCCGGGCGGCCACTTTCCCCCAGCACCGGCAGGGCGGAGAGCACGCGGCCCTCGATGATCAGGTCCGAGCGCTCCACCAACTGCTCCAGATCCAGGCGCAGGGCGGTCCCGGCCCGGGAGTTCTCACCCGGCGCCAGCACTCCCATGAGGAGCAGCGTGGCCGCGGCGGAGGCCAGGGCGATGGTGAAGGTGCGGAGGAAGCTCACGGTGGTGCTGTGGCGCGGTGGGAAGGGGCCGCTGGCCGGGTGCGCATCCCCAGGGGTTAGTAATGCGCATTAACGACCACCGCCTCATCGACGGCTGCAAGGCCCATTCTTGAGGCCCTCAATCTGGAAGTCGCATATCTGATATGGCGTCTTTTGGCAGCCTGGGGCGGGCTGAAGGGGCACTGGAGGCCGTGGGGGCCCAGCAACCGGCGATACGCCTGGCGCGAGGCCTTCACCACCAGCAGAAGATGCCCCCTGGAGGCCGCAAATACGGGCCAGGAGCTCGGTTTCGGGCTAGTATTCAAACGAGTACCAATCCCCCCATGAATCCCAGTCGCCTGCTAAGGAACATGTGCCTGCGCCACGGTGTCCCGCCGGGCGATGTACGCTCCCTGATTCCGGTCATCCAGAAGGCCCTGGATGCCCCGGCCTGGGTGCGGGACCGCATCCTGACCATCGTGGAGGGCAACCTGGCCGAGCGTTCCGCCGGAGAGGCGGACGAGGAAGCCCTGGCCCAGGACCTGGATCGGGAGCTGCTCTACGCGGTGGCCGCCATGCTCCACGGCTGGGACCCCGGCGACGGGTTGGAGGAGCTCTACCGCGATCTGGGCGAGCCCCCGGCGGCCTAGGCGTCCGCCTGCATCACCAGCGGTGACCCAGGGCACGCGAGCGGCGCTTGCGCCCTCGCCGGCTTCCCCGGTGTCAATTGTGGGGGCTAGTCCCTCTCGAGCTGCTCGTGAAGTTCTCGCAGTCGGTGGTGGAGTCTCTCAATGCGCTTCTCCAGCTCGCCGGCATGGTGCTCCATGTTCCCGTGGATATCCGCCAGGCGCTCTTCGAACTCCTCATGGAAGCTGTCCAGGCGCCCGTGCACGCGCTCCATGAGCCCCCGGACGTGCTGCTCCAGCTCGCCGCTGCCGTCGCGCCACAGGTCGCCATGGTCTTCGCCCTCACCGCCGCCGTGCCCGCGCTGCTCGCCGTGCCCGCGTTGATCACCGTGCCCGCGTTGATCGCCGTGCCCGCGCTGCTCGCCGTGCCCGCGTTGATCACCGTGCCCACGCTGATCGCCGTGCCCACGCTGATCGCCGTGCCCACGCTGATCGCCGTGCCCACGCTGATCGCCGTCTCTACGCTGATCGCCGTGTCCACCCTGCTCGCCGTCTCCGCGCTGCTCGCCGTGCCCACGCTGCTCGCCGTGCCCGCGCTGCTCGCCGTCTCCACGTTGCTCGCCGTGCCCGCGTTGATCGCCGTCTCCGCGCTGATCGCCGTCTCCGCGCTGATCGCCGTGCCCACGCTGCTCGCCGTGCCCACGCTGATCGCCGTGCCCACGCTGCTCGCCGTCTCTACCCGGCATCATCCTGGCGCGGCCTTTGGGGCCATCGGGGTGCGCTCCCCCCTGGCCGCGCGTTCCAGGCACAGACATCCCACCGAATGACCAGCCCTCGCCCATACGGAACTCCTGCCCGCCGGGTCCATGGGGACCAATGCCTCGCAAGGCGTTCCCCACACGTCCCATGATGAAATCGGGAAGACTCCGCCCTCCTCCGCAGTCACCTTCCCGGCCGCAATCCTCACCCTTGCCGCAGTCTTCACCCCGGCCGCAGTCTTCCGACTCATGGCGGGTTTCGCCATCCCCAGCGCGGCGGCCTGCAAACCAGCGCCCACGGGCCTGACCCGGGAATCCGTTGCCGGCCTCCCGTTGACCGTCACCAAGGCGCATCGCGTGCTTCAGCACACGGCGCTCGCCGCCGTCATCCTCCACCTCCACATGGATCTCAATCTGACCTGTGATGTCATCCAGATCGATGTCGAGACCCTCCAGGCCGGGCAGGTGCCTGAGGCCCTTGAGGCCTTCGAGATCCTCCAGGTTCAGGTCGAAGCCCAGGCCCGCCCCGCCCGCTCCGATCTCGAGCACATGCACTTCGATCTCGCCCTCGTCGTCGCCCTCCGGGGCAACCACCTGAACTCTCATCTGACGGGGCCCATGGCCGTCATCTTCATCATCACCAAGAGCTCCGAAGAGCACGCGAGGGCCAATCTCGCGCACGCTGGGTCCCCACTCCTCCTGCTCCTGGCCCTCGACATCACCCAGTTCATCCCGGGCCACGAGTTCGATGACCGTGTCCTTGATCCAGCCGTCGCCGCGCTCCACGCGCACGCGCACCTCGCTGCCGGCCTCACGCTTCTGAATGAAGCCCATTAGCTCCTCGATGCTGCTGACATTCTTCTTGCCCACACGGCGAATCACATCGCCGCTCCGGAGACCCGCGCGGGCTGCGCCGCTGCCGCCGTAGACGCCTTCGATCGAGACACCGTCTTCGGCCTCTCCGATCATCAGGCCCAGGTAGCCGTGCTCACCTTCCACTTCCTCCTCGCTGGCATAGCCCAGCTGGCTGAGGATCTCGGGCATCTCGCCGCCGGACTCCTGGAAGAGAGCTTCCAGGTCAGCGTTCTCCATGTCCTCCGCGTCGAGCACCAGGGTGCGCGTGCGGCGCTGGCCGCCCTGCCCCTGGCTGGTGAGACCGAATGTGATCTGGCCGGCCGGCCTGCCAGCGGTGGCCTCGGCCACGGCTGAGACCTCCAGCTCCAGGGCCGCGGCCTGCTCCTGGCCAGCATCGCAGCAGGGAGCCTGAAGTGCGGGTGAGAATGTGAGGAGAAGTGTGGTGCTGAACATGAGATTGCCTCCGGGGCGGGTTGGGGTGTGCCGCAGCCCTACGCTCCCCGCAAGGGGGCCGTTGGCGCTACCGACTACATGTTAGCGACCATCGGCAGCCGGAGGTGGAATACGCACAGCAGCCCTGCATGAGGGGCGTAACAGTGCGCCGCAGGGCTGCCCACGGATCCTCTCCGGTGCCCCCCAGCGCCACGGCAGCGCTGCTCAGCACCTCCCGCCTGTGCTCCCCTACTGGATGGCCGCCGGCCAGCGCTCGGGATTGTAGAGCCAGTCCAAGACGGCCTGGATCTGCTGCCCGTTGGCCGAGTCCGGATACTGCTCCTGGTACTGGGGCGGGTCGGAGATGAAGTTGTCCGGCATGGAGGTGCCCGGGTAGACCAGGGCCGGACTCCAGAGCCAGTCCTCCACCCAGCCTTCCCGCAGGCGCTCCCGGGTGCGCTCCAGGTTCGGCGCCCAGGAGATCGGCGCGTCAATCTGGTCCGGGCCCTGGCTGCCGTGGAAATGGCACTGGAAGCAGTTGACGCCCTCGACGGCCACCGCGTGCCCCAAGCCCCGGAACGGGGCGCGGGCGCTGCGCAGGCTCGGAGCCCGGCGCTCGACGACTTCATAGGAGTCTGAGACGGCGCCGTTCATGCTGAAGCCCTGGCTCGCGCCCCAGGCTTGCAGCTTCTTGAAGTTGGCGGCGGTTTCCGGCTTGGCCCCGGCCTCGATTGCGGCCACCACCCGCGGCGAGAGACCGGTTCCAGCGGAGATCCCGGCCAGGGAGAGGGCCTGGCCGGCGGTGCTGCGTGTCTTGGTTTCCGGCCAGGCGCGCTCCCCCTCGGCTTCCAGGCCGAGGGCCAGGCGCATGGTACGCGCATAGCGCGAGGGCCACTCCGCGCGGGCCTTGAGGGCGAAGTAGTCCGCCACGGCCTCGGCCTCGCCAGGGGCCCAGTTAAAGGAGGGCATGCGCACGCGGATCTGCTGGCGCAGGTCATCAGGATCGCGCAGGAAGCCGTAGAACCAGGCCTTCTGTAGTTTCTGGCCCTCATCCAGCAGCACCGGCGGCGCGAAGGTCCAACGCACCTTGTCCAGGGGTTCATCGCCGTAGTAGCGGAACTGGCCGTCCACATCCTGCACGGCCCCCTCGCCCTCGGGATCAGCGGTGACACTGTACCAGGCGTCGTCCTCGTCCTCCGCCTCAGCATCAAAGAGCTCCACGCCCTTGAAATAGTAATCGTTCACCAGGCGCACGAAGTCGCCCCCACGCGGGGCCGTGACGCTCGTGATACTGTCCAGGTCCGGGAAGAAGGCCTGGCCCGGGGCGCCGATTCCCGGCGTTGGTTCCAGCAGGCGGAAGACCGGGTTTTCGAGCTCCTCCTCCATCCACTCCTCCCAGGAGGCGATCTGCTCGCGCAGGGATTCCAGGCCATCCATGGTCGGAGGCAACACCTCGTCCGGGAAGGGCATGGACTCGCAGGCGGCATTCAACTCCAGGCCATCTTGGGTAGTGAAGGTCAGGCGGCCGGGATCGATCACATGGCAGCCCTCGCAGTTCTTCTGGCGCACTACCCGCATGCCGAAGTCCATGGCCGCCTGGGTCGCATCGGGTTTCATCTCCGCCCGCTCCACTTCGTCGATGACCAGGCCTCCGACGAAGGTAACCAGACCCTTGACCTGATCCTCGCTGAAGTTGAACCGGGGCATGCGCGCCTTCTCGCGCGGGTTTTTGACCTTGCCGTGGTCGAAGCCTCTGGGGGCCTCCAGCTTGCGCGCCAGCCAGCCTTCGCGGTAGTGGTGATCCAAAGCCGGGCGCCCGGGCAGGCTCTCGCGATAGGACATGGCGAAGTCCAACCGATCCACAGTCGTCGATGCCCAGTTGGTGAGTTCTGTTCCGATGGGCATCATGGCCTCCAGGCCCTTGATCTCGTGGCAGGAGAAGCAGCCCTGGTGGCGCACGAGCGCGGCGCCCACCTCGTTGGTCAGATAGGCCTTGTCGTTCCAGGGGTGCTCGGGCACGTCTCCGGCCAGACGACGCTCGACCTCGGCGCGCCCGCTCTTGCCCAGATACCAGCGGGTGAGTTCGTCGAGGGTTTCCTCATCAATGGGGCTCTGGGCCTCGCTCCAGCCCTCGGGGACATCAGTGAAGATGCCGTCGGGATCCTCGCTCATGTAGGCCACAATGTCGGCGATGTCCTGGTCCGGCAGGCGCAGGTCGGGCATGCGCGTCTCGGACCACCAGGCAACTGGATCCTTGATCCAGGCGAAGAGCCACTCGGGGTTGATCTTTGCCATCACGCCCCGCAGGTTCGGCCCCACATCATTGTTGCGGCCCAGTTCCAGGGCCAGGTCGGCGGTCTTCGGTTCCTCGTCGCCGAAGGGTGCCATGTTGTGGCAGGCCAGACATCCCGAGAGACGGAAGACCTCGCGCCCGCGTTCCGCGTCGCCAGCCACGGGAATGGGCGGCAGCTCCTCACGGGGAGCAGCGCTGCGCAGGAAGGAAGACACCGCCCCCACCATGGTCTCGTTCCACTCCTGACCGTGGATCGCACGCCCCTCGCCATAGCGCGAGATGGCGACGATCTCCTCCGGAGCGTAGTTTTCCAGGTGGAAGAACTGGGGCATCCAAGTGGTCGGCCGGAAACTCTTCGGATTGGCGATCCAGGAGTCCAGGAAGCCCGGGCGGACCTTGACCTGGATGTTGTGCAGGGAGGGGCCAGGCTTGCGCTGGGTTGGGAACCATTCGACCTTGTGGCAGGCATAGCACCCGTAGCGTTCGAAGGTGCGGTAGCCGTCGGTGGCCGAAGGCGCGTCGGCTGCGATCAACTCCATGGAGGTCGTGTGGCATTGAACGCAACTGGCCTCAGTGTTCTCGCTGGTCAACATCGGGTAGTCCCAGTGATGCTGCTTGTGCCAGTGGTGTTCTTCCGACCACTCAGCCCGTTCAGCCTCATCATCGGGACGGTGATCGGCACGCACGAAGTCCAGGGCTTCGCCAGAGCCGCGGTGGCAGATCGTGCAGCCAATATCTTTGTACGGGTGGGGTGACTTGGCGGTCAGATACAATTCGAGGTTCGGATGCGTGGTGAGCGGCTGAGCCTCGTCCTCGAAACCGGCCTTGTCATATCCCATGTGGCAGGTGACGCACATATCAATACGCGTCTTCTTCGTGAAGTTGAGCTCGAAGGTCAAGTTGTCGAGTACGACCTTGTGCACCTTCAGGTTCGGCTCCACGAAGTCAATGCCGGGCAAGTCGCGCACTATGTCGGCCAACTGGCCCGCTCCGTCCGTCGGCGCCAACCTCTCCAGTTTACTGGTCAGTCGACGTAGATCCTTGGTGCCGGAGTAGAGGGCTATCTCCGCCGCGTCAACCTCGCCGCGCAGAGTATCCAAGCGCGCCTTTGCTTCCAGATACCTGGCCTCAGCGGCGGCACTGATCTTGGCCAGGTCAAGCATCTCCTTCTCGTCGCCGCGCAGCTCACCGCGCTCGCTGCCGTCTTCAACCGCTCCGGAGTTGGTCTGCTCGAGAAGCTCCTCTTCGGTCACATAGCGCTCCCAACCAAATGAAGCCTTCTTGGCCTTGGCTTCCTGTTCCCTTGTGTAGGCCTTTTCCTTCAGTTCGTAGACTTCCTCCTCCAGTGCCTCCAAATCGCTGGAGCGTGCCTCCAGGCGTTCCCGGGCGGCGGCCAGGGAGGCCTCCAGATTGTCCTTGGCAGTCAGAAAGCCCTCCGTCTCCAGGGCGGAGACACTGTGCTCTGTCTTGGCGACATCCAAGGCCCGGAACTCCCGCTGGTAGGGTTTCCAGGCGCGATCCCAGTCGTCGATGACCATCCAGATACAGGTCACCAGGAACAGCAGACTGGACACCAGAAACCAGGTGTTCAGCTGGGGAATGGAGAAGTGTGTGTCGCCGCGGTCAGCCATGATCCGGAGGGGGAGAGAATCTCTTAGTTGCTCGGGTTGGAAGGTGGTCAGATGTTGAAGAAGTACTCGGGGATGCTAACGATGTACTTCAGGTCCAGCGTCCAACGCATGACCATCTTGGTCGGCACCAGAACGAACCACAGGAAGAGGTGCATCATCACGTTGTAGCGCTCGGGCCCCATCTCGGCGGCGATCTTGCGGAACAGCGTCTTGCCCAGGATCGGGGGCAGAATCACGAAGTAGGCGAAGATACTCGCCAGTCCCGGTGCCTCACGAAGCCAGATGTTTTCTGGCCGCGGCTGGTCTAGCAGGTATATCCAGAAGTACTCCGACAGGTTCACGCTGACCATCGGTTCGAGCTTGTGGGGATCCCAATATTCGAATGGTCCGAAGAAGGACCAGTTGGGCCCGCGCAGGAAGGTGCCCATGATGATCAGGGAAGACCAGAGGAGCAGAAAGCCCACCAGGAAGAAGTTGATGGCAAAGGGCCGCTCCTCGTAGGTGTAGTAGCCGTTGCCCTTGGGGTTCTTGTCCAGATAGGGGATCGCGCACAGGCCCACGATGATGAAACTCGGCAGCAACACTCCGGCGATCCAGGGATCGAAGTAGACGAGCATCTCCTGTAAGCCCAGGAAGTACCAAGGAGCCTTGGAAGGGTTCGGCGTACGCGCCTGGGAGGCTGGCTCTTCGATGGGCGCTTCGATCTCGATGCTCCAGGCGATCAAAAAGACCGTGAAGAGAATCATGCAGATCAACTCGATGTAGACCAGGTCCGGCCATACATGGACCTTCTGCTTGGCGTACTGCCCTTCCAGCGTCGGTTCGCCGCGCTTGGTGCGCTCGTCGTTGAGCACGCTGCGACGCAGGGCCAGCCAGGTGAAGAAGAGCAGGGAACCGATCATCATGATGATCGGGATGTTGTCCGGCTTGGTGACGATCTTGTTGAAGTCGGGGTCGTCCCAGGACACCAGGAAAAACGCGACGATCAACGCACAGGTGATCGCGAAAACCACCGGATGTGTGGCCCACTTGCGGAAGCGGACCACCAGCAGGAGCAGGAGCGCTGTACCGATGGAATAGCGCGTCGGCTCGGCCAACCAGTCCGCCAGGTCCTTGATGAAATCGATCATGGGCTGGAACCTACAGGGGTCCTGAGATGCCACCATCCTTGCGCACACGCCAGAAGTGGACAGCCATCAGCACGGCGGCGAATAATGGAAAGCCGACGCAGTGCAGTACATAGAAGCGCAGGAGCGCGCCCTCGCCCACAAAGCGTCCAGCCAGGAGGGCAAAGCGAATGTCATCACCGGCGTGGATGAAGTCCAGACCGCCGAAGCTGACCATGGCCGCCCCCGGGCCCTCGTGGCCGATGAAGGGTGTGGCCCGGGCCATGTTGGTACCCACTGTGATGGCCCAGACGGCCAACTGGTCCCAGGGCAACAGGTAGCCGGTGAAGGACAAGAGGAGCGTGATCACGAGCAGGATCACGCCGATGTTCCAGTTGAACTCGCGGGGCGGTTTATATGAACCGGTCAGGAAGACGCGATACATATGCAGCCAGACCGTGATCACCATCAGGTGCGCGGCCCAGCGGTGCATTTCACGCATGACGCCCAGGGGTACGTGTTCGCGCAGGGCGAAGATGTCCTGGTAGGCCAGCTCAGCAGTGGGTCGGTAGTAGAACATCACCAGAAGGCCAGTGATCGTCTCCACCAGGAACAGGAAGAAGGTCAGCCCCCCCATGCACCAGGTGTAGGAGAGGTTGATACCGCTGCGGCGCACCTTGACCGGGTGCAGGTGCAGGAAGAAGTTCGAGAGCACTGCCAGGGTCCGGTTGCGGGGCGTGTCCGGATAACCGTGTCGGAAGATCGAGCGCCAGATCTGGCTGGCGCGGATGTAGGCGAACAGTTTTTCCATGGGGCTCGGCGAGGGGGGGCTCTGAAAGGGAGGCTAGGGGACGGGGCGGGAGAGGCGGAGCTAGGCTGGTGACACGGGCGGGCGGAAACGTCAGGCCGTGTAGGACAGGAAGGCACCCTCCCAGGACCACTGCCCCTTCTCTTCCTGGAACTTGGTGTTCTTGTCGATCAGGAGCTGGCCATCCTCTGCCAGAGTGATTTTGTAGCGCTCCAGGGGCCGCGGGGCCGGGCCCTCCACATGCATGCCCGTGCGAATGAAGCCACTACCATGGCAAGGGCACTTGAACTTCTCATCCGCCGCCAACCAGTTGGGCGTGCAGCCCAGGTGTGTGCAGACCGTCGAGAGCACGTAGAAACCCATGGCCTCGCGCACGATCCAGACTCCGAAGGCAGCCTTGTAGCGCGTGTCCACGGCATCGATGGCGTAGGAGGCCGGGTCGCCGGCCTTGAACTCCTGGGGCGGCTCGTAGGAGACGTTCGGGAACATGAAGCGCGTCATGGCGCCAATGCCCGCCACGCTGGCCACCGTGAAGGCGGTCCAGGCCATGCCCAGGATGGAGAGGAATCCGCGACGGGAGACCTCACCCCGGAGAGGGGCGGGCCGCATAGCGGGCTCGCTGGAAGGGTTCGCTTCCTTGTTCTTTTTGTCGGTCACTGCTCTGGTTGATTCGCAAGCCCGGGGGGATTGGGCGCCAATAGATCCGCTTGGCGCCGCCTAGAACCCAAACTGTCTTACTCTGGAGCCCGACAGGATGGCCTAGGAAACGCCCCTTGGCAACCCTTACAAGGCCCGAAGACCGTCAATCCTTCCCCACTGCGCGCAGGGCGGCCTCGCGCAGGGCCAGGTCCTTCGCCCCGGCCAGGGACTCGATCAAAGCCCGGTCCTCCGCCAGATCGAGGCGCGCCAGGGCTTCCAGGGCCCGTACCCGGTTGCGGGAGATCAACTCGCCGCGGGTGTACTTCTCCCGATCCAGCTCCCGCTCCCGGGCGTAGGTGGCCGGGTCCAGGAGCTCCCGCAGGAGTGGGGCCGCTTCCCCTCTTTGGGGGGCATCCAGGTGGCTGAGGGCGATGGCGGCATTGGCGCGCACCTCGAAAACCTCGTCCGTGAGGGCTCCCACCAGGGCCTGGGCCGTGCCCTCCCCCGGCAGGTTCTGGAGGGCGATGGCTGCCACGGAGCGCAGGCCCCCATCGGAGCTCCCCAGGAATCCCTGGATCGGCCCCCGGGCCGCCGCGGCCCGCGGCAGGCCGATCTTCCCCAGCAGGTAAATGGTGTTGAAGCGAATCCAACCATCCCCGTCATCGGCTTCTGAAACCGCCAGAAAACCCTCCAAATGGCCCACCCCCGCAGGATCGCCCATATCCGACATGAGCGCTGCCAGGGTCAGGCGGATCTTCAGATCCTCCTCCGGCACCTCATCCCAGGCGGAAGCCACGCGCTCCGAGAAGCCCTCCTCCATGGCCCAGGGCAACTCCCGCCCGGCCCCCCGGGCCTCCTGGTTCTCGGCCACCTGGCGCACCAGGTTGAAGAGGCCCTGGGTGCGGTCGTTGACCCCGCCGTGGACCACCCGGGCCAGGTTCTGGTCCAGGCTGGCCTCCTCGCCGGAGATGGCGCCGAAGAGCACGAAGACCAGCACGATGGCCACCACGATGACCGCGGGCACGATGACAAGGGGCACCCACAGATTGCGATAGGGGGCCGGCGGCGGGCCGCCGGGCCCTCCGTTTTCGCCCAACTCGATGGTCTCGGACATGCTCTGCACTCAGCCCAGGCGCCGCGCCACGGGGTAATCGTTCAAGCGGCCGGGCCGCGGCATCTTCCCCACTAGCGGCGTCACATACTCGAGGAAGGCCTCGCTGACATCATTGGAGCCGGAGAGGTGCGCCTCATCCAGCACGCGGGTCTGTTGGGCAACATTCTCCAGGGCCGTCACATCGCAGCGGCAGGTGTAATCAGCGCCCTGCCCCTCGCGCACCAGGATGACCGACCCATGGGGTGTCTCCCCGCCGGTGGCCAGGGCCACCGCGTGGTGCCCCACGGCCCGCGCCTCGGCGGCGTCCACCTCTGAGACCACACCGGCGAAGGAGCGCTGCAGGTAGCCAAAGGTGTCGGCGCGCACGCGCAGGCCCGAGCCCAGCTTGTCCTTGACCGTCGCCGCCAGGAGGTCCCCCAGGGCGCCGGTGCCGGAGAGCTGCACATTGCCGTGGGAATCCACCTCCCCGGTACTCGCCACGGGAGCCCCGTCCGGGCCGTGAATGCCCTCGGAAGCCGCCACCAGACAGCGTCCGTGTGTGCTGTAGATGCGATCCACATCGCCGACAAATGCATCCAGGGAGAAGTCGCGCTCGGGCACGTATATAAGGTGCGGACCGTCATCCTCGAACCGGCGCGCCAGGCGGCTGGCCGCCGTCAGCCAACCCGCGTGGCGCCCCATGATGACATCGATCTTGATGCCCGGCAGGGAGCGGTTGTCCTGGTTGTCACCCATGATCGCCTGGGCCACGAACTTCGCCGCGGAGCCAAAACCCGGACAGTGATCGGTCACCGGCAGGTCGTTGTCGATGGTCTTGGGCACGTGGAAGAGGCGCACATCGTAGCTCTCCGCCACGGCCAGCTCATTCAGGATGTGGGCCGTCTCCGCCGAGTCGTTGCCACCGATGTAGAAGAAGTAGCGCACATCGTGGGCGCGCAGGACGGCGAGGACCTGTTCGCATTCCTCCCGCGTCGGCTTCTTGCGCACGGAGCGCAGGGCCGCGCAGGGGGTGGCCGCCACGGCCTCCAGGTTCTCCTGACTTTCCCGGCCGAGGTCGATCAGGTTCTCGCCCAGAATGCCGGCGATGCCGTGCAGGGCGCCGTAGACCTCCCCCACGGCATCGTTCGCCATGCAGGCCTCCACGAGACCTACTAGGCTCTGGTTGATGACGCAGGTGGGACCGCCTGACTGGCCAATGAGGGCGTTTCCGCGGGAGGGGGACATGGGTTCGGGGGGTTGTTGCGTGGGGTAGGAAGGTGCTCCGGGGGACTGCTGCGGGTCCGCGTCGGCAGCCGCCACGGCGCACGGTAGCGCCGAAGTGCGTCCCCGTCCATGGACTGCGGCCCGGGGCCCCGTGACAACCGGGGATGGGCGACGACCCGTTGCGGGGGCGCTTCCCCGACGCTAGAATCCCCGCCCCTTCCTCGGCCCGGCTAGACACCGGGCACGGCGCTGGCCCTACCCGAAGTGTCTGCCGGGTCGCCGCCGGGAAGCGGAGCCTTGAGTGCCCGGGTGGCGGAATTGGCAGACGCGCTAGACTAAGGATCTAGTGGGGTAAAACCCGTGCTGGTTCGATTCCAGTCCCGGGCACCATTCCCCCTCCCCGCCTTTTCCCCGGGGCCAGGCGGCAAGCTGCGCCGGCGGCCTTCAGTCCAGGGGCATCACGATGCGCAGGGATGCGTCCAGGGCCCGGGGATCGAAGGCCAGCATCAGGAGTGCCGCCGAGAGGGCTTCACCGTAGACGATCTGGCGTTCCTTGGCCGCGCGCAGGACCGGGACCTGCTCGGCCTCCAGGCGTTGGCGCAGGGAGCGCAGGATGGGATCCACCAGGCCGTCGACGGCATCCTGTTCCTGGTCCGTGAGCCGCCCCCGGCGCTTGCCCGGGTAGTGCTCGGCGATGACCAGATCCTCGGCCTTGGCGCGTTCGGTGACCCAGTCGACCTCGACGGCGAAGCGCGCCCACTGGTCGGACCATTCGCGCAGATAGGGCCCGGCGCTACGCGGATCGACCCAGGCCAGGATGTTGGCCTGGGGCAGGGAGTCATCGAGCAGGGCCACAAAGTCCGTGCGACTGACCAGGTTCGGATAGCTGCCACCGGCCCCGCCCTGGGTGTAGCACTTGAGCAGGTCGCCGAGCATGCGGAAGGAGTTCGCGATGATGCAGACCTCTTCGTCGATGGGCGTGGCGTTGACCGTGGCGATGACGCCGGTGCCGGGCACCAGGGGCGACCAGAACTCGCGGGTGGAGAAGCCCGCTTCCTTATTGCTGTAGTAGCCCTGTTCGCCCGGATGGCGCCCCTGGAGGCCAAAGCGCGCGCCCTGGCCACCGATCAGATCGCGCAGGTTGACGATGCGTTCACCGTTTTCGAGCCACAGGATGAGACCCACGGCGGGTACCACCTGGTCGTCATGGGGCGGACCACCGGAATCATCCGGGTAATCGTTGGGTCGCACGATGAGCGCCAGGCGGTTCTTGAGGGAACCGTCGAGTTCCAGGATCAGCTGCTCGAGGGTCGCGTAGCGCCCGGTGCCACGGAACAGGTCCTCCAGATTCTTGCGCATGGCCGGCTCCATGGAGGCCACGGCCTGGCGCAGGAGGTCACCGATGTCGCCCTGCAGGTAGAGGAACAGGCTGGTATCGGCCGGAGCATAGCGGGCGGCATCCAAGACGCGGGCGCTGTCGAAGCCGCGCTGGCGATAGAGGCGCGTCTGGAAGGCGGTCAGGTTCTCCGAAGTCAGCGGTGCGTGCACATCCAGGGACAGTCCGCCATCGAAGTCGACAACGCCCACGGCCTCTTTCATGTCCGAGAGCTGGACCAGGCGACCGAGGAACTGGGGCAGGAAGTCCTGGCTCTTGCGGTTCGGCCAGGCACCGTCGAAGCTCAGGTTTTCGAAGAGCTTGGCCAGGTCGACAAAGGCCTCCAGGGCATCGCCCCCCGTGCGTTCGGCGCGCTGCTGGATGTGGTCGTGGTAGCGCGCCGAGAGCAGGAAGGAATCCTGGCTGTCCCGGGCGGCCAGCTCCCGAGCTCCATCGACGAAGGCGGCGGAGGTCGCCAGAATGACCACATCCCGCACGCGGGAGATGTGCAGGGGGCGGGGCAGGCCGGCGCCCGAGAGCACCGGATGGCCGGACTTGGTGTCCACGCTGAGGCCGCTGGCGTCGAGGCCCAAGAGGCCCGGATAGCCGAGCAGGGCCTCGCCCAGCTTGCCGATCCAGTTGACCCGTCCGTAGACGGCCCAGTCCGCCGCCTCAAGGCTGCGCCCCCGGAAGTAGCCGGCCAGGGCCAGGTCCGAACCGCCGAAGATATCCAGGGGGTTGATGCCAGCGGGGAGCTGGGCCGCCGCCGTGTCCAGGGCCGTGAAGGCGGCATCGATGTCGAGGGCCTGCGCGTCCTCGGACTCAACCAGCGTGCGCCAGGCCTCGGTGGCGCGCAGCTCCTCCTCCACCACCAGGGTCGGGAAGGGATCGAACAGCTCGCCCAGCTCGCCGCGGGCCATGAAGAAGTCCACATCCCGCGGCACGAGCCCGGCCACATCCACATCGAAGTCGGTCTCCGTGGGCGAGAACAGGAAGGTGGAGAAGGCGAAGTAGCCGATGAACAGGGCCAGCCCCAGAAGAACGGCGAGATAGCGCAGGAGACGGTGTTTGCGGGCCACGGGCAGGTTGAGGTGCGAGGAGGTCTTGGTGCTGGGGTGAGAGTCCGGCTCGGTGCGGAGCCCAAGTGTGGCTGGCCGGCGATCATGGTAGCGTCTCCAGGCCGACGATCGCCGCCCGCTTTTCTTCCCGGGGTTGCCCGACAGGGCGGCGGCGATGGGTATGTTAGCCCCATGGAGCCAGCGCAACTCTCCCCGAACCGGCGCGTGGGCGCCATCTCCCTCTCCGCCACCCTGGCCCTGGACGCCCGGGCCAAGGCCCTGGCGGCGAGCGGCGCGGATGTGGTCAATATGTCCGTGGGCGAGCCCGATTTCGACGCCCCGGCCGCGGTCCAGGCGGCGGCCGTCGCGGCCATAGGCGGAGGGCGTGTGCGCTACACCCCCGCCGCCGGGCGCCCGGAGCTGCGGGCCGCCATCGCCGCCCATGTATCGGAAACGCGCGGCATCGAGGTTTCCCCGGCCGAGGTCACCGTCTGCCACAGCGGCAAGCACGCCCTCTCCGGCACGCTCCTGACGCTCATCGAACCCGGCGCTGAGGTACTGCTCTTGCTGCCGGCCTGGGTCAGCTACGTGGAGCAGGTGACCTACGCCGGAGGCACCCCGGTCAGCGTCGCCCCGCGCCGGGACTGCGGGCCCGACTTCGCCGCCATCGCCGCCGCCATCGGCCCGCACACGCGCGGCATCATGGTCAACTCCCCGAGCAACCCGAGCGGCTATGTGTGGAGCGCGGCGGAGATCCGCGAGCTGGCCTGCCTGGCCCGGGAGCACGACCTGTGGATCCTCTCGGACGAGATCTATCGCCGCCTGGTCTACGAGGGCCAGCCCAGCCCCAGCCCCGCCTCCGTTTCCGCCGACGCCCGCGCGCGCACCCTGATCGTCGACGGCGCGAGCAAGAGCTACGCCATGACCGGCTACCGCATCGGCTTCGTGGTGGGCCCCGAACCCATCGCCGCCGGCGTGGCGCGCCTGCACAGCCACCTGACCGGCAGCCCCAACGCGGTCTCCCAGGACGCCTATCTGGCGGTGCTGCAAAGCGAGCCGCCGGAGGTGGCCGCCATGGTGGACGAGTTCGCCGCGCGCCGCACCCTGCTCGTCGGCGGCCTGCGCAAACTGGGCCTGGAGGTGCCCACGCCCCGGGGCGCCTTCTACGCCTTCCCGCGCGTGGATCAATACCTGGACGAGCGTGGCTCCGTGGGCCTGTGCGCGGACCTGCTCGAGAGCCATGGCCTGGCCACGGTACCCGGCGCCGTCTTCGGCCTCGACGAACACATCCGCCTCTCCTATTCACTGGCCACCGCATCCATCGAAGAAGCCCTGGCGCGCCTGGGCGCCTTCCTGGAGAAGCGCCGCCCTAGTTGATGTCGTAGGCGTTGGTGGCGCCGGAGAGCTCCTCCCGGGCCGCGTCGCGCACGCGCGCCAAGAGCTCCGGGTCCGCCGTGTCGGCGAAGACATAGAACTTCCACAGGTTGCGATAGGAGCGCTCGAGATCTGCCAGGCGCGGCACTCGCTCGGCGAAGGTCGAGAGCGGTGCCACCTGCGGCACGCCGGGCCAACGCACCTGAATGCGCGCCTCCTTGAGCTGCATGCGCTGGGCCGGGCAGTAGACGATGACATCCACATCACGCCCGCTGGAAAAACGCACCAGGTCCGCGATGCGTTCCTCCGCCGCAGCCCGCGCCGGAGCACCTTCGTGGGAGAAGAAGCGGCTGACCAGTTGACTCTGTACGGACTCGTTCTCGTAGCGCGGGAAGACGCAGGCGCGCTTGTAGAGGCGGCGGGCGCGGAAATCATCCACGAGCTTCTCCACGCGCCGTCGAACCCCATCCTCCGCCGCGCCCACGCTGCGCGTCAGCGTGTCGAGGATGGAGGCGTCCGTTTCATCGTAGAGGTCCTCTTCGCCGATGACCCCGGCGCCGATGGCCAGCTCCACGGCCCGCGCCACGAGCGCCCCGGCCGAAACCTTGGCGTGGTGATAGTAGACGCGCTCGGAGAAGTAGTAGCGCGCTTCGAGCAGCCGCACGATCTCGCTCAGGATGTCCTCGCGCAGGAGGTCGTGCTTGGCCAGGTCGATGAACAGGTTGCCGCTCGCGCGTTCGATGCGGAAGTAGCTCGTGACCCTCCCATCCACGGCCAGCTTGAGGCCGGTGAAGTAGGCGTCCCGGGCCAGGTAGTCCAGGTTGTCCGCGGAGATGGTCTCGGAAATGATCTGGTGCCAGTAGGGCGGCACGCTGACCGGCGGGCCGTCCGCCTGTCCCTCGCTCAGGACCGCCAGGACCTCTTCCCGCACGCCGAGCTCAGTCAATACGCGCCCGGCTCCGGTCCCTGCGCCGAGGGCGTGCTCGAATCGCTGCGCACTGTCATGGCGCCTGAACATCCCGCCCTGGTCCTCGATGTTGTGGCCAAAGGGGATGTGCGTCACATCGTGCAGGAGCGCCGCCAAGCGAATCACGCGGGCCTCCTCCTCCGGCACCCGCAGACAACCCGCCGGGTTCAGCTCGTATGACAGATTCAGGGACTCGATCATGCGTGCCGCACAGTGCAGCGTCCCCAGCGAATGATCAAAGCGCGTGTGCAGGGCGCCGGGGTAGACGAGATAGGCCGTCCCCAACTGCCGCACACCCCGCAAGCGCTGCATCTGCGGCGTGTCCAACAGGCGCAGCTCCTCGTGCGTCAGATACACATCCCCGTGCACAGGATCGCGTATGACGCTGAAACGTTTTTGGGATGAAGTCGAGGTCATGACAGCCAGCAGCCGAATTGACGGCAAGCGAAAAGGCGCCGCCCATGATAAACCCCAGCCTCCTCCAAGTCACTTGCATAGGTCGCCTGCAGACAGACATGGAGAGCATGCTGGAAGGACGCAGGAACCGCCGGCTCCCTCCCACGCTCCTTGGGTTCCCATGTCAGTTTCCGGACCCCGGCATCGCCCCGCATCTATCGGGCTCCTAGGCTGGGAGCCATGGATCCTGTCACAGGCGCAGAGCGGCTCACCGTCCTGGCCCTCGAACCTTGGTTCGGCGGCTCCCACCGGCAGTTCCTGGAGCAGTTCGCGGCCCGCTCGCGCCATGCCGTGCGCATCCTGGGCCTGGCGCCGCGTCATTATAAATGGCGTATGAAAGCCGGGGCCTGGGAACTGGGAATGCGTCTGGAGCGCGAGCAAGTCAAGCGACCGGATGTGCTTCTGCTCAGCGATTTTGTGGATGTGCCGGCGCTCTTCGGTTGCCTGCCGCCGGATTGGGCGGACGTGCCGGCGCTGCTCTACTTCCACGAGAACCAGCTGACCTATCCGGTGCGGCGCCGCGCCAACGGCGGCCCCCCGGGTGGGGATGCTGCAGAACACCTCTCCCCGCAGGCCGACCACCACTACGGCCTGACCAACATCCTCTCGTGCCTGCGGGCCCGCGGCCTGGTCTTCAACTCACGCTTCCACCTGGATGACTTCGCCGGCGCGGCGCGGGAGCTGCTCGGCATCCTGCCCCGTCCGCGCCCACTGCTTGAGCTGCAGGCAGCCCTGGCCGAGGCGCGCGTTGTCTCGCCGGGCATCGACCTGGAGGAGCTCGACCTGGGGCCCGGCCCCGGAGCTGACGCGCCCCTGCGCGTGCTCTTCCCCCACCGGGCCGAGCACGACAAGCGTCCTGAAGACTTCGTGGCGGCGGCCCTGGCGGCCCTGGCCAGATTGAAAGAGGCAGCGCAGCTGGAGTTCGTGTGCCTGGGCGAAGGCGACAGCGCGCTCTTTGACGCCCTACCGGCGGAGAGACTGGTGCAGCGCGGCCGGCTGGAGTCGCGGGCGGACTACGCGCGCATGTTGGGCAGTTGCGACCTGGTGCTCTCCACAGCCGGCCACGAGTTCTTCGGCATGGCTGTGGCCGAGGCCCTGGCGGCGGGCTGCACGCCTCTCTTGCCCCGACGCTTGAACTACCCGGACCTCATCGGCCCGGAGACGGGCAACAGATTCGCCGGCGCCGGCCTGTATGACACCCCTGAAGAACTGGTCGCGCGCCTGGTGGCGGCGGCCCGGGAACCGGCCCCCTTCCGGTTGCGGGAACAGCGCGCCCGCATGCGCGCCCTCGTGCACGAGTTCGACGCCCCGGCGGTGGCGGCTGAGTTGGATACGCTGCTCGGTGCCTGCTGGAACAGCGCGCCTACTTGACCGGCTCGAAGAGCGGCTGCATGGCCGCGCGCAGGTCGGCGGCGAGCTGCTTGCGGTCGCCGGCCATGAGCGGCTGGGCACCGAAGGTCAACCGCACGCGGTAACGCCGCAGGCCGAAGAGGTCGCGGAACTGCTGCAGCGTGCCCTTGCCCTTGGGCCAGGTAATGGTCTGGCTGGCGGGCCGGGAGCCGGCGGGGGTCTCGTAGTGGATGAGGGCGCAGTGCACCGGCCGCCCCAGGTCCACGGCGGGCTGCAGGAGCGAGGGCTGGAACGGGTAGAGCTGATCGCCGGGCCGGATGCCGCCCTCCACGAAGAGCAGGATGTTTTCGCCGCGGGACATGGCCAGGCTCAAGATGCGGTTGACCTCCCCCACGGCCGTGCGGCGGCTGCGGTCGATCAGGATGGTGCCCATGCCGGAGATCACCTTGCCGACCAACGGCCAGCTGCCGAGCTCGGCCTTGCCGACGAAGCGCCCGCCGGTGGCCGCCGCCAGGGTGAAGATGTCCATGGTGCTCACGTGGTTGGAGACCAGGAAGAAAGGGGCCGCTGGTACCTCGCCCACGATCTCCTGGCGCGCCCCGCAGACCGCCATGCAGCTCCGACCCCAGGCGTACATCAGCATGCGCCGCCAGGCGATGCGAGCGCCCACGCTGGGCAGCGTGATCGGGATGGCGAGCAGGAAGGCCAGGCCCGTCAGGAGGGTGAGCAGGGTCACCAGGAACGAGCGTGTAATAAACAGGAAAGAAGCCAAAGGAGATCTGCCGCCGAGGGTGTGCCTATCGTAGCCCCCCGCCAGCCCCCACCGGTAGACTGAGCGGTCCAGTCTCCTGCGGCCCGGTGGGAGCGGACCTACCCGTCCGTACCCAGCCCGCATCCATCGCAGGCCCCAACCACAGACTCCATCCATGAAGCACGCGATCCTCTCCCTGGCCGCCCTCGGTCTGTCCCTCCTGGCCCCGACCAGCCAGGCCCTGAAGGGCAACGCCCAGGAGGGCGCCAGCGCACCGGCCGTGTAAAAGAAGGCTCCCAGCGCCGAGGAGCTGGCCATCGCCGCTCAGCTGCCCTCCTACCCCCTCTCCATCTGCCCCATCAGCAAGGAGCCCCTGGGCAGCATGGGCAAGCCCATCGACCTCGTCGTCGAAGGCCGCCTGGTGCGCCTGTGCTGCAAGATGTGCAAGAAGAGCTTCGCCAAGGACCCGGCCGCCTATTTCAAGAAGATCGACGCCGCCGCCGCGGCCAGGTAGACGGCGCGGATGGATACACAGGCGGCGCCCAGCCCCC
>PVBE011274250.1_pt1 | contig 30135 bp, 26 predicted proteins | sample 1631181 | NCBI WGS metagenome assembly PVBE01 (sample SAMN08397723, study PRJNA350692) | Marine metagenome, whole genome shotgun sequencing project. | isolation source: water | place: Pacific Ocean | collected 2012-04
AAACGACTGGGTGATCGAAATCGGCTTGACACCCAATCGCTCTGATGGAACCGGACATATTGGAGTAGCGCGCGACCTGCGAGCGGCACTCAACAGGTTTAAGGAACCTGCTTCTGACCTGAACTTACCAGATGTATCAACTTTCAAAATTGATGAGGAGTCGCTTAACATTCCCGTTGAAATCGAAAACAGTCAAGCCTGCGCTCGTTATTCTGGAGTTACAATCAGCGGAGTTAAGGTTGTGGAAAGCCCCCAATGGTTAAAAAACAAGTTGAGTGCTGTAGGCATCAGACCAATCAACAACATAGTTGATGTCACCAATTTCGTTCTCCTGGAAATGGGGCAGCCACTTCATGCATTTGATGCAGATGAGATAAAAGGTGGAAAAGTAGTTGTAAAAAACCTTCCGCAAAACACAGTTTTTCAAACCTTAGATGAAGTGGAAAGAAAACTCCATGCTGAAGATTTGATGATCTGCAATGCCGAAAGTGGTATGTGCATAGCTGGAGTATTTGGAGGAATTGGTTCAGGGGTAAAAGATTCAACAACCAACATTTTCCTTGAAAGTGCCTGGTTCGATCCAGTAACGATTCGCAAAACTTCTTTCCGTCATCTGCTTCGTACAGATGCTGTTTCCCGATTCGAGAAAGGAGCCGATCCCAACATCACAGTTACAGCCTTGAAACGAGCGGCACTCCTCATCAAGGAACTGGCCGGAGGCAAAATTTCATCTCAAATTGTAGATGAATACCCTCGCAAAATCGAAGACTTCAAAGTTGAACTACGATTCAAAGAAGTTAACCGTATGGCGGGCATGGACATGGAAAAAGCTGTTGTGAAAAGCATTCTCACCGACCTGGAAATAAAAATTGATTCAGAAAGTGATGCTGCATTGCAGTTATCAGTTCCGCCATTTCGGGCAGATGTTCACCGCGAAATTGATGTGATCGAAGAAATTCTGCGCATCTATGGATATAATCATCTGCCGATGCCTAAATTGCTGCATACTTCAATTACCATCACGCCAAACCCCGATCCAGAAAAGATCGTGAACAAAGTGGCCGATTATTTGGCTGCCAACGGCTTTTGGGAAATCTGGGCCAACTCTGTGGTGTCCTCCAAAAAAAATGAAGCAGAATTTGGAGAAAGGCTTGTAAAATTGTTGATGACCTCAAACGCAGAATTCGATTGTATGCGCCCCTCCATGATCCGTTCAGGATTGGAGGTATTGGTTCACAATCAAAATCGAAACCAGGGAGATTTAAGGTGTTTCGAATTTGGGAAAACTTACCTAAAGAAGGGAGATGGTTTCGAGGAAAACCAGCACCTCACCCTTTTTTTGAGTGGAAATGTAGAACATGAAAACTGGAGAACGCAGACAGGAGATTCCGACTTTTTCAACTTGAAGTCATTTGTTCTGAACCTGGTTTCCCGAATTGGAATTTCGAAATTCAACACAGAGAATTCTACACATGCAAACCTTGATTTTGGGCAAAAGCTGACGGCCAATCAGCAAACTTTGGCAGAATTTGGAAAAGTAAGTGATGAACTCACTGAAGAACTGGACCTGAAAAACCAGGTTTATTTTGCAGATTTCAATTGGAATCTTGTAATGAAACTGGTTAATGAAGACCCTCCAGCCTACCAGGCTGTTTCAAAATTTCCGGGAACAAAACGCGATTTAGCCCTTTTACTGGAAAAGAATGTACCTTTCAGTGCGATTGAGCAGATTGCCTTGCAAACCGCGAAAAAGTCGCTAACAGATCTCTCGTTGTTCGATATTTACGAAGACGAGAAGTTAGGAGCAGATAAAAAATCGTACGCGGTGAGTTTTTCGTTTCACGATGAAGAGAAAACAATAACCGACAAAGCTGTGGATAAGATCATGAGCAAATTGATCTACCGATTTCAGCAAGAATTGAATGCCACCATACGCTAACCGCATGGACAATTACTCAAAACAAATAGACGCTATTCTAAAAAAGGTAAGCACCCTTTCAACAAAGCATTCAAAATTAAAATCAGAAAATCATAATTTAAGCGCCTCGAACAAACAACTGAACGAAGAATTAGAATCAAAAAATAAAACCATTGATGAATTAAAAAATCAACTTAATGTTTTGAAACTCGCAAAGGGAGTTACCGTTGAAGACGGTGAAAAAAAGGAAATGAAGAAGAAAGTGAACGAGTATATAAAAGAGATTGACAAGTGCCTGGCCATGTTGAATGCTTAAAAATGGAAGGACAAAACAGGAACTTATCATCTTATTGGAGTTAAAATGGAAACCCTGATCAACATAAACGTGATTATCGCAGACAGACCTTATCCCCTGAAAGTGAAAGCAGAAGAAGAAGAGATTGTGCGCAAGGCTGCCAAGAAAATCAACGACCAGATGAAAGGATTTCAATCGCAATATGCGGCAAAGGACAAACAGGATTACTTGGCCATGACCGTTTTAACCTATGCTGTAAACTCGTTGAAACAGGAAAACAAAATCGTTATTAACGATGATGCATTCTCCTCCAAACTCAATTCCCTCGAAACCCTTCTGAGCGAAACATTGAGCGATTAGCTTTTTCTGGTATTACCTGCATTTAGCAACTCATTTTTTAGTCGCAGTGGTTATTTTATAACCTACAACCTTATATATTATGGATCCAGTAACAATTGTAATTATAGCTGTAGCAGCCGTAGGCTCTCTTTTGGGTGGTATCGCAGTAGGCCGGGCTTTAACCAAAAAGTCGGTAATGGCGCAGGAGGAACAGGCTAAAAAAGAAGCCGCAAAAATCATTAAAGAAGCACAAGAAAAGGCCGAGACCGTGGCAAAGGAAAGAGCATTAAAAGCCAAAGAAAAATTCCTTCAGCAAAAGTCAGAACATGAGAACAAGATCAATGAGCGGAACAAAAAGATGCAGCAACGCGACCAGAGCATCAAACAAAAAGAGAACCAGCTTTCGCAGCAGCGCGAGCAGCTCAACCGAAAAGAAAAAGAAGCTGACCAGATAAAAGGCAACCTCAACAAACAAATTGAGGTGGTAGAGGTAAAAAAGAAAGACCTCGAGACACAAAGGAAGGAAGCCGTTGGCCAATTGGAAAACGTTGCCAACATGACTGCTCAGCAGGCTCGTGAGGAGTTGATCAAAAACATGAAAGATGAGGCGCAGAATAAAGCCATGGCGCACATTAAGGACGTGATGGACGAGGCCAAATTGAAGGCCAATAAAGAAGCCAAGAAGATCATCATTCAAACTATTCAAAGAACGGCAGCCGAACATACCATTGAAAACACCGTTTCAGTTTTCAACTTGAAGAATGACGACCAGAAAGGCCAGATCATTGGACGAGAAGGCAGGAATATCCGCGCATTAGAAGCCGCTACCGGTGTAGAATTGGTAGTTGACGATACACCTGAAACCATCATCATTTCCGGCTACGATCCGGTGAGGCGTGAAATTGCAAGGTTAGCTTTGCAACGACTGGTAACAGACGGAAGAATCCATCCAGCAAGAATTGAAGAAATAGTCGGTAAAACCCGAAAACAACTTGAAGAGCACATCATTGAAATAGGTGAACGTACGGTCATTGAATTAGGTGTTCAGGGGCTTCACGCTCAATTGGTGCGAACCGTTGGAAGAATGCGTTTTCGTTCATCCTACGGCCAAAACCTCTTACAACACTCTAAAGAAACCGCTAATCTTTGCGCCACTATGGCTGCAGAACTTGGCCTCAGCCCAAAACTGGCCAAACGCGCAGGATTACTTCATGACATCGGCAAAGTACCGGAGGAAGATTCAGAATTGACTCATGCTTTACTCGGTATGAAACTCTGTGAAAAATATGGCGAACACAAAGCTGTTTGTAATGCAGTTGGGGCCCACCACGATGAAATTGAAATGACCTATATTATTTCACCTTTGGTGCAAGCTTGTGATGCTATTTCTGGTGCCCGTCCAGGTGCGAGGCGCGAGACAATGGAGAATTATATAAAGCGCATCAAGGAACTTGAAAATGTGGCCTTGGGTTACGATGGCGTTGAAAAGGCGTACGCCATCCAGGCGGGCCGTGAGCTACGTGTGCTGGTTGAAAGTGAAAAAGTGGATGATCAGACTGCCGAGCAAATTTCATTCAAGATCTCGGAGAAGATTATGAATGAAATGCAGTATCCGGGCCAGATCAAGGTTACTGTTATTCGGGAAACACGGGCAGTGGCATTTGCAAAATAAATGCTCGAAAAACTCAATACTCCCAATACCATCATCATTATCGGGCGGGCCCATAGTGGCACTCGCTTGTTGCCAGGTGCGTTGGCCGAAGCCAGAGTTTATATAGGCGAACCCCTCAATATTGCCAACGACTTGCTGCCAGTTGATGATATTTATACCGCATGCAGAATGTTCGGAGATTTCGTTAAAAAGACCGACAAATACGACTGGGATTTTTCCGAAACCTTGTCTTGTGAAATTCCAGGGAAATTTGTTGAGTTACTCACCGACTACTTAACTCCTCTTGTTGAATCGAAAAGTGAAAAAGTTGGCTGGAAAAATCCTGTGAATACGCTATGCTATCCCTGGCTGGTGCGCCTGCTTCCCAAAGCTACCTTCATTTTCTGGGTTCGCCATCCTGAAGGTTCATCTTCCAAAATGTCGGGGGTAGATCGGTTGGAACGCTGGAATATCCCTTGCAAGAAATATTGGTTTCACGAATGGAATTTTCGAATGCGCGCGGTAAGTTGGAAGTATCATTACGATATCGTGAATAACACCCCACAACCCGAGAACTTTCTGAAAGTCAGATTTGAAGACTATGTTTTGGAACATAACAAGACCAATCAGGAAATAGGAAACACTCTTGGATTGGCACTTCCAATTCAAAAATTAAATACTGAGAAAGTGAAGCCATTGAACATGAAGTTCAAAAAGAAATACAAATTTCTGGAAAAGGCTATGGAAGAAATGGGTTACGAATAGCTTTTCAGCCTACCGATCTGAAAAGCGCATTTTTCTCCTGTACGGAAACACATCCAACACTTCACCATCAATCTGTTTTTGCTGCATTTCTTTCCAGAATTCAACACCAAAGATGTCGCCATGGAGTTGTAAGAACATCTCCCGTATTTCACGATGACCAATCAGGAATTTGGTAAATTCTTCCGGAAAAATGTCGTTTACGCCTACTGAATACCACGGTTCTGCTGACATTTCATCCATCTCATTTCTTGGTTCAGGAATCCGCCTGAAATTGCATTCCATCAAAAAGCAGATTTCATCATAATCGTAAAAAACAACCCGATTATGGCGTGTAACCCCAAAGTTCTTCAGCAACATATCTCCAGGAAAAATGTTGGCTGCCGCTAGCTGCTTTATGGCGTTACCATACTCATCTACTACCTCTTCCGCTTCTTCTCTTTTGGCTGATTCGAGATAGAGATTAAGTGGTACCATTTTCCGCTCCGTATAGAGATGTTCAATTCTAACCACTTCTCCTTTCACGGTTACCAAGGATGGAGCCGTGGTTGTCAGTTCATCTAACAACTCCTCGGTAAACCGTTTCTTTTCAAACTCAATGTTTACAAACTCGTGCGTGTCGGCCATCCGCCCAACCCTGTCGTGCATGGAAACCAATTTATATTTTCCTATCACTTGTTGGCGGGTCATGTGTTTGGGAGGAGCAAACTTGTCGCGAATAAGCTTGAACACAATCGGGAAATTAGGAAGTGTGAACACCGACATCACCATGCCGCGAATTCCGGGTGCAATTACAAACTGATCATTCGAATCTGTGAGGTGTTCAACGATTCCGCGCCACAATTCGGTTTTGCCATGTTTGTTGAAACCGATGGAATTATACATTTCATCCTTCGATTTGGCAGGCATGATAGAATGCAGAAACCGCACAAACAACTTCGGATTTTCAACTTCAACGAAAAAGTAGCTTCGGGTAAAACTAAAAATCACGCTCACGTGTTTTGGCTCAAACAAAACGGCATCTATATAAATGCCATTGGCATCATTTAAAATCGGAATCACAAAGGGAAACACCCCACCAGAGATGTGGGTCCGTCCAACAATATAAGCGGCTTTGTTCCGAAAGAATACCGGTTTGAGCACCTCCACCCGTGTGTTTCGGTCTGGTGTATGTTTGCTGAGGAAATGTTCTTCTATCGCTCCAACTACCTGGCCCACATCACAATCCAGGTCTTCGAAACCCCAGCCAGAGCAGCTATCATTCAAGACAGATCGAACAATTTCTTCTGGTGTTAGGTTTCCGGGATAGGCGTGTACCACCTCATCAAAACTCCATTCTTCCTCTGGCTCTTCATCAGTAAGGATGAACATGATTCGGTCGTCAACAGCCTCATGATTAAAGACCTTCCGGCAAACAGAATTGAAAAAAGTACGGGCGATTTCGCGATCTGTCCTGTTGGCCGAATCTTTTCGGAATTGTTCCTTTATTGAAACCCAAAGATCTTTTTGTTTACCAGTAGCACCTAACAAAGTAAGCACCTCGGAACTGATCTTTCGATAAATGGTTTTGTAGAGGCGCAATCGTTTTTCATTGTCCTCGTGGATACCGTGCCAATCGCCTGCCAGAAAACGAGCTTCAATTCCTGTAGTGATTTTATCGAATAGTGAGAGATAGCCCAGGTAACCTTCCAGGATTTTCCTGGATACCAGGCTTACTGGATTTCGTATTGAAGAAAGGGGAGAATGTTTAGACATGTAAAACCGGGCCTTGAAAAGGAATACGAACCTGCTTTAAATTACTTTTCGTATTGCTGCACTTCATGATGGAAGTACTCGATCGTGACTCCGGCCTCAGCAAACATGGCCTCGCTTTCTGCGCCTGCATGATATTTTCTTTCGCAAACCACTCGTGAGATTCCACAATTGATAATGAGCATGCAGCAGGTACGGCAGGGTGTCATGCGACAATAAAGGGTTGAACCTTCCAGGGCAACGCCTCTTCTGGCGGCCTGGCATATAGCATTTTGTTCGGCATGAACGGTTCGCACGCAATGCTCAGTCACCTTATCGCCCTCGTCAACATGAACTACCTTTTTCATTTGGTGACCCACTTCATCGCAATGTGCAAGTCCGACAGGCGAGCCAACATAACCTGTCGCCAACAATTGTTTATCCTGAGCGATAACGCAGCCACTTCTTCCCCGGCCGCAAGTGGCTCGTTTCGAGATGGCGTCCATCACTTCCATGAAATATTCGTCCCAGGTTGGACGAACGTAATCGGATACTCCGTTATTAACTGAATTGCTTGTTTGAGATGACATGTAATGTTTTTTCTACTTGGTTAAACAGCTCTTCCAAAGAACCATTGTTTTGAAATGTATAATCAGCCCGTGCAATACAGACTGACAGGTTTTGCTTGTTCGGATCGGTGGAGTTCATTTCGCGAGCTTCGTTATCCTGAAATGTTTCGAACGAAACGGAATCGGTTGCACTGCCCCGATCGGTAATTCGATCATATCGCGTGCGCGCTTCAGCATCAACAGCAAATAAAAAGAAATCCCCTTTTTGATCCAACGCATCAATTTCACCTGGTGTTCTGATGCTTTCGATAATGCAGTTTTTTCCGGCCGCTCGCGCCTTTTCGTACAAAAGTTCAATGAGATAACTGGGTGAATTTTGGGCGCGAAGCTCGTTGGCAACTGCCACCATAGAATCGCGGTTTAACTCCAATCCACGCTCCTCGATAATCTCCGTTAAAAGTCCCCGAACACTAAAATGAAGAAATCCGTGATTACCAAGAAGGTATTCCACGATGGTTCCTTTTCCGGCACCCAAAGTTCCAGTGATTCCTATTATCAACACAGCATTTCAAAGTTAAGATCATCGCAATTCCTAACGATTGTAGTGATGGCAAAGCTTTCAACAACTTGATAACAATTCTGGTCAATGCACCCTGCTGCCCAAAGGAGCATCACTATTTTCCGGGGAAACCAAGATGATGGCGCCCTTTGAATCGCTAACCCCCAAAACCAATACTTCCGACATGAATTGTCCAATTTGCTTTTGAGGAAAATTCACGACCGCCAGTATGAGCCGGTTTCGCAGATCAACAATGGCATAGTTATCTGTAATCTGCGCAGAAGATTTTTTAATGCCGATTTCCGAACCAAAGTCAATCGTCAGTTTGTAAGCGGGTTTCCGGGCTTCTGGAAAATCTACAGCTTCAACGATCCGACCAACCCGGATATCCACTTTCAGAAATTCTTCGAATCGAATTTGCTCCATCCTTAATCGAAAAACTTATCAGTGAGTTGAACTAATTCTCTTTGAATGGCGGGATTTCCAGCAACAATCTCCGATCCGAAAAGCCAATTGTCGCCCGCATGAAAATCGCTGACTACTCCTCCGGCCTCTTTCAGGATTAAAGCTCCGGCTGCAACATCCCATGCGTGCAGGCTGTGTTCGTAAAAACATTCGTAGGTGCCACGGGCGACATGGCACAGGTCTAGCGCAGCAGATCCAAATCTTCTGATGCCGCGCGTGTTTTCGATGAGATGCCTGAACACCTTCATGTACTGTTCTTGTTTGGAAAAGTCGTAGTAGGGAAAGCCGGTCGCGATCAACGAATCGGCTAATTTCTCTCTTTTCGATACTTCAATTGGAAGGTCATCAACGAAGGCCCCATTGCCTAAAATAGCGTGATAACAATTTCCGAAAACATCATCATAAACAAGCCCCAAAACCAGTTTTTCATTTTTCCTTAAAGCAACACTCACAGAATATGCCGGTACACCATGCACAAAATTGGTGGTGCCATCCAAAGGATCGATGATCCATTCATACTCTTTTCCTAAAATCGTAGTCGTTTCTTCTTCCGTCAAAAAACCTGAATTGGGAATAATTTTTTTAAAACCTGCCACCAACATCTCTTCTGCGGTTCTATCAACAAAACTGACCAGGTTATTATGTTGTTTCAGTTCAACATCATTCTCTCTCAACTTGCCAGCTTGATCTTCAATGAACTTCCCAGCTTCTTTGACGACTACTTGAGCTTGATTCATGATTTGCTTTAAATCCTGCATCAGCTATATTTTTCCCCAACGTTTTCCTGTAACAGCTCCCGTGATTCCATAGAACAAAAGAATGAGCGCCAGCAATCCTGCTGTCCGGGAAATCACATCACCGTAGCGCGAGTAAACTGTGATTTCATCGTTCAAAAACATATTCGCAACCAAGGCTTCTGATTCATCATAATCAGTAGCCTGAACAACATCTCCGCGCTGGTTAATGAAAGCGCTAATGCCCGTATTTGCTGACCGCGCGATTTCACGCCTGGTTTCTATTGCGCGCAACGCACCATAAACCAAATGTTGCCGGTGGCCGGGTGTATTTCCCCACCATCCATCATTGGTAATGATAAAAATGACCTGCGCTCCTTTGTGAATATATTCGGTGCAGTACTCGCCATAAACCGACTCGTAGCAGACCACCGGAGCCGTTCCGATAGAATCGTGATTGAAGAAAACAGTTCGTTCTTCCTGAATACCAAGGCTGCCGGAAATTCCACCCAAATCGAGCGTAAATGCTTCTAAAAATTTGAATAGGCCCGGATAAGGCATACGTTCAACCCCCGGCACCAATTTCGATTTATGATGTACGGTAATATTGTTCGATGGGTCAACCTGGAGAGCTGTGTTATAAGATTCGTAACAGCACTTTCCGTTCCCATACTTGCGGGCAGACGAGCTCATTTCCTCACATTCCTCGTAGTGGTAATAGGCAGATACACCGGTAACCAATGTGAGGACTTTATAATCCTGCCTGAACTGTAAGACCTGTCGCCACCGCTCGCTTCTTTGAAGATCATTCAGCGTAACCCCACCTGGAATCGAAGTCTCCGGCCAAACCAGGTACTGGGTATGGGGTGAGAGCATTCTCTTCGAAATATTGATTAATGAATCGAGCTGACTTTGGTAGCTGATAAAATTTTCCGTTCCCGGGAATTTCTCTAAATGCGGTTCAATGTTTGGTTGAACGACAATCACTTCAACAGGTTGGCCAACTTGCCGGGTTTCAAATGTGACGTACATCAATGCCGAAATTGCAAGTGGAATGGTGAAGAGAATAACCCAACTTGCCACCAATGGTTTCCATCTCTTCATGCCTTCAATCGAGCGCTGCGTGTAACGGACTATAGCTTTAAAGGCGAGGAGGTTCAACGCCAAAATCCACAAACTTCCGCCCGATGTACCGGTAAATTCGTACCACTGAACAGCCCATGGAAACAGGGCAAGGCCATTGCCCAAAGTCAACCAGGGCCATGTAAACTCCCAGGTTTGGTGAACCCACTCAAAGCCTAACCAAAACAAAATGAAGGAGAGATATCCCAGTCGATCGCCCAATCGTTTTTTGGTAAAATGAAACAGTACAAACGGAATGGATTGTAGAAATGGATTTATTCCTATGGCGGCTATCGAACCGCCAGGACTCGAGTTCCAAATCCACCAGGTGGTGAGTATATTCCAAATCAACAAAGCCAAATAGGAATACCCCAAAATCGAAAGGTTTGAAGATCTGCGGTTCCCTTCGCTGACTTCCTTTTCCACCAACAACAGAGGCACCAAACCTATCATCAGCACCGGAAAGAATGGCATCATCGGCCAGCCTACATACATCAGCATGCCGGTGAGCAGACAAAGACCCAATCTGTATGTTCGTTTGCTGGTCATTCGAAAATCGGATTGGCGCAAAGTTGCATCATGCGCCCTGAATTACCACCACGAATTCGCCCCTGATCTTTTTCGCTTCGAAATGCCGCAGCACTTCCCCGGCATTTCCCCTGACGATTTCTTCGTGCAATTTGGTGAGTTCGCGGCACACCGCCACTAATCGCTCCTCTGGAAGATACTCGGTTAACTCAGTCAGCAATTTCAGAATTCTGTGAGGCGATTCGTAAAGAACCGTTGTTCGAAATTCGTGTGCAATAGCTTCCAATCGTTTCCTACGGCCTTTTTTGGGAGGCAGAAACCCTTCGAAGCAAAATCGGTCGCAGGGAAACCCTGAAACAACCAAAGCGGGAAGAACTGCCGATTGACCAGGAAGGCATTCCACTTCTATTCCAGCTTCAATTGCGGCACGAACTAATAAAAAGCCAGGATCCGAAATACCAGGCGTGCCAGCATCGGTAATCAACGCGATGGATTCACCTACCTTGATCTTTTCAATTATTGAGTTGGTGGTTCTGTGCTCATTATGTGCATGATGCGATCTAGCAGGCGTTTCAATGTCGTAATGCTTGAGGAGTTTCCCGGAGGTCCGCGTGTCTTCCGCAAGAATCAAATCTACTTCACTGAGCACACGAATAGCCCGAAAAGTAAAATCCTCGAGATTACCGATCGGGGTTGGTACGAGGTAGAGTTTTGACAAAATTTTGGGTTTAAATCAGGAAACTTCAGCTAATTCGAACTCGTAGTATTCTATCACCGGGTTGGCCAGCAACTTTTTACAGGCAGTTTCAACTTTTTCGCGAGCATCGGTCTCTGAACTAGCTTCCAAAGCCATTTCAATGTGCTTCCCGATACGCACATCATTTACCTGGTCGATCTTCAGGTTGGTCATGCTCGATGCCACAGCTTTGCCTTGCGGATCAAGCAATTCTTTTAATGGCATAATATCGATGGTGGCTTTGTAATTCATTCTTTATTTGTGATTAGTGCGATGAAGGAAAACAGGATATAAAGTGAAATTGAAATTGCAATTCCGGTGTACTTAAAAAACACCAGCGCAAAAATAGATATAAGCAAAAAAAGGAAGCGCAGTTCATTGCCTTTCCATCCAAAAGATTTGAATTTCAAACCAAACATGGGAAGTTCGCTGACCATTAAAACTGAAAACATAGGAATGAGGATATAAAGGAAATACTTGTTTAAGATAAAGCCTGAAATGCCTAATGAATCGAACTTCAAAATAAGTGGAAGCGAAACCACGAATAGCGCAACAGCTGGTGTTGGCATTCCAATAAAATTCTCTGATTGTCGTGTGTCAATATTGAACTTGGCTAACCGTAAACCAGCAAAACATGGCACTACAAAAGCCGCGAAATGAAAATAATTGGTCGATTCAGCAGGCTCAGCCATTTGCAACAAGGCAAAAATCGTGGCACCCGGCACCAACCCAAATGTGATCATATCGGCCAGGGAATCCAGTTCTTTTCCAATTGGAGAAGTAGCGTTAAGTACTCGTGCCACAAATCCATCTGCAAAGTCGAAAAGTCCTGCAATCATTACACACCACGCTCCCATTTCAAGTGATCCACTAAGAACAAAATAAGTGGCAACACAACCTAGAAAGAGGTTGATGCATGTCAGGAAATTGGGTATGTGGTTTTTGATTTTCAAATTCTACTTTGAGGATGTTATAACTTGAAATATAGAACGCAGATGACGCTGATCGCTTATGATGAGCTAAGATCATACTTAATCATAAACAATCAGCGTCATCTGCGTTCCATTACACGAATTATTCATTCATCAAGTCCTCGATTTCCTCAACTTCCCTCGGAATGGACGCCATCAAATCAACCGGTCCGTTTTCTGTGACCAGAATATCGTTTTCAATTCTAACACCAATATTCTCTTCGCGGATATAAATACCTGGTTCGCAGGTAAAAACTGAACTGGCCCTGATCGGGCGATAACGACAACCCAGGTCATGTACATCAATGCCCATAAAATGGCTGGTTCCGTGAGGGAAATATTTCTTGAAAAGTGGCTTTTCCGGATCCTGATTATCAACTTCAGTTTTATCCAACAAGCCCAACCCAATCAATTCACTCTCCATGGCTTTTCCTACTTCTTTGTGATATTCTTCCAGGAGAATTCCTGGTACCAGCATTTCAGTTGCTCGCTTCATCACCTTTAGGCATGAATTATAAACGGCTTTTTGTCGATCAGTAAATCGGCCATTTACTGGAATGGTACGACTCAGATCTGCAGCATAGTTGGCATATTCAGAGCCAAAATCCATGAGCAGCAAATCACCGTCCTTGCATTCCATATCGTTGGTGATATAATGCAACACACATGCATTCGCGCCCGAAGCAATTATTGGATCATAAGCGTGGCCCGAGGCCCTGTTCCTAATGAACTCGTGAATGATTTCGGCTTCCACCTCAAATTCCATCACTCCCGGCTTCACAAATTCCAAAACCCTCCGAAATGCTTTCTCGGTTATGTTGATTGATTTCTGGATCAGTTCAACTTCCACCGGATGTTTTCGGCTTCGCAGTTTCACCAATTCGGGAGCAGAACGTTCATAGTTGTGCAGGGGAAATCGTTGTTGCATTTCCAGCGCAAATCGTTTGCTGCGATCTGTCACGGTCTGATGTGCCCGGTCGTTTTCGTTCAGATTCAGGTAAACATTGGTGGCGTGTGGCATCATCTGTTCCAGCAAATTGCTGAACTCATCATTCCATTTCACTACAGATATTCCAGAAACTTCCGTTGCTTGTTCCGTGGTTAGTTTGTCACCTTCCCAAACCGCCAGATATTCATTAGTTTCTCTGACAAAGAGCACTTCCCTCAATTTCGGATTCGGGCATTCAGGGTAGAGGAACAAAATGGTTTCTTCCTGGTCAACGCCACTCAGGTAAAACAAATCGGCATTTTGGCGGAAACGAAATTCCGTATCTCCACTCCGGGGCATTTGATCGTTGGAATGAAAGATCGCTATGGAGTTTGGCTTAATCTTGGCGCAAAATCGCTCTCGATTTTCTATAAACAATGCTGAATCTATCCGGTCGTATTTCATGTCAATTAATTTGCGCTGACGAAGATAGTGTTTGACCACATGAAACTCGACCATTCATTGCCCGAAGAATCGGGAGAAATAGCAAACCCACCAATCTCAAACCATTTCCTATTAAAATTGGTTAAACACGTTATAAATCTTCAACTTTTCATACCTGCAATCTTTATTGTTTGCGACCTTTGCAGCCGATTTTTTTGAAAGCATGAATCCGGTCAGTTATATCTCAAATGCACATCCAGAATTTATAGAGTCACTCTATTCAGATTTTAGAAACGATCCGAATTCTGTTGATTTAGAATGGAAGAAGTTTTTTGACGGATTTGAATTCGCGATCGAAAAATTCGGTGATGACGAAGGCACCGATCAACTTTCCCCAGATGAGTTCAAGGTTTGGAACCTGATCCAATCTTACCGTCAACGAGGTCACTTGGTTGCAGACACCAATCCCATCAGACAAAGGAAAGATCGCAGACCCAATCTTGAATTGGGGAACCATGGATTATCAAACTCAGACCTCGGTCGTGAATTTGTAGCCGGCAATGAGTTAGGGATAGGTACAGCAACGCTTGAAAAAATCATTGCTGAACTTCAGAAAATCTATACCGGAAAAATCGGGTTTGAATTTGATTATAACATCGATCCTGCTAAAATCAAGTGGTTTCGCGATCGGGTGGAAAAACAACCTAGGGAGGTTCAATTTTCAATCGACAAGAAAAAACACATTCTTGGCAAGTTGAACCAAACGGTAGTATTTGAAAAATTTCTTCACACTAAATACATCGGCCAGAAACGATTTTCGCTGGAAGGTGGAGAATCAACAATTCCTGCCCTAGATGCAGTCATAAACAAAGGAGCAGAACTTGGAGTTAAGGAGTTTGTAATAGGCATGGCGCATCGGGGTCGGCTAAATGTGTTGGCCAATATTCTTGGAAAAACCTACAACCAGATATTCAGTGAGTTTGAAGGAAACGCAGAGGTGGACACCACCATGGGCGATGGAGACGTGAAGTATCATCTCGGATTTGCATCGCAGGTAGAAACAACATCAGGAAAAAAAGTGGATTTAAAACTTGCGCCAAATCCCAGCCACCTTGAAGCCGTGAATCCCGTAGTTGAAGGATTTGCTCGCGCCAAGGCGGACATTCTGCATGGCAGCGAGTACGATAAAATTCTCCCCATCCTAATTCACGGAGATGCAGCATTGGCCGGACAAGGTGTGGTTTATGAGTTGCTGCAAATGTCTAAACTGAATGGATATAAAACCGGGGGCACAATTCACCTTGTGATCAACAATCAGATTGGTTTCACCACCGATTTTGACGATGCGCGATCCTCTTTCTACAGCACTAGCATTGCAGGTATTGTCCATGCTCCTGTTTTGCATGTAAATGGCGATGAAATTGAAAGTGTGGTTTGGGCAATGGAGTTGGCTACTGAATTTCGCCAAACTTTCAACAGCGATATTTTCATAGACATTTTGTGCTACAGACGACATGGCCACAACGAGGGCGATGAACCGAAGTTCACACAACCCGGCTTGTACAAGATCATCGAAAACCATCCAGACCCACGCGAAATTTATTCGCAGAAACTCATTGCGAACGGGGCCATAGAGGAAGAATTGGCCAACAGTTTAAACAAATCGTTTTGGTCTGATTTACAGGATCGGCTCGATCTCGTTAGACAGGAACCCCTTCCTTATGAATATCAGGAACATGAACTTTTGTGGAAGTCGTTACGAAAATCTACAGCCGAAGATTTTGATCAATCGCCTGAAACCGCGATTTCAGAAAGACGGTTTGATCTCATTTTTGAGGGCATCACCCATCTGCCGGAAGAATTTCAGCCGCTGCGAAAAGCAAAACGCATCCTGGCACAAACAGCAAAACTCAACGAGGAAAATGTGGTGGACTGGGCCACAGCAGAATTGATGGCTTATGGGTCTATTCTTCTTGAAGGCAACGATGTACGAATAAGTGGCCAGGACGTAAAGCGCGGAACATTTGCCCATCGGCACGCTGTGATGTACGATGCAGAAACCAGTGCGCAACTCAATCGACTCAATAATCTACAGGAACAGCAAGGTCATTTCATGATCTACAATTCCTTGTTGTCTGAATTTGCGGTTCTGGGTTTTGAATTTGGTTATTCCCTGGCATCTCCAAATACGCTTACAATCTGGGAGGCGCAATTCGGAGATTTTTCTAATGGGGCTCAGACTATAATCGATCAATTCATTATGGCTTCCGAAACCAAATGGCAACGGATGAGCGGCTTGGTGATGCTGCTTCCACACGGCTACGAAGGACAAGGCCCAGAACATAGCAGTGCGCGTTTGGAGCGATTTCTTCAAGGCTGTGCTGAGTACAATATTGGAGTTGTGAATTGTACGACACCCGCAAATCTGTTCCATGTTTTGAGAAGACAGCAGGAACGGGATTTTCGAAAACCGCTTGTTATTATGTCGCCCAAATCGATGCTTCGACATCCAAAGGTGATTTCTCCAATCGAGGAATTTTTAACTGGAAACTTCCGTGAAATCATTACCGGTGACAATGCTGATTCAAAAAAGAAGCTGAGGAAAGTGATTTTTTGTTCCGGGAAGATCTTCTACGATCTGGATGCTCATCGTGAAGAAAACAAAGTAAAAGACATTGCAATTTTCAGAATGGAGCAATTATACCCAATTCCCGAAAAGCAGATTGCGGATATTTTGAAAAAACATGAAACGGCAGAAGTTTTGTGGGTTCAGGAAGAACCTGCAAATATGGGTGCCTGGTCGTTCATAGCCACAAATCTAAGCCACATCAATTGGCAGCCAATTTGCCGAAAGGCCAGTGCTTCACCTGCTACAGGTTTTTACAAAATCCATGCTGCAGAACAAAGGGAAATAATTGAAAGTGCTTTTGCATGAGTTTTATAAACCACCAAGACTCGAAGACACAAAAGAATTGTTGTATTTCTTTTCAACTTAGAAAGAAAAACTTAGAGCCTTTGTGTCTTCGTGGTGAAACAAAACACAAAAAATGACCATCGAGATAAAAGTGCCCAATGTTGGCGAATCCATCAACGAAGTGACTGTTGCCAAGTGGTTGAAGCAATCAGGCGATTATGTTGACATGGATGAAATCTTATGCGAGTTGGAGTCTGACAAAGCCACTTTTGAATTAGCTGCAGAGAAAGCCGGGCAACTCGAAATTGTCGCTGAAGAAGATTCTGATCTCCAAATTGGGGATGTGGTGTGCAGGATAGTTACCAGCGTAGCAGCGCCTGAAAAATCCGAGCAAGCAGATAAGCCAATTGAATCAAAACCAAATGAACAAGTTGAATCCACACCTGTAGATTCACCTGAAGAAACTTATGCATCAGGGCATCCGTCACCGGCTGCTGCGAAATTGATGGCAGAAAACAACCTTTCAGCTAGCCAGGTTTCTGGAACCGGCAAGGATGGTAGAATCACAAAAGAGGATGTGCTGAATGCCATCAAAAATCAAGGCGAAGCAATTAAGCCGACAGCCAAACCTTCAATTCAGGAAGTGGGAACATTTTCGAGAGAAGTACGAAAGGAGAAAATGTCGAAACTGCGCAAAACCATTTCGAAACATTTGGTGGCAGCCAAGAATCAAACAGCCATGCTTACCACTTTCAATGAGGTGAATATGGCGCCAATCATGGCAATCAGAAAACAATACAAAGAGGTTTTTAAAGAAACCCATGGCGTGGGTCTGGGGTTCATGTCCTTTTTCACCAAAGCCTGCTGCCTGGCGCTAATGGAGTTTCCAAAAGTGAATGGCAAGATTGAAAATGAAAACTTCTTGCTACATGATTTCTGCGATGTTAGTATTGCTGTTTCAACGCCTAAAGGTTTGGTGGTTCCTGTGATCAGAAATGCCGAATCGCTTTCCCTGGCAGAAATTGAATTGGCCGTATTGAACTTAGCGAAAAAAGGCCGCGATAATAAATTATCATTGGAAGAAATGGAGGGAGGAACATTTACCCTCAGCAACGGAGGTGTATTTGGGTCTTTACTTTCAACGCCAATTCTAAATGCCCCTCAATCAGCCATTTTAGGTATGCACAAAATCGAGGAACGACCAATTGCTGAAAACGGTGAGGTAGTCATCAAGCCAATGATGTATCTCGCTTTGTCTTACGACCACAGAATTATTGACGGCAAGGAATCGGTGACATTCCTTGTGAAAGTGAAGGAATATTTAGAGAACCCGACATTTATGCTTACCGGAGCCGATCCGATGAAAATGATGTTGGGAATTTGAATTAGCACGCAGAGACGCTGTGGCGCAGAGAATATTAGTAAAACTCTCTGCGCCACAGCGTCTCAGCGTGAAAACACAAATTATGAAATACGACATAACAGTTATCGGCTCAGGACCTGGCGGATATGTGGCTGCAATCCGTGCAGCACAATTAGGTTTTAAGACTGCCTTGATTGAAAAGTATGATACCCTGGGAGGCACTTGCCTAAACGTGGGCTGCATTCCATCCAAAGCACTGCTCGATTCATCAGAACATTTCCACAATGCAGAAAAGAATTTCGAGAAGCACGGCATCAATTTAAAATCTTTGGAAGTTGATTTGCCTCTAATGATCAAGCGGAAGGATGATGTAGTCTCCCAGACCACCCAGGGAATAGAATTCCTGATGAAAAAAAACAAGATCGATGTGCATCACGGTGTCGGGCATTTTATTTCCAAAAATAAAATCGGGATCACTAAAAGCGATGGTGCCACAGTTGAAATTGAAACGGATAAGACCATTATTGCAACTGGTTCGAAACCAGCATCCCTGCCTTTCATCAAGATCGATAAAAAACGGATCATCACCTCAACCGAAGCGCTGAATATAACTTCCCTTCCAAAAACCATGACCATCATCGGTGCCGGGGTAATTGGCCTGGAATTGGGTTCTGTTTTCGCACGTTTAGGAACACTGGTGAATGTCGTGGAATATATGGACACCATTCTCCCCGGAATGGACGTAGATATAAGTAAAGATCTGATGCGTTCTCTTAAGAAGTTGGGCGTCAAATTCCATTTATCACATAAGGTATCGGCAGCTAAAGCAACTGCTAAAACCACCACCACAACTGCAGAAAACAGCAAAGGAGAAACCGTTGAGTTTAAATCAGACTATTGTCTTGTTGCTGTTGGCAGAAGAGCTTTTACCGATGGCCTTGGATTGGAAAACATTGGTGTAAAGACAGACAAGCATGGTAAGATTTCAGTGAACGAATCACTTGAAACTTCCGTGGGTGGCGTTTATGCCATTGGCGATGTTGTTGCCGGCCCCATGCTGGCCCACAAAGCAGAGGAAGAAGGTGTTTTTGTGGCAGAGCAAATAGCCGGGCAGAAACCACACATCAACTACTTATTGATTCCGGGAGTGGTGTACACTTGGCCCGAAGTAGCAGTAGTAGGTAATACGGAAGAGCATTTGAAAGATCAAAAACGTGCTTACAAATCCGGCTCATTTCCCTTCCGGGCAAGTGGCCGAGCAAGAGCGAGTATGGACATTGACGGCCAGATAAAAGTGTTGGCAGATGCCCAAACTGATGAACTGTTAGGGGTTCACATGGTTGGCCCAAGGGCTGCCGATATGATCGCACAAGCCGTAACAGCTATGGAATTCAGGGCTTCTGCTGAGGATGTGGCACGCATGGTGCATGCACACCCAACTTATACCGAAGCTTTTAAAGAGGCTTGTCTCGCCGCTACAGAAAATCGAGCACTTCATATTTAGAACTGCATTGGTTGTACTTTCATCGGCTAATGAATATTTCAATTCACCTTCAAAAATCAGAAATTTGTGGCCTGTGATGAGATTGAAGCATAACGTGTGGTGGCTACCTCTTCTTTTGATTCTGTTTTCCTGCAATCAGATTAAACGCGCTTCCTTTTCGGAGGCTGAATTGGCATGGTTGATTTATGACGAAAACGATTCAATAACTTTTGTGAACAATAAAGCAGAAGAACTCTTGTTGGGCGTGGAATTTAAAACAGAACTCTCACAGGTTAATGAAGTGTATCCAATAGAAGCAGAAATTTCAGTTGCTGACTCGGCCGGTTATCAATGGTTCAAAATATATCTGTTGAAAGATGGATCCTCCTTCAAAAAATATATTAAGTGCGGCAGCGTTTATCGCGATTTGGACAACGCAAAAACGATGACTGACGCCACCATTGCCGGAAAACAATATGCCCGGCTACTGCTGATTGAAGAGGAGAAACCCGAAGATGATGATGACATTGCCCAGGTAATTTTTCACCCGGGCGAAGGGGTCGTTCAGTTTCAGTTGGCTGATAGTACCATATACACTATTCAAAGATGAAAGATTTAGGAAGACACTTTTTATTAAGGCTCGGTACGCTTTGCATGGTCTCGTTTTTTTGGGTGAGTTGGGCAGCAACAGGCAACCATTCAGGGGACAAAAAAGTAAGGATGGCTGTTGCATTTTATAATGTCGAAAACCTTTTCGACACATTCGATGAACCAAAAAAAATAGATGAAGCTTTTCTGCCTGAAGCAAAAAGAGAATGGACAGAAGAGCGTTATCACAAAAAATTAAACAGCCTCGCGGAGGTGATAGAAGCCATAGATTCCCAGGCAAACATTGCATTGTTTGGCGTTTGCGAAATCGAAAACCGGAAGGTTTTGGAAGACCTGGTAACACAAACTTCATTAATCTCCCAAAATTTTGAAATCGTTCATGAGGAATCGCCAGATGTACGGGGTATTGATGTGGGATTAATGTATGATCGTGAGCAGTTTGAATATTTGAAACATGCTTCCATTACAGTTACCTTTCCTTTCGATACCAACATCAAAACACGCGACATTTTGATGGTTGAAGGAAAACTGCACGGGGAATCAACACACGTTTTTATAACACATTGGCCCAGCAGAAGAGGCGGCCAGTTGGAAAGTGAGCACAAGCGAGTACATGTTGCCAAAATGCTCAGGAAAGAAATCGACAAAGTACTTTCCATGAATCCTGAAACGAACATCATTGTGATGGGAGATGTGAATGATGAGCCTTACAACAAAAGTGTAGCCCAGGTTTTGGTAGGCGAAGACAAAAAAAAGAATCCAACCCTTACAAACCTGATGTTACCGTTAACCGCAGATACCACTTTGGGTACATTCAAGTATAAGGGAAAGTGGAATTTTCTTGACCAGTTCATTGTGAGTTCATCCATGACGAATCCCAAATCCGATCTCTCGGTTTTGGAGAATTCTGCTGCCCCATTTAAGAAGGACTGGTTACTTTTCAAAGATTCGAAGTATGGCGGCATGCGGATGAATCAGACTTATGGCGGATCAAGGTACTATGGGGGTTACAGCGATCATTTGCCCATCATGATGGTGCTGGAAGTGGATCTGCAAAAGAAGTGATGCTTCAGCGCAAACCAAAAAAACTACTGCTGACCGGTGGGTCCGGTTTTCTAGGTTGGAACGTCCTGAATCACAAACAGGAAAAGTGGCTCATAACCGGAACTACATTTACCCATTCGTTACAATTTCAGGAGCAGCACAAACTAATCAAACTTGATATAACCGATCGGGAAAACCTTCGAGCAACAATTGACCAAATTCGTCCGGATGCCATAATCCATACAGCCGCGATTTCAGATGCCAACTATTGTCAGAACAACCCCGAACAACCGGAGGCGATAAATGTTAAATCGAGTATAAACCTCGCCAAACTGGCCCGTGACCTTGGAATCCCTTTTCTCTTCACTTCTTCCGACCTGGTGTTCGATGGAAAAGAAGCACCTTACTCAGAAAGCGATCAGCCAAATCCATTGAGCATTTATGGTGAGCAAAAAGTGAAAGCAGAAAGAGAAATTATGGCAACTTATCCGGGAGCCACGATTTGTCGGGTGCCGCTTATGTTTGGCAATGCTGGTCCGGTGGCCATGAGTATTCTGCAACATACACTCAGGAATCTGAGAGCGGGAAACACGCTGAATTTATTTACTGATGAATTCAGAACACCTGCCAACGCAGCCTCGGTGGCTGCTGGTTTGTTTTTGGTTTTAGAAAAGGAAGTTACCGGGATTATCCATTTAGGCGGGGCCGAAAGCATTTCGCGATTCAATTTTGGAAAACTCATTGCAGATGTTTTCGAGATTGACAACCCTGAAATCAACCCGGTTTTGCAGAAGGACTTGAACCTGTCCGCACCACGACCCGCCAATGTTTCTTTGAACAGTGATAAAGCCATGGCGTTTGGCTTCAAACCCAAATCTATCAAAGAAGAATTAGAGGAAATAAAAAAGGGTGAGCCTTTGACTCACCCTTCCATTTGATTTTGTTTTTTTCTATTTCACAACTACCAATTTCTTCACCACTACATCATGGGCTGATGTAAGCACCACATGATAAATACCGGTGGGCAATCGTGACGTATTCAATTCATATTCTCCAGTTGATTGCTCCATCTTCAGCGTCTCCGAAAAATGTTGTTTGCCTGAATAATCCATCAGACTGATCGAAACATCAAGTGGCGGATCACCGGGTAAAGTAATGATCAACTGCACCTTATCACGCGTTGGATTTGGGAACATTTTCAGACCCAATTCATCGTAACCCAGGGCAAAATGATCGGTCTTTTCAGCAGGGTGTTTCTTCACGTTGATGTTGTAATCCTCCACTTCACCATAAGTGAAGTCTTCGCAGGCTTCAGGGGGTGTTCCATCAAATCTTTTCATCTGGAAGCGGATGGTTGTCATGCCCAGCTCGGTCCAAATTGGTAGTCGCCAAGGTGGCGCAATAATATCACCGATTCCTGTAGTGTCTACGATCAACTCCAAGGTGTCGTTAAAGTCACCATCGCGGTTCAGATCCATCCAAACTCGCCAATGCTCAACATACTGAGTTGAAAGGTATTTCGGTCGCATTTTGAAAGTGTACCAGAAGAACCGATTCAAACTTACGTTTGGATTGAACTCGGCATAACCGCCATTGTTGCCGGTCACCAGGCAAGTGTTGTTTCCACAAACTGCCTGAATCCATTCATACTGCGAGCTGTCACCTTTCGAGTCGCAGAATTGGGTGATCGTAATCGAATCGCTCATCACGAAAACATCAATGCTGTCACCTTCATTATTGACCACCACAACATCCATCAGATCGAAGAGGGTGTTTCTGAATTTAGTAACGCGGCCATCAATGTTGTCTTCAAGAACAAAGACGAAAGTTGCCACAGGCCCCCACCCGTTTACACCGCTTCCATTCGTTCTTGTATAGGAAAGGTCCACTTCACTTTCGTTACCCAGGTTTTTCTGATACTTCAATTTCGCGGAAGCATCATTGTCGAGGAATGAAGTGTCGAATCCAATTTTTACGGTGCTTGTATCAATGACTTGGTTGTCATAGTTGAAATCGAAAGTCCAGCCATAGGCATCCGTCACAGAGGCGGTGTCAACACCAAGGTTTATTGTTCCAAAAACTGTGTCACCTACCTCGAATGTGTCCTGCGCAAAAATCATAAATAAAGGCGGGTCTCCAGGGCCACCTCTTGCTCCCTCTGTCTTTTGGTGGGTTCTTCCATAATTCAGATTTATGGCATCAATATCCATCGAGTCAATGATTCCATTACCATCACAATCAATGTGCTTTAAATTGATATGGCTGAAAAAATTGGAATTCAACTCACCGGGCCAATTAGGAGCAGTTTGCGGGTAATATCCTAAGGTGGCAAGTGGTCGCGTAAAGCCCGTGGAGTCATACATCAACCCAATCGGCAACAAGTCATTGGCATTGGTGATTCCATCTTTGTTTGCATCGCCTGGCCAAACACAGTCGGTATCATTCACAACCGTTATGCTGCCTGTGCCTGTACATCCTGCGGAATTGGTAACAAAAACAGTGTATGTTCCAGGAAAAAATACAGTTTGGGTCTGACCTGTGACGCCATTGTCCCATACATAATCCGCAAATCCAGGTCCTGCATCCAGAGTGATTGAATCTCCAGCACAAAAAATGGTGTCGTTTGTTGAGGTTGCGATGTTAACATTAATGGGATTGTAGTAGTTAATTTGAATGAGGAAGCCACCACCATTAGTTGAGTTTTCTCCAACCTGCAAGATGAATGGGCCAAGGAAATTACCCAGTACACAAGCCTGTTGAATGTGCATGGTCAAAACGTCTCCTTGATTAACGGCACAAACATCAGTAAGTGGAACATGTGATTGAGGAGGTAGACCTGCTGCACAATCTTGCCCATCCAGCAACACCATTTCGTACATCGACAGTGAATCTTCTGGCATCAACGTAATGTCTATATTTTGATAATCTGGAGAAATGGGCAGAATAAAGTGTGTGGTTGCATTGCCCAGATTACAGATAGAAAACCCCTGGTTGGAAGGCTGATAGTTGAAATTATTACTCCAAAACTGAAAGTTTGGCAAGCCAAAACCGGGTATAGTCAGCAAATCTGTAGCCAAACAAACTGTGTCATTTCCTTGAACTGTGGGTTGGGCCTGGGCCACGTGACCTACAAAGCTTATTAGAATAAGTCCGATTAATGATCTTTTAAACATTTTCATAATTGATAGGTAGTCTTCTAATTTACAAAATGAATCTGCCAAAGCTTTGGCATCAATGTAAATGTAAGGCGAGATGAAACATAGTTTCGAGGACAAAAATGGCAATTTGTTGGAACTAATTACAATCCAGGTGAAAATGAATTTTGTTGGCCTTTCAACAAATTCAATTGTTTCAGCAGTTTAGATGATCCGGAAATTGGTTTATTTTTCTGCAATAATCGAAAACATTGAATTTATTCTAAACTAATGAAAAAGAGCAAACTAGTTCAACTGCTGAGTACTTTTTCCAGAACTGAAATCAACAGGTTCACAGACTATCTCAATTCTCCCTACTTCAACAAAAACGAAGAGGCAACTGAGTTGTTCGTGATTCTTGAAGAAATCATCTTCTTCATAAAGGCCGAGGAAATAACCAAAGAGTATGTCTGGAGTAAGCTTTATCAGAAGGCTACAGAATATGATGACAATCGATTTCGACTGGTTATGTCTGAGTTGCTGAAACATGCTGAAAATTACCTGGCACACCAGGTTTTTGAAGAGCGGGAAGTCACTAAGCTTTCAATGCTGCTTTACTCGCTCAACGCCCGCGATCTCGACAAGCACTTCAATTTCATCCACCTGAAAGCAACCAAACTCCAGGACCAACTGCCGAGCAGAAATCGTGAATGGTATCAAAACCAGCTTGCCCTTGAGCAGATGTTGCAGTTATTTCAGCAAAAAAACTTTTGGAAAAACCGTAAAATCAACATCAGCACCGTCCTCGAAACTCTTGATGTCTTTTTTCTCGTTTCAAAACTTCAATATGCTTGTGAAGCTTTGAATTTCAAGAGCATTGTTTCAATGGAACTGGATGTATTTCTGCTGGACGAAGTGGTTGAACACATCAGCAAGCAACGCTATGAAGAAATTCCAGCAATTGACATTTACTTCAATATTTTAATGTTGTTGCAAGTCGAGGATAAAGAACCTCACTACCTCAAACTTCGGGAACTTATGACCTCTCACGGCCACTTCTTCCCAAAAGCGGAGCTACAAGGAATATTTCAATACGCACTTAACTATTGTATCAAAAAAGTAAACAGCGGGGAAACACAATACTATAATCACCTGCTCGATTTGTACAAACAGGCGTTAGAAATGGAGTTGCTAATCGACAATAAAAAACTCTCTCCACAAGCCTTCAAAAACATTGTAAAAGTTGGGGCCCGGGTAAAAGAATTTGAATGGGTGAAAGAGTTCATCCAGCAATATCGAAACAAGCTGCCTGCCTCCAATCGTGAAACAGCATCGAACTATAACCTGGCCTATTATCATTATTCTGTTGGCAATCTCGATAAAGTATTGCCATTGCTGATGCGGGTGGAATATGAGGATGTTTTTTACGGTCTCGACTCTAAAATCTTGATGCTGAAGATATATTACGAAACGGAGGAAATAGATGCCCTGTTTTCATTGCTCGAAAGTTTCAAAGTGTACCTGAGAAGGAACAAGGTGATGAGCGCATACCACAAAACCAACAACCTGAACCTGATCAAATTTGTAAAAAAACTAAGCAACCTTCCGCGAGGCGACAAGGAAAGAATTCAAAAATTGAGGGACGAAATCACTGAAACCCGTCAGATAACAGACATCAACTGGTTGTTGGAAAAAGTAGATGCCTTGCTCTAAAAAATGAAGTCGCTGCAAGACAAGTCCTGCAGCGACCGCAAATCGAAAACTACTACCAAGAAGGTGAATGCCCTAAGGCACTATAAGTTGTGTCGGCTCCAAACAGATTGATGGATCTCCGGAACCGGGGATGAATGAATGACTCAGAAGTAGTGTATATCGCCCTATCACATCACAAAGATCAATCTGCAAACTGCGCTTTTCAATGACAGTTTTCTCAATTTGTTTGACCAATTTATTTATATCGTCAAGTGTTTGTGGGCGATAAAAATGGGCGTATGATTGGCTACCGAAAACAAGGATGAATAATTTTGGATGTTGCAGTTTACAATGCAACCAAAAAAGACAACATTGCGTCTATAACTTAACGACACCCCGAACACATTAAAGCATTTTATGGAAATACATCTACTCGACAGTGCCAAACAGGAAATCTATCGGGAATCGACACAACAATATCCCAATAAAGTATTTGGATTCCTGTATGGCAAACAAGGAAAATATCGCGAACTAAACCTTGCACGAACGGTATCTGCGGATGACACCGCTGCGAACGACACCTACTTTATAACTGCCCGGCATTACCTTGAAGCAGAGGAATTTGCCGAGCAACACAAATTGCAGTTGTTAGGAGTTTTTATCTCTCATCCCGATCACATGCCCATCCCATCCGAATCTGATATTCGGAGGGCATTGCCGTTCTTTTCATATATCATAGTTTCAGTTAAAAAAGGCAAAATAATCGCCCTAAAATCATGGCAATTAAACAATGGTCGTTTTGAAGAGGAAAGTCTCAAAATAGAATACGACCATGTTGACCTTGAAAAGTTACTGGAGCAGAACTAACAATTCAATTTGTACAACAACAAGTATTGGGGAATTCGGTTAAAACCGGGTTCCCCTTTTTTGGTGCTTCCCGGTAGAGATTAATGGTTATCAATCCTTTTCCGGCAATATAAATTCCAGAATCGGCTAACCCTCATCCATCCAACAATTGCCTTACCCTTCGTATATTTGCGCGCTGAAATGAAAACGGTGGCTGAAAACATACATCCTATTTTCGATCAATTGGTTCAACGCTCAGAGAAAGAAGAACTTCTCCATCAGCGTGGAAAGGTGTTTTGGATGACCGGTTTATCCGGCTCAGGGAAAAGCACCCTGGCCAAAGGCCTGGAACGGAAACTGCACGAACTCGACTACATTGTTGAAGTCCTGGACGGTGATAATATTCGCTCAGGCATTAACAACAATTTGGGTTTCAGTGAAGAAGACCGTACCGAAAACATTCGGAGGATATCGGAAGTTTCCAGGCTCTTCGTGAATTGTGGTATTCCAACCATCAATTGTTTCGTTAGCCCTACTATTGCCATTCGCGATCAGGCGCGTGAGATTATCGGGGCAGATGATTTTCGGGAAATTTACATCAATGCACCCTTTTCAGTTTGTGAAGAAAGAGATGTGAAAGGCCTCTATAAAAAAGCCAGAAACGGAGAGATCAAAAACTTCACAGGTTTGGATGCACCCTTTGAAGCACCGGCCAATCCCGATTTGGAAATCAAAACCGATCAACAATCCATCGAAGAATCAATTGAAATGATCTTCGATTTTATTCTTCCAGAAATTCAGAATTAGAATTCAATGTCATCATACACTTTAAATCATCTTCGCGAATTAGAAGCCGAATCCATGTTTGTGATTCGCGAAGTAGCGGCTTGTTTCGAAAATCCGGTACTCATGTTTTCGGGCGGTAAGGACAGCATTATCATGACCCATCTGGCCATGAAAGCGTTTTACCCTGCCAAGATTCCATTCCCTCTGTTACATATCGATACAGGCCACAACTTTGACGAAACCATTGAATTCCGGGATCAGTTGATCGAGAGACTTGGCGTTAGATTGATCGTGGGTTCTGTTCAAAAGAGTATTGATGAAGGGAAAGTGGTTGAGGAAAAAGGATTCAATGCCAGTAGAAACGGACTTCAAACCACTACTTTGCTTGACACTCTTGAGGAATATAAATTTGACGCGGCCATGGGCGGTGCCAGGAGAGATGAAGAGAAAGCCCGCGCAAAAGAACGATTCTTCTCTCACCGCGATGATTTCGGCCAATGGGATCCGAAAAATCAGCGACCAGAATTGTGGAACCTCTTCAATGCAAAAAAGCACTTTGGTGAACACTTCAGGGTATTCCCAATTTCAAACTGGACTGAACTTGATGTCTGGCAATACATTGCCATGGAAAACATAGATCTGCCAAATCTGTATTTTTCACACACGCGACCAGTTTTCGAACGTGATGGCGTAGTGTTGGCCAAAACAGATTTCATTGAAACAAGGGATACAGAACCTGTAGAGGAAAAGGTGGTTCGCTTCAGAACTATTGGCGATGCAACTTGTACTGGTGCAACGCTTTCGCAAGCATCGAACCTCGATGAAATTATACAGGAAGTTGCTTCGACCCGTGTGACGGAAAGAGGCGGACGATCTGACGATAAACGATCTGAAACCGCAATGGAAGACCGTAAAAAACAAGGATACTTTTAGGAAGCATGGAAAACAACGGAACACAAAACAACGGGCACGAAGAAATCTTTGACGCTCAGGCATACCTCAACATGGAACTGCTTCGATTTACTACAGCAGGAAGTGTAGATGATGGAAAAAGTACTTTGATCGGACGGCTGTTGTACGATAGTAAATCAATCTTCCAGGACCAGATGGAAGCTATTGAAAAAAGTAGCATCCAGCGGGGTGAAGAGTATGTGAATCTGGCATTGCTGACAGATGGTCTAAGAGCAGAAAGGGAGCAGGGTATCACGATTGATGTGGCCTATCGCTATTTTTCAACCCCTCGAAGAAAATTCATCATTGCTGATACTCCAGGCCATGTGCAGTACACGCGAAACATGGTTACAGGTGCTTCAACCGCAAATCTGGCCATCATTTTAGTGGACGCACGTCTTGGAGTTTTGGAACAAACCAAACGACACTCTTTCATTGCTTCGTTGCTACAGATTCCACACATCGTCTTCTGTATTAACAAAATGGATTTGGTGGATTACAAACAAGAAGTGTTTGATGAAATTCAGCAAGACATTCGGGATTTTTCAACAAAACTGGATGTCAATGATGTTCGATTCATTCCGATTAGCGCATTGAATGGTGATAACGTGGTGGAAAGATCGGATAAAACGGAATGGTACGATGGCCCAACATTGCTTTATTTGTTGGAGACCATCCACATTGCCAGCGATCAAAACCATATTGACTGCAGGTTTCCGGTTCAATATGTTGTCAGGCCACAGTCGACTGAATGGCACGATTACCGGGGTTATGCAGGCAGAATTGCCGGTGGTGTTTTCAAGCCCGGGGATAAAGTGATGGCCTTACCTTCCGGTTTTTCTTCAAAGATTAAATCAATAGATGCATATACGGGAGCGCTTGAAGAGGCTCATGCTCCGGAATCTGTGACCATAACACTAGAGGATGATATTGACATCAGTCGCGGTGATATGATTGTGCGGGAAAACAATATTCCAAAGCAAGGCCAGGATTTTGACGTTATGGTTTGCTGGATGAGTGAAACACCGATAGTTCCACATGGAAAATATTCCATCAAACACACCAGCCGCGATGCACGTTGTGTGATCAAGGAGATTCATTACAAAGTAGATGTAAACACTTTGCACCGTCTTGAAGATGACAAATCCATTGGTCTGAATGACATTGCCAGAATATCGATCAGAACCACCCAACCTCTGTTTTACGATTCTTACAGGAAAAATCGGAACACTGGCAGTATCATCCTGATAGATGAAGGCACCAATACTACTGTTGGCGCGGGGATGATTATTTGATCTCTTGTAATCTCTTCCCGGAAAGGGCTTTGATAGAATCCGGCCACAACTCGTAGAGCCCAAACTCGTAATAACCAAAGAGAAATTTTGAACGGGATAGGATTTTCTGTTGATCCCTGGTCAGTTTTTTCTTCCAATTCATAACCAACAACGGTTTTTGCGGATCGATCAGATCGAGCATCCGAATTTGAGTAAGACCCAAAGAATCCATTTCCAAAAGCGTTTCGGCGCAGAGCGCTGGCGCGCCTATACGCCGATCCTGTTGG
>PVBE011220513.1_pt1 | contig 30126 bp, 27 predicted proteins | sample 1631181 | NCBI WGS metagenome assembly PVBE01 (sample SAMN08397723, study PRJNA350692) | Marine metagenome, whole genome shotgun sequencing project. | isolation source: water | place: Pacific Ocean | collected 2012-04
CTAATGCAATTTGCTTTGTAGCAGCTTTGTCCATTGCAGTTTTTGCAACATTGCTTGAGGAGCCAACAAACGATTTTTCTGCATCTTCTAAAAGTTTTTGTAGGGGACCACCCTCTCCGTATGGCCCATGCAGAACGGGGAAGAAGACGTCTGCTTCTAAATTTATTATCTCCTCCAAAGTCGGTTTGTGAATGATCCGTTCTTCAACAATATAATTGCCGGAATCTCTAAGCGCTTCTGCGACGGCAGCGCCTGATTGAATAGAAATATGCCTTTCAGCATCAGGTCCACCCATGAGTACCATGACGGTTTTCTTGCTCATCGTTGTTCCTCAAAATCACTAGACCAAACTACAACTTCTTTCTGCAATTCTATGCCAGTACTATCAAATACACGCTGTTGTATTTCCTTCATTACATTTATCACATCTTGTGCAGTGGCTTTTGCTGATGTTGTAATAAAATTCGCATGTTGCTGACTTATCGTTGCGCCACCGATTGTAAACCCTTTAAGCCCAGTGTCATCAATAAGTTTTCCGGCGGAAATATGTTCGCCTATACTATTGATAGGGTTTTTAAATGCACATCCAGCAGAACTGTCGACAAGGGGTTGCCTTGATTTTTTCCAAGCAAATATTTCTTTTGTAATCTCTCTCATTTTAATTGGGTCACCTGGAGTTAGATCAAAAGTTGCAGACAAGATAATTGGATTAGGAATTTTGCTTTCTCGATAATCAAAACGGAGATCTGCTGTTTGGTATGTAGCGAGTTCTCCCTCCTTGGTTAAACAAGTGACTGTTGACAGCGTGTCAGAGATACATCCAAAAGATCCACCAGCATTCATTCGTATCGCACCACCAATTGAAGCTGGAATCCCTGTCATAGATTGTAACCCCTCAAGACCATCCCTTGTTGTTTCCATCACAGTCTTGCTAAGATCGGCACCACCCATAATATGCATTGCATCTATGGATCCTTCTTTGTTAAAACTTCTCGTTTTGAAACATTCATGCTCGAGTTTTACAACAACACCTCCAACACCAATATCATCAATTAATAGATTAGCTCCTTTTCCTATAACTCTAAATGGAGTGCTTGAGTTGTAACAACGTCTCAACAATTTTGAAAGTGCATCTGTTGATCTTGGGCTCACAAGAACATCACATTTTCCTCCTACTGCGTAGTATGTCATGGCACCAAGATTTACATCAAATTTTACCTCAGCATCTAAATCGCCAAAAAAGTCAGATTGATAACGAACACTCATTTTTCTAAGGATATTTCAACGTTTCCCACAAGAGCATGTGCTATTGATGTGACTGGTCCTGCTCCCATTACGACAATTAAATCGCCATCTCTTGCGGTGCGTTTAAGGTGTATTACGATATCTTCAAAATTATCGATATGTTTAGCGGAAGAACCCTGATCAATAAGTTTGTCGACAAGGTCTTGTGCAGAAACACGATGTTGCTCTTGTTCTGAATCTCGAACAAAATAAATATGTGGAACTATAACTTCGTCAGCGGAAGAAAAACTTTGTGCAAATTGATCCAACAGAAAACGTGTTCTACTATGTTGATGTGGTTGGAAAACGCAAATTAAACGTTTCGGTAATTCAGAAGATCGTAATGCACGGAGAGTCATTTCTATTTCAGTTGGATGATGACCGTAATCATCAAAAACAGTTGCTAATCCACCGCTGTTACACCGAAAGTTCCCGAGGTTGTCAAGTCGACGGTCGATACCTTCAAACGTTTCAAGTGCAGATGTAATATCTTCCCAGTCTACACCTATATTTGCGGCAAGTATCGCAGCAGCAGCAGCGTTCAACGCATTATGAGAGCCCGGCATTGGATTGGTCCACTGAATTGTCCACATGCCATCGCGAAGTATTCCAACTCTTTGGACACTTGGGTCAAATATGATTTGATAATCAGCTTCTGGGTGAAATCCAAATGTTTCAACTTTGCATTTCAATCCGGGTGTGATTATTTGTCGATGCGCTCCATCATGCGCAATTAATAAGAAACCACCGTCTTCGGAATGCGGGATACGCATGGCAAATCCCTTGAACGATTCGATGATTGCATCAAGTGATTGGTAGTAATCAAGGTGATCTTCTTCAACATTATTGATAAGACCATATATAGGATAATGATCATGAAAAGACCGGTTGAATTCACAAGATTCACTAATGAGTATGCCCAGTTCCCCGCCTAGGGAACCTTGAGGAATAGTCCCAGAACCAACTCGGCTAGAACCACCGATTTGGCTGCAGTTAGCGCCCACAATAACACTGGGTTCAAAAGAGGTCTGTAGGAGAATGACGCTGAGCATTGAGACGGTAGTCGATTTTCCATGCGTTCCAGCAATGCAAACCCCTGTGTGCTGAGATTGGACAAAACCGAGCATTTGTGCATACGTAACAATTGGGGTACCAAGTTCATCACCACGTCGGATTTCGATGTGATCCTGCGGTATCGCAGCAGAATGGACAATGAAATCAATATCTTCTGAAATCATTGATCCATCTTGGGTTGAAGAAATTGTAAATCCATCTTGGATTAAAGCAACTGTAACTGGAGATTCTGTGGAGTCCGTACCCTGAACTACTCCGCCAAGATTTGTGAGTAGTCGAGCAAGCCCACTCATCCCACACCCACCGATTCCAACAAAATGAAATCGCTTATCCTTGAGAGATTTTGTTGAAGAAAGAGGAATATTTGGTGTCATGTGTAGATTCTATCGCCGTGATTCATGAAAGGTCTTGAACTTGGTAAATTCAAGGTACAATTCACAACATTATGTCTGACCTACACGCCCAAATTTTAATTGTCGATGACGAGCCAGATCACGCAGAGGTCATGGCAGAATCACTTCGCCGGCTTGGCCATGTCTGTACTGTTGTAGATGGGTTTGAAAAAGCCAAAGACGAATTGACGATGGGTAGTTTTGATGTCATTGTGACTGACATGGTTATGGAAGAGGAGCAATCTGGCTTGCGTGTACTCGAATATGCAATGGAGCATCAAGATGGAGCGGCGACAATCGTTGTCACAGCCCACGGAGATATTCCTACGGCGAAAACGGCGTTGCAGGGTGGGGCTTACGATTTTATTGAAAAACCTCTCGACCTTGAAGTGTTTAGAAATTTGATTAATCGCGCTGCTGAGACAGTAATGCTTCGCCAACAGAATGTAAGTTTGAAAGACCAAGTCGATTCAGCATATGGATTTGAAGGAATAATAGGGGAGTCACCTGCAATCCGAAAGATTATCGAACTGATTCGGCAAGTAGGTCCGAGTAATTTGCCAGTTCTCATTACTGGTGAATCTGGAACAGGCAAAGAATTAGTCGCAGCAGCAATTCACAACCAATCGAAGCGAGCGAATAAGAAATATGTCGCCTTTAATTGTGCCGGACAAAGTGAATCTCTCCTTGAAGACCAACTTTTTGGTCATGTTCGCGGAGCTTTTACTGGGGCAGACCGTGATCGAGAAGGTGTGTTTGAATATGCGAATGATGGGACACTTTTTCTCGATGAGATAGGAGATATGCCCTTAACTATGCAAGCGAAATTGTTACGAGTTCTTGAAACTGGTGATGTGGTTCGGCTTGGACAAAATAGTGACAGGTCAACCAATGTTCGGTTTATTTCCGCAACGAACCAAGACTTGAAGAGCCGTTGTTCCAATGGAGAATTCCGCGAAGATCTTTATTTTAGAATAAATGGCGCTGAACTTCATGTCCCTCCTCTACGACAGCGCCGTGAAGACATTCCTTTACTAGTGAACCATGCACTCGGTAAATATGCTGCTGATATGGATTGCCAAAGACCCACTATGTCCGAACCAGCGATGCTTCGTTTGGTCGCATACGACTGGCCAGGCAATGTAAGAGAGTTGCTCAATGTTGTGCAGCGGATGGCGGTTATGTCTAGTAATGACAAAATTGAAATTGCGCAAGTGCCAGATGATATTCGAAGTTCAGAAACGGAAGATTCGTATGATGTTGGAAGTTTGGCTGGCATTGGATTAGACAAATTGGAAAAGGAAGCTATTCGTCAAACGCTTGCAATGACTGGTGGTAATCGAGAGCAAACATCGAATTTACTTGGTATTGGTGAACGTACGCTCTACCGCAAATTGAAGGAATACGGAATCAAGTAATCTTAAGATAGTTGGCGTCCTCGCTCTATAGTCAATTAACGAATGGAGCCAGTTGTTGGGCTCACCCGAACAATTGAACTAGTCGTACCAATTTGTAGTGTGATTTCGGCGGTTTGCGTGAAATCTACGAGTCCGCCATTCGTGTCAAATGCGATTATGTTATCTTCAAAGTTGCTTTCAACGTAAACATCTTGCGCAGTTGCTGCAGCACCTTCCCCAAATAGTGTAACGAGTGGCTCGTCGGTAATGCTGTCCTGAAGTGGGGTGTCTGGTTCAGAAACAGTTGCAATGTGCCACCCTTCACCGTTCTCCTTAAGGACCAGAGCAACTTCATCTTCTGGATATGTTATTGCTAGTATTTGTGTGTATTCAAGATCACTTATAAGCAATCTGCGTGCAACATCGATTTCTAAAGCATCATTATTTCCGAACATTGGAACAGCCAACGCTGTTAGTACCGCAAGAATTGCAAGCGATAGTATTAACTCAATGAAGGTAAAACCATAGGATGTTCGTTTGCGAGTCATCGATTATCTAACCACGTATACATGTCTGTGTCTGAACGCCGCATTTGTCTCGCAAGTTGTTCCCATCGACGTGCATCAACACCATAAACAACGAGCATATAAATAACTTCGTGTGGGCGGTTTGTTGGTTCGCTTCGCCAATCGGAAGTAGTGTGTTGATTAAAGTAAGAATTGTCGCTATCGTCTTGATAATCAGTAAGTGCACGTTCAACAGAGTCGAGCACAACGGGGTCTAGTTGAGTTAATTGTTGCACTTCGCTTTGAAGTGTTCCATCATCGTTGTAGAGTAAACCGCTACTGTCAGCAAAGCCGCCATTATCAAGTGATTGGTCGTATAAAACTCTTGAGCCGCCGCGAATAGTAACATCTTCCCCAGCAATTCTTCCACAAATTGTTGATACACCGCTTATTTCAACATCACTTGAAGGTGCGTAAAGTTCCGCTTTGACTGTAGATATACCTGAAATATCCCAGTCTTCATCGTTATGTCCGTAGATTTGAACTCTAGAAGCATCCATCCATGATTGTGTAGACTGGTTTTCATTTCCAACATAACTAGATCGAATATTCAACTCTCCACCAACATGCAATGTTAGGGATGCATCTTCTGCAAGAGTGATGCTTGCATATTTCATAGTAAAGTTTTCAAACACGGTTAAATCTACATGTCCTTGAATCTCAATAGGTTTGTTTGCCGTAAGATTAAGTTCTTCAATCGAGTAGGATCCGCTTGAGATAATTGTTGGTTGTTCTTTCCAATTATGAAATGTAGAAAAACTAGAAGCAAACCAATTCGACCAACTCCTTGAACTGTTTTCAGCTTGGTTGTTGTTGAGAGTAAGTGTTTGCGTTTCACTTGGTGGTGATGGGGGGGCTAGGAACGGCAACGTATCTGTAAACTGAGAAGTGTGTTGCGATGAAGATGAAACCATTGATGAAGCATGTTCTGGAGAGTGCAACTCATAAGATGAGTTTTGGTTTAAGGAGTTCATCTGGATTGACATTGGATTTGTGCCGAGTGTTCCAATTTGTATGGGATCATGAGAGTGCATTGGCGAAGCGTTCCAGTTTTGAATTGAAGATGCTCCGAGCATGCGTATCTGGTTACTAGCGAAGATAGCAAATTCACTGTAATCAACATCGAATTCGTCATCATTTGGAATGATTGTTGCAGTCGCTTCGGTGATTTGCGTTCTGCCTTCAAAAGTTGAAGTAACAATAATTTCAACATTCAGCGTAGTATCCGTAGGAGGTAGATCTGTGTCATCATCTACAATAGTGATTGTAATAGTACCGCCATCTATTTGAAAATCTTGAAGTATTACTCCATCGATGTGATTCGTTCTCCAATCTGCATTTGTTTCAAGAATTGCAATTGCAAGATCAAGCCCAGATTCAGCAACGATTCGTGCTTTGCATGAAGAAGCAACGTTTGAACTTATTGCGATGGAATTATCACGAGAGCCAAAATATGCAACGGCCATTCCGCCTGTAACAAAAATAGCAACCATCACGAGAATCAATGCGATTCCCCTACGATGTTTCGGTGAACGGGGTCGCTTATGGCGTATTATTTTCATTGTTCCTCCGATGGTGGTTGATGTAGACGAATAGTTTCATCAATAATCGAGTCCTTTGTTTTCTCGGATTCGGACTCTAGGGAAAAGCGAATACTTATATGGGTTGCGTCAATAGGATTAACATTGTTGATCCAAAAGTTACACGAATTTATCGAGTCAACTAAAGGAATCGAATCAATCAAATTGCTTGCTTCAAACGAATCAAGCAGCAAATAATAATCTGTAAGGTTATTGCATTCTAAATCAGCAGCATCAACCATTGAGTGCGACCATTCATCAGGGAAGTCAACAAATTTAACAGAAAGTTCGTTTGTACTATCATCAAATTGAATCCAGCGGATTTCAGTAGAGTGAACAGTATTACTTTCTCTGCTGTCTTCAAGCCATAGGACTATTAGACCGTTGTCTTTTTCAAGTATGCAGTGAGCAGGAGCAATGTATGCTCCAAGTCGAACTTGCATGGTTGCTAATCGGATTGCAGATTGTCGTCCGTCATCTCTTGAAGACAAACTATTTGCGGCAGCAGCCATCATGGATGCGATGGCAGACCCAATAACTGCGGTAAGCGCAATGGCGATGGTCATCTCGAGTAAAGTTACTCCACGGCGATTCATGATTGGGGCTCCGGTATAAATCGATTAACAGAAGCTAACTCTCGACCATCTTCAGCAAACGAGGTAACTGTGACTGTTCTCCCAATAATAAAGACTTGTAGCGGCTCAATAAACATATCTGTTTCAATAATTGAAACCCGTCTACCAATGGAATTCCAATCCCCTCCTACAATTACTCCAGTTGGATCGACTATTGTTCCAACTTCTTCGGTGTAGCCATGCCAAGAGTCAATGGTTTCCCATGGTTCCTGAGATAGTTGAGAGAGAAGTGATTCAGCCGCGACACTCGCAACGATAGTTGACCTCGCATTTAAACTTTGCTGTTGACCAGCAACAATGGCTGAACTAATTGCCATTACAGCAAAAGTAAGAATACCAACGGCAATCATCACTTCTAAAAGGGCAAATCCCCGCTTTGCAGAAGGTTGTTTTGTGTGACGATAGTCCATGTATCTGAAATCGAAACCCAAGAGCCGCTACTCTGCAGGTGATTATGACATTTTGAATAATTGTGCTCAAAATACAGAATAATGCATGTTGATTACCCATCTTGCCATAAATGTACGTCTGATAACGGGATGACACTTATGGCATGTAGTATCGGTGGAGCGTTCAATTTACATCTCTAAGAATGGAATACAGAGATTTGCTGGGTTCAATTAGCGAAAAAGAACTATTTCGTGTCGATAATCAATTGCAATGTGCGGCATTGACACCATAATGCCACCTTATGCCTTGGCGGTTTTACCGGTATATGCTTCTAGACGTGCTGAGGCAATTTGCAATTACAGCAGTTATCCTCGTGATTGTCATTGCTTTTGGGGCAGTAATCAAGCCGTTATCTAGTGATAGTTTGCTAACAGTTGGGGATACCATCAAGTATCTTCTACTTGCATTTATTCCAGTACTTCAGTACGCAATACCGTTTGCTGGTGCCTTTGCGGTAACAATTTGTTTACACCGCATGGCTCAAGATAATGAGTTCGTTGCAATGTCGGTTAGCGGTCAGTCGTATGTGCGTTTATTTGCTCCGATTCTTGCTTTTGGCGCATTATTAACAATTATTGTTGCTATTTTAACCCAGACGCTCATACCAACATTTGTTGGGAAAATGGCTCAAACTATGGCAGAAGATTTGCCTCGTTTACTTGCAAACTCAATAAAACAAAATATTCCATTTGATAGAGATGGCTTAGTAATTTGGGCAGAAGATATTTCTCTTGATTCAAGAAACAATGATGAGCGAATGAATCTAAATCATGTTGCAGTTGCGAGTTTGGATGATGATAGTCGAGCAAGTATGTATCTCACCGCGTCTTCTGCATTTGTTGATGTACAAAGAGTAGATAATCAAACATCGCTCTTTGTTGGGACAAAAAATACAACACAGTGGATAAAAAATGAAGATGGCTCAAGTTCTCTTCGGGGAGCTCGCGATAGTCACTTGGCTCAAGCAATTGAACTGCCATCCCTTGCCAAGCAACGTCTTTCTGCATTAACAAGAAGTGAGTTGAATTACTTGCGAGATCATCCTGTTGAATATGAACCAGTCCAAAAAGCCATTGCATCTTTGACAAAATCAATTAACAATCATATATTTCTTAAGGCGGCAGATAATCGACTGAAATCAAAAGGCGAATTGATTTGTGTTGCATCCGCAGGCGAAAGAAAGTTCGTCATTAAGTCAAAAGGTTTACGTAGAACGGGATTCGTCGCTCCGATTTCCGTAACATTGGTAAGTGGTACAGGTAATGATAGTATGTTGTCTCCAAAAAATGCAAAACTAGAATTCCATCATAGTTCAACCGGCGAAATAGAATTTGTTACTTTGCAACTGAACAACGTTACTATAGACGTTGGAAAGAGAGGGGAGAGCCAACAAGTAGAAAAAAACATTCATCTCTTGCAAGTTAATGGAATTCCTTTTTCTCAGATTGACGACGATCTTTCAGTGCAACAATTAATTGCAGTTGCCGATGAATTTGAATCGCAAAAAATAACGAATGGGGTGAGTAATTTACTCGTTCATCTAGCCGCTTTAGACAATCATGTTGCGGGTAGAATAAGCCAACGATGGGCAGTTAGTTTGTTGCCAATGCTAGCAATTCTATTAAGTGGTTTATTTGCCATTCGATACGCGAACGTAACGCCACTTGCTGTTTATGCAAAGGTGTTCGCCCCGACAGTAATCGTGATGTTAATGATATTCTCAGGTGGGCACATGATTCGAGATCCAGATGTAACAGAACTCACGGGTTTTTCAGTTATGTGGGTAGGTGTAGTATTTCTTTTAGGTCTAATTATATTCCATTGGTCACGGCTGAGAGTTACATAATATGCGGAAGTTAACGCTCTACATTATGAAGCGAATGGCGATTAACTTCGCCGTATTGTTTGCTCTTTTCTTTTTTCTTGGTGCAGTGATTGATGTCACTGTAAACCTTGATGAGTTTAGTGGCTCATCCTCTGATGCATCAGGCGTACTAGGTTTTTTCTCCAGACTAGTTTTAATCATTCACGATGCACTTTGGTTTGAAGGCCCTCGTTTTTTTCAAGTATTTGCATATTTGCATGGAGTGATTGCAATAGGAGCAATGGGGTTTACAGCGGCAAACATGATACGGTCGCGTGAGTTTGATGCAATTATGGCTGCCGGTATCAGTTTGAGGCGTGTAGCAATTCCATTTTTGTATGTAATGGCAGGAATAAGTGTTCTTGCGCTGATAAACCAAGAATACATTTTGCCAAAAGTTGCTCCTTTGTTACTTCGTGACCACGGAGAATCTAGTTCTAAAATGGCTGGTTCTTTTATGGTTCCCTTTACACCGGATCAAAATGGATCCTTACTTATTGCGCCTTTACTTAACCCTGTAGATAGCGTCCTTACGGAACCATCGTTCCTCGAGCGAGATGAGCAAGGAAGGATGGTTCGGCAAGTACAAGCAACGAGCGCAACGTGGGATGCAGCTACGAATTCTGGTTGGAAACTAAAAGATGGTACCGCTACACGTATTTTATTTGATGCATCAACTGGGGAAGCAGAAATAATGAAGCCATCGCCAGTCGATTTTTATGAAACAGACCTGACGCCACATATCTTGACTTTACATAGATATGGTCAATATATTGGGATGCTTAGTATGTCTCAACTAAACGAAATGCTAATTGTGGCGGGTGCATTTGATAAACCATTACTAAAACGGCATTGGTACGCTAGATTTGCTTCAATTGCCTTGAATTTCTTAGCGATGATTATCATTATTCCTTTCTTCGTTACCAAGGATGCTGTGGTTGTTTCACGACAAGCAGTAAAAAGTGGCGCAATTGCTCTAACAATATTATTTGGTGGTACTGTTGTGATGATTATGCCTTTCGAAGGTATTCCTGCGATGGTTAGCGTTTTCATTCCGGCGATTGTTTTAATACCGATTGCGCTATTTCGCAGTATGACTATTCGAACCTAGTAATCGTTTCAAATCCGCATCTATTATTTTGATAGTATTTTTTTCACTCAAAGATTGTGCAAGTGATTCCATCAAAAATCTTTCTTGCGCCAAAGTTGCAAGTTGTCGCATTTCAAACTCTGCATCGTTAAAGGTAGTGTTAGAAACGATTGGTATATCTGTGACTTGAAGGATGACCCATCGATCTCCGATAAATATAGGATCGGATATGGAATGAATATCTATAGTCGAGATAACTTCGCGAATTGGTGATGGCCAGATTGGATCAGCTATCGAAATTGGATTGACACGTCCACCAGCGATGGCACTTGAATCTATGGACTCTTCAATTGCCACATCGGAAAAGGGTATTCCACTTTTTAATTGTTTAACTATTTTGTTTGCTTCGTCGAGGGTTGAGATAACAATAATTCGAGATGGGTATGCGGCCCCATGCACAATGGAGAACATGCGTAGGACGGCATCATCAGTGATTATGACTTGATCCTTAATGAGTTTTCTCAGTGCTGCATTTCTCCAAAGAAGTTGTTTTTTTCTGATATTTCCAATCCCCTTTTTTTGGAGCATGTTTGTGAGCATATCTGTATTCAAATTAGAATCCAATGCAAAAAACAAATTTTCTTCTTCTTGGATATCTTTTGGATAAATTTCTAATCCTCGGCTTTGCAATTCAGATTCCAATGAGATGTTTAATGCGAAGTCATCCAATGCTTCCTTCCCCCCAAGTTCAATGAGAGCCACCCAAAGGTCTTCCTTCCGTATAGAGGTAGTGCCCATAATTGCGACAATTGGGGATTTATGTTTCACATTGAAAATGGTTTGCTGGGGAGTTTGTGGTGTATGTGAAGAACATCCTAAAATGGTGAAGAAAGCAATGACCAATATCGTTGATTTGGGCTGTACAATGGTTTTGATTATCATGGCAAAGCAAAGGATACTCGTCTGCCCCATCTGTGGGGAAACTCAACCAGAAACAAATGTTTGTGTAGTCTGCAATACGCTTTTGGAGCAAGAGGGCATTTTGCTTGCAGAAGGGGGTATAGGTCCATGGTGGATTCGAAATGAGGACTTGCCATTTCGACCGGGTATAACATATGAGCAGGTTGTAGATTTAGCAAAAATGGAGAAAATCCAACTTCACACTCTAATGAGGGGGCCAACTACTCGACAGTTGTGGAAAATAGCTCGACGAGTCCGCGGCGTTGCTCATTTACTTGGGCGGTGCCACAATTGCGGTGAGCATGTTGATTCAAATGCTAGGCAATGCGAATCATGTAATGCTGAATTTTTAGCATTTAGGGATAGAAATAATCTCGGAGTTGACGTTACAACACCAACGAAGGGGAGTATTGATGGGCTGTCGTCGTTCCTTTCTGACGAAGCAATCCTTCAGACGCAGTCGACACCTATTCAGTTGCCGAAAACACCTAAACCTGCTCATTCTCCAGAAGAGGAGTCAATTGGCTCTCCAGAGTTTCATTCTCTTAAACGAAAAGCGCACCAGAGTGCTAGAAAAGTAAAGGTACTTTCTGTTTGTCTAGCAATTAGTGTAATTGCATTGATTTTTGTAATCGTGTTACTTTTGAGCAAGTAGTTATTACCGGACTTTTATCTATCTTCCAATAGAGATTATCGAAAGTAGACCAATACTGCCGATGGCATGACGACCGCAATGATTTGCGCCACGTCGGCAGTGTGGTTCTTGCCGACTGGACCTCGGACAGGATGTTGCCCACTATCGTAGTGGGACACCGAAGGATGCACAGGACCAGACAAGGATTGTCAAGAGAATGAAAGTACAAACGACTCGATTCGGCACAGTTGAAGTTGATGACAGCAGAATATTGGAATTTCCTTCTGGTTTACTTGGTTTTTCAAGTTACACACAGTACGCTTTACTTCAGCCAGATAATGATGGTTTGTTCTTTTGGTTGCAATCAACTGAAGCGGCTGAATTGGCATTTGTTGTGACGGATCCATCAACTTGGGTACCGGAGTATCAAGCGACAGTTCGAAAAGAACAAATGGCCGAACTTCAACTTTCATCATTAGAAACTTCGCAAACGTTTGTAATTGTGAATAAATACGACCAAACGTTGACGGTTAATTTGCAAGGTCCAATTATTGTGAATCTAGCAAACCATAGAGCGATGCAACTTGTACTTGCAGATAAGCGATGGACGACTAGACATGAAATCGTTCGCTTGACATCACAGGAACGGCTAACTGCTTAACGTACTTTTTTGATATGTACTTGCCCATGGATGGGCGAACCTTGAGGAAGGATCCGAATATGTTGGTGCTATCACGCCATAAAGACGAGACAATTATGATTGGTGACGACATTGAATTGACTATCGTAGATATCAGGGGGGATAAGGTGCGGGTTGGCATAAAAGCCCCATCTTCAATTCCTGTTCACAGGAAGGAAGTCTACGATGCCATTCGCAAAGAAAATGAAGGCGCATCCACCTTCAATAGGTCGGATTTAAATGAAATTCCACCACCACGAATCGCTCGTTTCTGATTCACTGATGCAGAGATATAAAAACGACCCGCGGGATGATTTATGAATTAAAAGCATCTTTAGTGAGTTGTTTGCCGAGTTCGACACCTGGTTGGTCGTAGGGATTGAGTTCCAAAAGGCGTCCCGCAATTGCAACAGTGACAAGCCAAAGGGTGATAAATTGACCAATATGAAATGGCGAAAGTTCTGGTAGCGTCAGTGTCCAACTGGCTTGACCAGCATCCATAATGGCTTGTTCGGTTGCACCTTGCTCTGCTCTTAGGAGTGAGCCAAGTGATTGTCCGCAAAGCCAAGAATGAGAGTTCCCAAAAGCGTTATCTCCTAGTGGAATGTCCACGGTACTCTCTACATTTACGAATCCAATCACCTTGTCGGCTGGTCCCTCTCGCCACAATTGAAGCATGCTATGTTGATCGGTTGAGCCGGCTGCAACAACGGGAGTTGCTCCAACTCTATTTCCATTGCTATCGATTTTTCCAAGTGATTCAGCCCAGAGTTGGACATACCAATGTGCAAATTGAGACAGCCGATCGCAATATGGCATCATCACATGGATAAAGTGACCTGCCTTCATCGCAGAAATAAGTCCTGATGCTAGTTCAGCAGCAGGATTATTTTGAAGTTGCATACACAATTCATCCATGGTTCTAGCCCCTTCAAGAAGAGCACGGATGTCAATAGCACATAGAGCAGCGGGCAAGAGTCCTACAGGGGACAACACGCTAAAACGACCACCGACTCCATCAGGAACGGGAAGGATTTGCCAATCATGTTTCTCAGCATATTCTTTAAGTGCTCCATGTTGCCCTGTAATTGCAACGTAGTTTGCTTCTGGTAACGCGGATGCTACAGCCATATACAAAGCAATAATCTCAGCAGTTTCGCCAGATTTGGAAATAACAACAACCACTGTCTCAGACAAAGTAGGATCGCTTACTTTGATTTGCTCAATGGTTTTTTGAAACGTGCTTGGATCAACATTATCAAGTACGTACAAGTGTGGTGCATCATCAGGGCAAAGTCCTGCATGTAATGCTCGAGTACCCAGCGCAGATCCACCAATTCCAAGAACAAGAACATTTTTACATGGCTGTAAGGATGCCGCAAGTTTTTCTATCGATTGAAGATGTTCTTGTTGCATGGGGTCGTGCCATAAATGGCGCCACCGCTCGTCTCCTTTGCCCGCGTTTTCGTTCGCAGAGCCAATACATTCCTCAACGTTTGAACAACGGTCAAATGGGATATGCATGTTAAGGTTGATGAACTCCATACGACGTTACTTGAGGGCTTGTTCTAAGTCTTTGATGAGATCGTCACAATCTTCAATTCCAACACTCAAACGTATTAGACCATCAGCAATCCCAAGTTTAGTCCTCGTATCTGGATGAACCGAAGCGTGCGTCATAATTGCAGGGTGTTCGACGAGAGATTCAACCCCTCCAAGTGACTCGGCAAGTGCGAATAGTTGGAGTTTTTCGAGGAACGATTTTGATGTATCTATCCCGCCTTTAAGGACACAAGTAATCATGCCGCCTCCAACTGGGGCATCGTCAATTTTCATTTGTTTTTGGGCTACTGAAAATTGCGGGTGCGATGGGAGCCCTGGATAAATAACATACTCGATAGCGTTGTGTGATTCTAACCATGTTGCGATTCTCAATGCACTTTCACAATGCCGTCTCATTCGAAGGGAGAGAGTTTTTATGCCTCGCAAAACAAGGTAAGAATCAAATGGACTAAGAATCGGTCCAGCAGAATTATGTACGAATCGAATACGCTCTGCAATTTCTTCGTTTCCAGTCACCAAAATGCCAGATACAACATCACTATGTCCACCGAGATATTTTGTTGCAGAGTGCATCACAATGTCAAACCCAAGTTCGAGAGGTTGTTGAAGTGCTGGTGTTGCAAAGGTGTTGTCACAAGCTAATAAAATACCTCTGTCTTTTGCTATTGAAACAATGCCTTCTAGATCGACAAGCTTTAGCATTGGATTTGATGGAGTCTCGATCCAGATTAATTTGGTTTTCTCAGGAATTGTTGTTTGAAGTGCGTTTATATCTGTAAGGTCTGCAAAAGTAAACTGCAAACCAGATGAACGTTTTTTTACTTTATTGAATAAACGATTTGTACCACCATATAAATCGTCCATTGCGATTACGTGATCACCACTGTCTATTAAATCGAGTGTTGTTGAGACAGCGGCCATCCCGCTAGAGAAAGCAAAGCCCCCGTAGGAAGCATCTTGATCTTCAGTCAGAGAAGATCCCTCAAGTCGGGCAATACAACGTTCTAAAGCATATCTAGTTGGATTGTGGCTTCGAGTGTATTCAAACCCAGTGTGTATACCGGGTGATTGTTGTACGTATGTTGATGACAAGAAGATTGGTGGCATTACTGCACCAGTTACTTCTTCATAAGATTGTCCCGCATGAATAACTTTTGAATCAAAATGTGCGTTATCGTTCAACGTGGTAACTGCTTTCTGAGATGGTTGATGAGATCGATTTTAGTAATAAGACCAAGGTAATTATTATTGTCGAATACAATCGCAACTTTATCTTCAGCAAAAAGCGGTAATAAATCATCGATATGTGCCTCAGATGAAATCGTGGATAACTCACTTGTCATAAAATCGCTAACGGGCTTCTTGAAATTATCTGAGTCTTTGGTGACAGCAAGTAAGATATCGCTTTCATCCAATATGCCAACTATTGTTTCGTTCTTATCTAAAACTGCCATCTGGCTAATATCGTAGAGCCGCATATTCTTAATTGCTTGGATTACCGGCATTGTTTCAACGAGTGTAAAGTCTTCACTCGTTGCGTGTCTTCGGGTGATAAGGTCTCGCAAATCCCCGTAATTCTCTCGGTCGATGAATCCTTGGTCAAGCATCCAGTAGTCATTGAACATTTTGTTCAAATACTTAGAACCATGGTCACAAGCAAAAGTAACAACTCTCTTTGGTTCGCTTTGTTCCTTGCACCAACGAATCGCAGTTGCAACAAGAGTTCCTGTTGATGATCCAACTAAAATACCCTCCTTGCGAAGTAACTCTCGTGCGACGTTGAATGTTTCCTTGTCGTTAATCCAGTACGCTTTTGTGACGAGATCAAGATCTGTAATGGATGGCACAAAGTCCTCGCCAATTCCTTCAACAAGCCACGCACCAGCGGGAACTTGTTTGCCTTCATTTACTAGTGGAGTGAGAACGGAACCCTCAGGGTCAGCTAGTATGATTTCTACATCAGGATTTTGCTCCTTGAGGTAGCGTCCCACGCCAGAGATTGTTCCCCCAGAACCAACACCGATGATGACGGCATCAACATTGCCATCCATTTGCTTCCAAAGTTCTGGGCCTGTAGTTGAGTAATGCGCTTCAACATTTGCTTCGTTTGAAAATTGATTGACAAAGAACCAGCCATTTTCGTCAGCAATTCTTTTAGCAACATCTTGATAGTAATCAGGGTTTCCCTTTTCCACATCGCTACGAGCCATAATGACTTCAGCACCCATTGCTCTAAGGTGAGCAATTTTTGCTTCACTCATTTTGTCAGGAACGACAACAGTTATGTCGTATCCCTTTTGTGAAGCAATAAGGGCAAGTGCTATCCCAGTATTGCCAGCGGTTGCTTCAATGATTCGTACACCTTTTTTGAGATGGCCTTCTCGTTCGGCCTTTTCAATCATTGTGATAGCAATACGATCTTTAATGGATTGCCCAGGATTTTGGGATTCCATTTTTAAGAACAAATCACATTCTCCTGTGTCAATAGAGTGCATTTTTAGCATTGGGGTATTGCCAACAAGGTCGAGAACTGAGTCAACGACAATCAAGGAATCTTGGGTAAGTTCTTGCATTCGTGCAGTGTACAGGATTTTGCTCAGAGTCCAATTTGCCTAACGTCTCGCAAAGGGGACCCCACTGAGTAGATATATCGAACAACAGGTAAAAAGCGAAACCTACCCGCATTTTTGTTTTTGCAATAGATTTGAACTGGTCACAAAAACAGAGGGTCACGCATTCGCGTGACCCTCTGGTAAAGGAAAAACTAAACGCAATTATTTTGCGATTTTGTCACGACCACGTGCACCGTGTTTGGTGTGGGTGTGTCCTGACCATCGAACACCAACGATTTCGTTGGCTTCTGCGAAGTAACCTTCCATGCTTCCACTATCAAAGGGATAATCGGCAGCTTGCGCTAATGAAGCACTTGGAAGCCATAGGCCCTCTACGTCTCCAGGTGGATTGGAATCTTTTGAAAGGGCGCTGTCGAGGATAAAGTCATTCAAACTGTATGTTTGGACTGTACCATCAGCAAAAACTGTAACTGGTTCTGAGTTTGGATGAGCATTCCAGATGCTTGGTTGGCAACCATCATATGTTCCAGTACCACTGAGCATCCATGAACCACCGAGTCGACGGCTACATTCATTAGCATTTAGGTTTTGTAGCCAGTGATGTTCCATTAACCAAGTTTTATGTGCTGGATAGCGAGTTTGGTCAAGTGATGGTGGCTTGAAACCACGAGGTAAACGCATTGGGTCAGTTGGTTTTTGACTAGCAAAAATATTCCATTGGTACACAGCAGGGTGATACATCAATGTAGGAGCAATCGTAAAACTTGATGGGGCAGCAAGCAATGAAGATTGAATTGCTGGGGTTCCGCCTACGAGTGCGGTCATTGCACTTGTTGGGCAGTATGAACCAACGACATCATCGCAGTCTTCGATATGACGAAGTGCAACACTGTCCTTTGGTGAGAAATATGCATCGTGGAGGGTATCACCTTCCATGTATTCAGCAACTTGCAATGCGTTTGGATATCGCCAAACACCGTAACCATCCTTGCCAGTACTACTTGTTGTTAAGCCAGATTGGAAGCAGTAAGGAACGATTCCGCCAGTTTCGCCACCGTACCAAGTATCGATGCCGATAAAGTGGATAACACCCATTCCGTCGTACGTTCCAAGTCGAATACCTAATGGGTACCCGTCGCCAGATGAAACGTTTTGGATAGCTGTTCTAACTTCTGTATTCTGACGGTCACCACTTGAAAGATTGTCAGGGGCAACACTGAATTGCCTATCGTTGTGATCAGATGCATACGTTTGTAATGCAATCATTACTTGATGTATATTTGACTTTGCTTGTGTAACCTTCGCTGAATCACGTGCTTTTTGTACAGCTGGTACCAGAATACCAACGAGCAACGCGATAATTGAAATTACCACGAGCAATTCAACGATTGTGAATCCTAATGAATGTTTCTTGTTTTTCATGTTCATTTTTCCTTTAAGTGCTATTGAAACATACGTGTAACGTTAGATTACGGATGCATTTTACCGTTAACCTATCTAATAATTATGGTAGTAAAACTAAAACTACCGTTGTGATTCGCAGATTGGAAGACATGAGGTCGAAATCTGCGGTATACCGCGAACAACAATGCCCGCTCAACCAAGTATATCATTGATGAAAAAGTTCTACTTGCCAAGTGAAAAAGTATTAAAAAAACATGCTTTTTGCAATTTAGACCAAATAAAAGGCAAAATTCACGATTTTGGGTGAGAATTCACATGTTCAAGCCCAATAGTTGTGATTTTTCGACCTTGACGAGTACGTGCAAGAAGTCCTGCTTGTAGTAAAAAAGGTTCAACTACATCCTGCAATGTGCCTGCATCTTCACCCATTGTTGCCGCAATGGCCTCAACCCCAAGCGGCCCGCCCTCATAAATACCAGCAAGTGTTGAGAGGTACGCACGGTCAAGCGTATCGAGCCCAGCGTCATCAATCCCTTCAAGTTGCAATGCTTCATCCACGACTGTAGTGTTGATAGTATTACTATGGCGAACCTGAGCAAAGTCACGAACCCTCCGTAACAACCGCAGCGCAATTCGAGGAGTACCTCGGCTTCTTGATGCAATGTATTCTAATGAAGCGTTATTGATAGGATCCATCTTCATTTTAACAGTTGCTTGTTTGACGATTGCAGCAAGTTCGTCACACTCATAGAACCTTATGTTGTGTACGATTCCGAACCTGCTTCGAAGTGCAGCAGTAAGAAGACCTGCGCGGGTTGTTGCTCCAATCAATGTGAATGGTTGTAATGCATATGTAACAACCCGAGCATGCATTCCTGAATCAATTGTGAAATCAATTTTAAAATCTTCCATTGCTGGGTAAATATATTCTTCAACAGCAGCTGGAAGCCGATGTATTTCGTCGATGAACAAAACATCATTTGGTTCCATGCGGGTTAACGTTCCAACCAAATCGCTACCCTTTGTTAGGGCTGGACCAGAGGTAACCCAAGCGCGTGTTCCAAGTTCATTAGCGATTACATTGGCTAGTGTTGTTTTACCCAGACCGGGTGGTCCATACAAAAGTACATGTTCCATTGGGTCTTGGCGTTCTTTTGCAGCATTGAGTGCAATTGATAATCGTTCCCGTAATTCTGCTTGCCCAAGATATTGATTTAATGTGGTTGGGCGAATCGAAAGAGAACTTGTTTCAGTTTCATTTGAGACAGTATCTCTTACTTGTTCTTCGGCTGAGATGATGCGTTCGCGTGCCATTAGTTTATGAAGCGTAGCATGTGCTACAAGACCTTGCTTTTAAAATTGCTTAAGAGTTTTATTCAATTGATTCCATCGTTCAATCGAACCGGTTAAATCAAGTGAAAAGCGGACAAGTCCGAGTGGGATTCCAGCAATTTCTTGTGCATCTTCACTCATCTCGCTTAAAGTTGATGCATTTGCTCCAAATGGCACCAGTATCATTGTGAAGAACTTCTTGCTTTGATTTTATTGTCGTATGTAAATGTTAGCTCTTTATTTTCTTGAACCATTGCGGCAAATTGATTCGTAACTATGCTCCGCCATCCTTGAGTGAGTGTGGAATCTTGTGGTTTATTATCAACGCGAATATCTAGATACCAATCTGTAAATGTTGGTCTACTTGTCACAAGTGTCGCGGAAAGGTTATTCCCAATGCACCAAGCATTAAAGAGAGACCATGCACCGTCAAGTTCTTGACGGATAGTCGCGTCTTTTTCTAATTTATTTGGTTTTCGTAGAGAAACAGGTTCTTCGGAATAGCAATTTTCAATTGACTCAAGTATTTGTTTGCCATATTGGTTTGCTGTATTTTTCGGAAAACCTCGCATGGACACGAGTTGTTGAATTGTTTCGACTGGTTTTTTCCCAAGAGCAAGAACGCATTCGTTTGGAATTACTGCGCGTGTGGGAAGGTTTCGTTTCCTTGCGATTTGTTCGCGTAAAGAAGCAATGGTTTGAATTCGCTGCATTTCATTTTTGCGTGGGTTTTTATTTTTGCAAATCCTCTTTATTACGCTTTGCAAATCAAAATCATAATTATCCATCGTTGTGAACTTCAGAAACTCTTCGTTTGCCCATTCATGTCTATCAAGTTCATAAAGACGTTTTTGAAAGAAGTCGTAAAGTGCAAGTAGGTATCGAACATCATCAGCAGCGTAAATTCTTTGCCTGTTTGAGAGTGGCCTGGCGTCCCATTGGGAAAAAGTAAAATGTCCGCCAACATCGTGTCCTAATATCGCTTCAATGCTTTTTGTGAGCGAGAGCGGCCATGGGTACCCAATAATACCTGCAGCAAGTTGTGTGTCAAAAATGGCTGCAGGTGGCTTTCCTAATAATCTCGCTACTGGTTCTAAATCCTGAGAACCAGAATGTAGGAGAGTTGTTATGTCTGGGTCGGCAATGAGATTGTATAGTGGCATCACATCTTTTATTTTGAATGGGTCAATAAGTGCAACAGTTTTGGTTGTTGCGACTTGGATTAAACAGGTAAATGGATAATAGGAATCCTCACCGATAAACTCGGTATCAAATGCAAATATGCCATTTTCCCTAAGTTCATCGCATAACTCTAAAAAAGGAGATTGCTCGTCAATCCATTGTGCATCATCTGTTGGGACGAGTGAATTGCCTTGTAAAACAGGGATAATGGTTGATTGGGCGTGTGACTGATTGTGGCTCTGTTGCCTGTGTTTTCGTCTATGTGATGAACCGTTTCCCATTTTTGTTCATCCTATCAGATAGTGAACTGGAACCGCAGGTACTTTTCAAACGAATCTCTGGTGAAGAGAAGGCGCTCTCTGGTTTTTTGTAGGGGAGAAAACCAGAGTAGTGAAAAACAGGGCGTTTCGTGATTTCACGAAACGCCCTGTTTTGTTTGTGTTTGTACTAGATGAGTGTGGTTTCTTAGTATCCCATGTCATCCATGCCAGCCGGAGTGGACGGCTTATTTTCTTTAATATCAGTGATTGCACAATCGGTAGTGAGGAGTAGCCCGCTAATACTTGCTGCATTTTGAAGTGCAATACGTTCTACCTTTGTAGGCACGATAACGCCTGCATTGATGAGATCTTCATACTGGCCCGTTAGTCCATTAAACCCAAAATTATCAGTGGAAGCTTCTTCTACTTTTTGGCAGACAATGGAGCCATCAAGGCCACAGTTTTCAGCAATTTGGCGAATTGGTGCAGTAATTGCTCTAGCCAAGATATCAATTCCTAACTTTTCATCACCTTTTGCTTTTTTCCTTGCAGAAGTGAGTGCACGTGTTGCACGAATAACCGCAACTCCACCGCCGGGAAGAATTCCTTCTTCAACAGCCGCTCTACATGCATGCAATGCATCTTCAACACGCGCTTTCTTTTCCTTCATTTCAACTTCTGTGGCTGCACCTACATTTATTTGTGCGACACCACCAGCAAGTTTTGCAAGTCGCTCTTGTAGTTTTTCTGCATCGTAATCTGAAGAAGTATTGTCAATCTGTGCACGAATTTGATCGATTCGTCCCTTGATTTCAGAAGATTTGCCAGCGCCCTCAATAATGGTGGTGGAATCTTTTTCAATTGTAATTTTCTTTGCTCGACCAAGTTGTGAAAGTTCCATGGCTTCCAAACTCATACCGAGTTCTTCCATAACCGGTTCGCCGCCTGTGAGAATTGCAATGTCTTGAAGCATTGCTTTGCGACGATCGCCAAACCCCGGAGCTTTAACAGCGCAAACTTTGATGGTACCACGAAGTTTATTTACAACAAGAGTTGCCAATGCTTCAGCGTCGACATCTTCAGCAACGATCAATAGGGCTTTTCCTGTTTCAGCAACTTTTCCTAAGATAGGAAGTAAATCTTTTGCAGTGCTTATTTTTTTTTCGTGAATAAGAACATAACAATCATCTAGGTTTACAGTCATTGCGGATGTGTCAGTAACAAAGTGTGGGCTTAAGTATCCCTTGTCAAACTGCATGCCTTCAACAAGTTCAACGTTGGTATCAAGTGATTGTCCCTCTTCAACAGTGATGACACCGTCTTTTCCAACTTTGTCCATTGCTTTTGCAATAATTTTACCAATTTCAGTGTCTTGATTTGCGGCACATGTCCCAACCTGTGCGATTTCGCTTGAATCTTTGACTTCATTCGACATGGAATGAAGTTCAGCAACAATAGTTGAAACTCCAAGGTCAATACCGCGCCTTACTTGGTTGGCGTGTGCGCCTGCTGTAATGTTTTTGAGGCCTTCGGTAAAAATAGCTTCTGCGTAAATTGTGGCAGTTGTTGTCCCATCACCAGCATCTTTTGAGCATTTTGAGGCAACTTCCTTCACCATTTGCGCACCCATGTTTTCCCAAGGGTCTTCTAGTTCAATTTCTTTCGCAACAGTAACACCATCTTTAGTAACAGTGGGTGCACCGAATGATTTTTCTAGAACAACAACTCTCCCTGATGGACCAAGTGTTGTTTTTACTGCTTTGGCAAGTTTCTGAATACCGTGTAGCATTTTTTCTCTTGCTTCGATGTCAAATGCAATTTGTTTAGCTGTCATTTTATTCTTCTTTCTTTTGATTAGAGGTCATCACGGACTTGCCACGCGGCAGAAACGTGTGAACTATCAATCCAGATATTGTTTGATTTAGTTTTGAGGTGGATACCTTGTGAACTCGTTAATTTTTCCACGAACTCAACATTCATCACTTCAAGTTCATTGTCTTTACCATATAACATGATGGAAAGTTCTTTGTTTGTACCGACCATGCCGTTTAATATTTCAAGTAGTGGTCCGCGTTCCATAGCGATATCCTTTTAGAGTTAGTCAATAATGCCGAGGATGTCTTCCTCGGTCATAATTAAATATTCGTTGTTATCAATTTTGATTTCCGTTCCAGCGTAAGAGGTGAATAAAACATGGTCACCCTTTTTAACGGAGAATGGAATTCGTTCGCCTGTTTCGTGGTTTAGTCGACCATTACCAATGGCAACTATTTTTCCCTCTTTAGGCTTGTCTTTTGCAGATTCGGGAAGATATATTCCGCTATCTGTTTGTTGTTGTGCTTCTGCTCTTTGGACAAGCAATTTGTCACCTAATGGTTTTACGTTCATTTGAGTTTTCCTTCTTTCTGATTTCAATGTGTAGCGGAGCTACGGTTGGTTGATAATTATGTATTCCATCCTTGGAGTGGCCATCGATCTGCATAGTGTTTTCGAAGTGCTCGATGTAGGGCATCAAGCAGGGTCTCAAGGACAGCAGGGCGGTCGACCACAGTAAAGGCACCTTCTTGCAGAGAACGTGCCAAACTTCTTGCATTTTCTCGAATTGATGCCTGCCTTGGTCTAATGACTATAGTAGGCGGTTGTGGTTGGAGCCGCCTGAGGAGTTGCAGAACCCTTTCGCCACCAGGTTGTTGGTTGGTTGAACCGGCTGTAAGCGGTATAGCCAAGTCAACAATAGCAATATGAATATCGCTTTTTTCTATCATTTGGACAGCTTCTTCTCCATTATTAGCCGTTAAACTGCGAATTCCAAATGGACCAAGTAGTTGTGGTAACTGGCGAATGGGTGAATCTTCTCGCCAAGAACCGCAAGTGAGTAACAAGTTAAGTCGTTTGGCATGTTCCATGTCAATTTTTGATTGTGGGTGTTGGAATACCATTTCTAAGAGATACAAGTGCAAATTCCATGCCGTTTATTATCTCTCTTATGGCTGTCAAAGCACATCCCTGAATCACACAATCTGCCGTCTTGGCAGTACACCAAAGGGTTTATGGTAGTTGACAAAAAATAAAAGACTCAGAGGTATTAATTTGATGTATATAACTCAAAAAAGTATCAGAGGTTTTTTATTCGGGATATTGAGCCCAAGTGTTTGCCCCATATATGGTATTTGACCCCATAGTGGTGGTTGGTGGTACTATTCCTCGCCTATGGCATACCAAACAAAATCTACGTTACTTTGCTCAATTCTTGCTGGGAATGAAGACAGGCGTGTTCCAGTTGGAGAGATAATCACAGTCCAGGGCTGGGTTCGCTCAAGGCGGGATTCCAAGGCAGGACTATCGTTCATTCAGATAACTGACGGCAGTTGTTTCGACCTATTGCAGATAGTTGCAAATAATGATTTGCCGAATTATGAATCGGAAATTCTACACCTTACAACGGGCGCTTCTGTAGAGGTAACGGGTGAATTAGTTGCATCTCAAGGTAAGGGGCAATCAGTAGAGATGCAGGCAACAGAGATGAAGGTTGTTGGTTTTGTTGAAGATCCAGATACATATCCAGTTGCTGCAAAACGCCATACTTTCGAATACTTGAGAACAGTATCACATTTACGAACACGCACAAACACGTTTGCTGCAATTGCACGTGTTCGCGATTGCCTTTCACAGTCGGTGCACCGCTACTTTCATGACAACAATTTTCTTTGGGTACACACACCAATTGTTACAGCAAGCGATTGCGAAGGTGCTGGAGAAATGTTTCGAGTGTCAACGCTGGATCTTGTTAATGCGCCAATAAACGAAGAGGGTAATATTGATTTTGATAAGGATTTCTTTGGAAAAGAATCGTTTTTGACAGTTTCTGGGCAAATTAATGTTGAAACATACGCGTGTTCATTAAGCCGAGTCTACACATTTGGGCCAACATTTCGAGCAGAAAACTCAAATACATCAAGGCACCTTTCAGAGTTCTGGATGATTGAACCGGAAATTGCTTTCGCTGATTTGAATGATGATGCTGATCTTGCAGAAGATTTTTTAAAAACAATATTTACAGACTTACTCAATGAACGTCCAGATGACATGAATTTTTTTCAACAGCGAATAGACAAGGGATGTGTTGAACGTCTTGAAAATTTTGTTGCATCAAGTTTTGAACGTATGGAGTATACGGATGCAATTTCCGCGCTTGTCAAAGCACAAGAATCCGGGACTAAATTCGAGTATCAAGTGCAGTGGGGAAGTGATTTACAATCGGAACATGAGCGGTGGCTTACAGAAGAACATGTTGGAAGACCAATTGTGCTGATGAACTACCCAAAAGATATTAAAGCGTTTTATATGCGACTCAATGATGATGAAAAAACAGTTGCAGCGATGGATGTGCTCGCCCCAGGAATCGGCGAAATAATCGGTGGTTCTCAACGTGAAGAGCGACTCGATGTGCTCGATAAACGCCTTGTTGAGTGTGATTTAGATCCGGAACCATATTGGTGGTACCGAGATTTGCGAAAGTATGGCACGGTACCACACGCTGGTTTTGGTCTTGGGTTTGAACGTACTATCCTGTACGCGACCGGAATGGCTAATATTCGCGATGTTATACCATTTCCTCGGGCGCCAAGAAGTTGTGACTTTTAACACCACAAAAGTCCTGTTAATAAAGTAGGTCGTGCTTGAATCGTTGTTTTTTGCGATAAAACGAGGTTTTAGTTACTCGCATTATTGTATTGTCGAAGAATGATATACGTTAGAACCTGTTACTGAACCGGAGAATTCCAAATGACTCGATATTTCAGTATCTCTAGGCGGATACCCGCTTGGTTTGTTGTTGTGTTACCAACAAACAGTGTGGATATTCCCAATGCAAGGATGTTTCTGACCACAGATATGCCGATAATATGGCTACGCAGAAGGGTCTGGAGAGCGTTTTTGAAGTAGGTTGCTCTAATCACTTTCAATTGATGTCGTCCGATATCGCCATTTAAGTCAGAATTTAGATATTTGTCGAGCGGAGCTGTACCTTCAAACGATTGTAGATGTGTCCTTGGTTCAAGTTCCAATGGTTGGCACGCCAAGGAAACTGTCGTTGACAGTTTAATTCGCCTCGTGGATGTGAGGCCTTAATGCAAAAGGGGTTTTGCCGTGAACACTGATACTTTTATTGAAAAACTTTTTCCACTACTTATTACTGGTGACCGACCGGCAGCAAGAACATTTGTTTCTGAAGCAATTACATGCGGCTGGACACCTGAACAAATATCCGAGAATGGTTTTTGGCCAGTTCTTGATGCGATTAACAAATTATATCGAAGTGATCAAATGACAAGTGTTGCGCATCATTATGCAACGCGTTTGCTTCGAACTCTTGTGGACCAAATGCAAGCAGGTTACACACAACAAGCATGTAATAATAAAAGCATTCTACTTTTCTGTGGACCAAGTGAAGCAGATGACTTAGCAGCGCAAATAGTTGCAGACCTTTGTGAAGCAGATGGTTGGGAAGTAAAATTTGGCGGCGGCGGTGTGCCAGCAGATGAAATACTTGCAGAAACAAATGAATGCAAACCAGACGCACTATGCATGTTTTCATCAGCACCATGCGATGCCCCACACATCCGGAATATTATTGATACTATTAAATCAATTGGGGCTTCCCCAAATACCCAAATCGCAGTTGGCGGTGGACTCTTCAATCGGGTTGAAGGCCTAGCAGAAGAAATCGGCGCAGATCTCTGGGCGAGTTCGCCAGCAGAATTGAAAACAAAACTGACAACAGAATCAGAGCGACGAGCAACCGAAGATCAACGCACCGTAGGCAAAAATATCCGACAAAGTAAAGCGGCTTAAAAGTTGTAGATTACATCTGCAAAACCAAAAAACGCAACGAGTTTAGACCGTTGCGTTTTTTTAATGCTATTATGTGCGCATGAAAAACACATTTTATACAGTTATTCTTGTCTTATTAGCGCTGCTGTTCAGTTTGGTACAGAAGGCGCAGGGGCAATCCATGCCGTTGCTGACGGATCCGATTAAAGTTCGTGAATTAGAACTCATGTCGATTAAAATGGACATGACGAAATCTCAGCAAGAAGCAATCATAGAAGTTTATGATCGCTACTTAGAGGATTTTGCAAGAACGCGTTTGGCTGAAATTAAAGATTTTGAAGATGCAATCGCAAGCGCGGCAGAAACATTTGGTTTTATGCGGTTTAATATCCCCGAACGATCTTTAGTAGAAGAGTTAGTACGAAAAGTAAAACGTGCAATGAAAGCGATTCACCGTTCTGACAATATGTTTCTTGAAGAAGTTTCTGGAATGTTAACTGAGAAACAGCGTGTCGTTTTGAACCGTATTAGAATTGCACGCGAACTTGAAGCGTATGAAATATTTATTCCACAACTTCTGGGTCAGTTGAATCGCGGTGCAAGGTCACAGTTACGTACTTTGTTCGAAAGATTGCATGCAGAATCCAACGTTGAAATTGAAGGTGTTTTAGATACTTATGACCAGCGATACTTAAAGGAAGTGAAGGCGGGATTTGATGCTGTTGTTGAAACAATAGAGCTTGCCCTTGATCAAATTGATGAATTAGATATACGAGGTATGGATCAACAAGCATTGATGATGCGTTTCATGGCAGACGAATCTGCAATTGAGGATTTGAAACGTAGGGGTGATATTTTATTGAAGCCACTTGTTGACCAAGCATACGAAATTAGCCAGATAAACTGGAAGACGTGGAAGAAACTTGATTCAATTCTTGAAGAAGAAAACGCACGCAAATTACAGCAAAGCTATTTCAGTAGATCATTTTACGATGCTGTTCGTGGCGGCAAAAAAATTGAAAAGTATGTAGAAAGAGCTTTGGCTTTGAAGGAATTAAGGGAAGATCAAAAAATAGATTTGTCTGAATTGCTATATTCATTTAGAACAAAGTGGAAAAAGAAAACAGGATTGCATGCTGAAGTACTTGAAAAATCACGAAAAGTACAAACGATTGCAATACTAAGTGGTGGAGTTGTAACAGATTTTGTTGCGAAACTCGATACTTTAGAGAAGAATCGAGAGGATTATATTAAGACGACAGAATCACGAATCAATGGCATTCTTGGTAAGCAATTAGTTGCAAAACTTAAGGGTGAAGAGAAAAAGCATGAGGAGTTATTATTTAGCGAATCGGTAGTTGTGAGTACCGATGATTCTTCAATAGAAGTTAGTGTTACTGAGAAGGTTGAAGTAAAGGGTAATGAAGAAGAGGGCACACAACTCTACGGTGGAGCGACAATCCCTGAACCAATTTCGCCTTCGTTTCCAAAGAGAGCATCTGTTATTCTTGGGCTTGATGAAAGTGGAGAAATAATTATTGATGCCGTTTATGAAGAATATCGAGAAGATTACACTAACGCTAAAAAAGATTTGTCCAATATTTCAAGTGCAATACAAAAGGATGAAGAGTTGTCAAAGGGTTTACGAATTCGCAAGATTAGAGAAATTACTGATAATGCAGCAGATAATGTTTCAATACTAGACGGTGTATTCTTTGATAATCTAGCAATTATTACAAAACTAGATAGAGATGATGTGAACCTGAAAATGCTTGAAGACCATCGACAACGGCAACGGACAGCAGCCCCAGAGGATATATTTGGTTGGCGTGGTGGTGAGGGAGATGTAATCGACTTGGTTAGTTTGTATGTTATGTCAAAGGACTCCGATGAACTGCATGAAGGTATTTCTCCCGAATCAAGAAAAGCAATTCTCGCTTCGATGCATGGATACCATCAACAAGTTTCAAATGCGCATGGTGATTTTGTTAAAGCAAAATACAATATGAACCATCTGCAGGATGCAATATGGTTGATGGAAGAATCCAAACAAGATGATAGAGCGGTAGAGCAGGTTCAAGGTCGTTGGCGAGATGCATTTACAGACGTGAGAAATACAAAGCGAGTATTAATGCTCATTAATCAAAATATTATGGATGCAATGCTCAAATCTGTACCTGAAACTGATTTTTGGAACGTGCGAATGGCATTTGTTAAGAAAGCATATCCAGATGTTTTTAAGAAAAACTCGGATGTAACCACCATGCTAACCGCTGCTAATGCAATTAGTAATCTTGATGCCGTCCAAAAAAGCCAAGTTGAATCACTCGCTTCAACATATAGGTATGACTATTGGAATTTGTGTGAACAAATGATTGAGAATCATCAATCTAATGCAGTAGCGAAAAGTGGTGATGAGATGATGAACAAAGAAGACATCCATCGACAATTACGTTTAGAAACATTACGTTTTGAACGTAAGGAACTTAATGATAGGATTCAAATGCAACTTCGAATGGTTTTAAATGAAGACCAAATCAAGGATGTTCCTGGTCTTAGACCAACAGTTGCTGCCATTAACGATTAGGTAGAATTGAACTAGCGATGACTTCAAGCGGATGGGGAAGTGAAATTCCCTCTATTCGTTTCGCTTGGTTATAGCACGAATAGCCTGTTGTAAGTGAATTAGTTTCACATGGATGATGACTTGCCCAGTGCATATTCCAGATATCTACTGATAACCGTTTGTTTTCTTTTTGATGTCCAAACAAACCACCCATGCCGCAGCACGCTGTTTCAATAATAGTAAGTTTTCCGTTCATCTTTTCGAAGAGTTGTTTCCAATGAACGTTGATACCAACAGTTGTTGCTTTTTCGATACAGTGCGGGAATAAACGCCACTCACCGTTGAGTGTAATGGTGGATAAATCTTGCGTAGTTAGCCATTCTTGTGGAAGAAGTACTCTGATTTGATTGTCAGGATATTCATCTCGCCAAAGAAGGGTTGCTGCAGGATCAATTCCGATGATTGGAATTTTACATTTATGAACAGGCATGAGCCATTCAATATTTTCTTTTGCTGTTTTGTTGAATAGTTCAAGTGCACCTCGAACGTGTAATGCTTTTCCACAAGGTCGAAGTGGGAGTACAGCGACTCGTTTACCAAGATGTTTGGCTATTTTAAGTATTGCAAGAAACGGAGCATGCCTGAAGTATGTAGTAAATGAATCTTGAAGTAGTACAACATCCGGTTTAGTGATTACAACCTGTTCCGGGGTTGTTGTTTGAAGATTCTTTGTTAATTCATACGCAGGTTTCGGGGAATCGCAGATGCCTAAAAGAGAAGCAATGGTTCGGCTTGGAAAAAACTTTTGA
>PVBE010631202.1_pt1 | contig 30125 bp, 28 predicted proteins | sample 1631181 | NCBI WGS metagenome assembly PVBE01 (sample SAMN08397723, study PRJNA350692) | Marine metagenome, whole genome shotgun sequencing project. | isolation source: water | place: Pacific Ocean | collected 2012-04
CAATCGCCTTAAAGAACTTTCTGCAATAGTTACATTTAAGCAATTGATTTTAAAGTATATATTGTGGTTGGCGATAATTGCTCAGCAGATTCACCTTTTGGGGCTCACCCGCTGGGCTCAGGAAATACTTCTGCCAATCGCTTTAAAGAACTTTCTGCAATAGTTACCTTGGCCTCTCTCGCTTTTTTTACCGCATTCCAGGCTTGACCGTACATTTTCTGGTGAAATAATGAATCGATTAAGACACCAAAAACATTGGCGTTTTTCGGATTAATCTCAAGAGCACGCTCCAGTTTTTCCACAGCTTGAGCGTGCTGATTCAACTGTCCCAATGCCGCCCCCCAGTACGCGTATGCGTTACTGCTCTCTGGCTTTAGCTCGACAGCCTTCTGATATTTTTCCATAGCTTCTTTTACTTTCCCGTCCATCGCCAGAGTAAGCCCCCAGGAAAGGTAGGTCTTGGCATAGGTCTGATCAAGTTCGTCTGCCTTTACAAATTTTTCAATAGCTTCACTTCTTTTCCCTGCCTTAACCAGAGAAATTCCCCACCATGTATAAATCCTTGCCCGATCCGGATTCAGCGTGGCCACGTCTTTCGCATATTTGACTGCTTCTTCATGCTTGCCCAAAGCATTGAGTTCTTTTATTTCTTTTATTGGGTCAACCTTGAATGTCCGTCCCTTATTCTTCTGTTTTTTCTCCTTCTGTTTTTCATCCAAGCGGGACTTTTGCGTGGCTCTGGCTTCTCCCTTTTGTCTGGCCGCATCAATCTGTCCCAGCACAGAAAAATAAATAAAACCGAAGAAAATAACCAGAATACATGCAACCCACAACAACTTTATCTTTGAAGGCATATTAATCTCACAAAAATTAAATTCATAACAACGTTTCCCTGATTCACTCGGTCAAGCAGTCACAATTTTCCCAGCAACTGTTGCGCTTTGGTAATCAGGTTTGGATTTCCCTGTTTTTTCGCGGATAAAGCCAGAAACTTCTTAAGATGCTTTTTTGACAATTTCGGACGCGAATTAAGATATTGCACCCCAAGGTAGTAATATGGCAAGTCAAACCCGGGGTTCAACCGAATGGCGTTCTGCAGTTCTTCCACCGCAAGTTCCATCTTTTTCTGAAAAGAAAAAGCCAGCCCCATGTATAAACTTATCTCACTATCGCCGACAGTATGCCACTCACGAACTGATTTTAATACTTCCAATGCTTTCTCTGGTTCCTTGTTTGCCAAATAAAGCTGAGCCAAAGCAATATTCCCAAAGAGGTAAAATGGATTGACCTCCAGGGTCCTCATGTACGCAATCTCCGCCGCGTTTAAACGCCCCAGTCCCTTTAGAATGTTCCCCATATTCAGCCAGGCCAGTACGTGTTCAGGGTCTCGCTTGAGGATCTGTCCATAAATTTCAACCGCGCGAGCGGCATCCCCCGCTTCGTATGCTTCTTTGGCCTGATCCAGCAATCCATCTACTCTGTTCCGGCGCTTGATCTCTGAAACCTGGCTCTCCGAACGCTCTGTTGCTTCAATTTCCGTCAAAACACCCAGACGGTCGGCTTCGTCCAATTGACTGAATTCTAAAAGCGATGAATCAATTTTGACAAATGGGGTGAGCTGGCGCACCAGAACATCTCGTTCATCCTTGTATATATATCTTGGCGCGTTAAATTCCAAGAGGGAATTATCATCTGTGTGAATGGGCGCCTCCTTTCCAAACTCTAGTATGCGCTCCCTGTTCATAATTAAAAGACTCATCAGATCGCGCACCTTATGAACTCCTATCCCATGAAGATCTTTGCCTCGTACCTCATTTGACAAAAGCTCATTCATCTTTCCATAAGAGAGCTTCATTTCAGAGTCTGACCCAATGAGCAAATAATCGTCACCGACGATCGATTCCCATAGGGTCACAGACTCGAAGGTTTCAGCAAAAGTGCGCACAACCGACTTGAAACTCATTGGGCTCATATTGGTATGAACCCAGATGCAGGCCACTCCTCCCGGATTAAGACGTTTTTTCATCAGCTCAAAAAAGTTGACGGTGAACAACGCGCCGACACCTGATATCCATGGATTAGAAGGCTCGGAAACAATAACATCATATTTCCGCTCCGCCAGGGCCACGTGGTTTCTTCCATCGGCAACGATGAGTTTTAGTCTCTCATCGTCCAGAGCATGGTGGTTGAAGGGATCAAAAAAACGGGACCCTTCAATCACTGCTGAAGAAATTTCAACAAGGTCTACATTCTTTACCGGAAACTGCTCCACAGCACCCAGGGTAATGCCGCTCCCCTGCCCGATAACCAATGCCGATTTTGGGTCGGCGTGTAAAAGCATCGGAAGATACCCAGAGAGCAATTGCGTACGCATATCCATGGCCAGAGAGGCATCCGTTTTACCGTTAACGCGCAGGAAAATATTTCCCGACACAGAAAGCTCTGTCGTCACGGTTGTGTGTGTGCCTTCCCGATAAAATAAAATCTTGTTGGTCCTGGCTTCTGCCTCACTCAGGTCACCTATCCTGTAAGGCATGTAGGAACCACTGGAGATAACCGACTTATCCCAAGGCTCCAAAGACCGTCCCCATAAAAAACAAACGATCAGAATTGCCGGCAAAACATACATCTTGAAATTCAGGCTGAGTCGTGGAGACATGACCAATAAAGCGAGCCCGATCAACATATTCAGCATCACAGCCACCAGAATCGTATTTTGAATGCCAACCCATGGGATCAGCACAAATCCCGCCAGAAACGATCCAACGATGGTGCCAATGGTGTTGGAAGCGTAAACCTTACCGATCGAATGACCCAAGGTATCCAGCTTGCGAACCACCAGTCGAATCACTATTGGAAACTGCCCACCCATACAAAACGTTGGGACAAACAAAAGGGAAAATATCACCAGAAAAACAGACCACTGTATGGATGCAAACTCCATACTCCAGTTCTGGTACACCCATCGATTAACAAAAGGTATGTCGCCAAACAGAGGAAGGGCCATCAAAGCTGAAACGCCTATTGCGGCCTGTAGAATTCCGAACACTACAAGCGGATTCTTTATTTGATTCACCAACCGGGAAAATACGACCGTCCCCAAAGCCAGGCCCAGAATAAAAGTGGTCAGGATAAGGCTGAATGCATAAACAGATGATCCCAGAAGAAGGGAAAATATCCTGTTCCACGCCACCTGATAGGTCAAGGCACACAAACCGGAAAACCCAAATGCCAGTAAAATGATAACTGTATTGGCTCGGGACGAATCCGGTACGATTGCCTCATCTTCGGTGTCCTGGCTGGCAGGTTCCTCACGTTCATCACTGCTCATGCGCGGACGAAACAGTAGAAAAATAACAATGGCGATACCAATGTTTAACGCGGCCGCGAAGTAGATGGTGATCAGGACCCCCCATAACCGCATGAACAAAAATGCGCTGGATAAAGCTCCAAAAACTGCCCCAAAAGTGTTCAGCGAATACAGAGTTCCAACATCCCGACCAATAAATGCAGTATTTCGTGAAACATGTTTACTTAAAATCGGAAGTGTTGCCCCCATAAAAGATGTCGGCACCAGCAATATAGATCCACAAATCAAAAATCGATACAAACTGACCTGGGTGTATGACTCACCTTGCGCCTGGTAAACCCACTGGAAGAGAGGAGAAGCCCACTCAATCATACAAGGGATCAACAGGCAGTAAATCCCGATGGCCCCTTCGAGAATCGCATACAGAGCCAGAGGATTGCTCTTTTTATCAATCCAGCGTCCGCCAAGGTAACTGCCAAGGGCAAGCCCGGTCATAAACATGGTCAGCACAGTGGCAACGGAATAATGGGTGTTACCCATAACGCGTGTTAACAGCCGCGTCCAAACCACCTCATAGATGAGACCTGTTGCGCCGGAAACAAAAAAGAAAATGAATATCCAGAATCTGGATCGGGGATTCAAGGGGGGGTACCTGATAAAATTTTCAAAACCAGCGTGACGCTGGACCCGACAGGGGAATTTTCTGAGTTAACAAATCTATAGCCGCCAATTCTCCTACTCTTTGTCCCTCCGGCGAGGAGGGTTATTTTTTCACGTCTGCTTTGGACAAACCACAACGGAAACCCAGGACCGCATCTTTTCTTCCTTCGGTCGCCGCAAACCTTTTTGAGCTACGAATATCAACCGTTCGTGAATCCCATGACCCACCTCGGAAAACCCGGTTTTTTCCTTTCTCCGGTCCGGTCGGATTCATCATCGGTGCGCCCTGATAATAGAACTGATCATAAAGGTCATGGACCCACTCCGAAACATTACCAGACATATCATAAACCCCGTAAACGCTTCTTCCCATAGGAAAACTGCCAATGGGTGCCATGAACTCAAATCCGTCCTGTTTTCCCGCCAAGTTGACCCTTTTTTCCTCAAATTTATTTCCCCAGGGAAATTCCAGGCCATGGGTTCCCCGAGCGGCTTTTTCCCATTCAGCCTCTGTCAAAAGCCTTTTCCCTCCCCACTTGCAGTAATTGGAAGCATCGTACCAGGAAACTCCAACCACCGGAAAATCAGGTGTCTCCAGAATCTTCTCATCTCCCTGTAGAAAAGGGAATGAGGGCTTAACATAGTTGGCGTTTCTACGAAACACATTGTAGGCCTTAACCGATACTTCATACTTATCCACATAAAAAGCATCCAGGTAAATTTCCTGCTGTGGCTTTTCATCAAAACCACCATCATCGGCTCCACGCGTGAAAACCCCTTCAGGAATCAATATCATTTCCTGCCCATCATCTCCAAGCATGGTTTCGTAGACACTGAAATCTCTGTTATCTTCCGCGACTGACCGGGTTGCCTTGGTGGCAAGCCGACGCACTTTTTCATCGTAGTCGATAGATTTTTTGATCTCCCATACAATCACGAGTATAAAGATAACCGATATGGCAAAGCAGGCAATGATGCCTATCATTAAATTTTTATCTTTCATAAGTAGAACCAAATTTGCATTAGTGGATTTCCGATTATATTTTAAAAGATTTAGAAAGCAATCCCTTAAATTCACAAATAATCCAGCAACCATCGACACCACGCAGTCCATTTGCTATAAAAGAAATTCCAAATACTTTTCAGCGGAGAAACCTCATGGATCTTCTGGAAGCAAAAGATGCCGCCCTATCCTATTTAAAAACCTCCAATCGAGAAATCATGAAGTGGTTTCGCACAGATATAACTGTCGAATCCAAATCCGATCAAAGTCCAGTCACCATCGCCGACTGCAAGGCAGAGGAGGTTTTACGCAAAAAGATTTCCAGCGCCTATCCCGGTCACGGCATCATTGGCGAAGAGTTTGGCGAAAATACCGTGAAGTCTGATTGGACATGGACCATTGACCCGATTGATGGGACCCGCTCATTTATCCGTGGACTGCCCCTGTTCGCCTCCCTGATAGCCCTGCTCCACAAAGGCGAGCCTGTTATGGGGATCATCTCCCTACCGGCATTGGGTGAAACCGTATGGGCTGTGAAAGGAAAAGGCGCCCATTGCAGTAGCGGTCAGCGTCTTGGCGTTTCGCAACATGGACGCGTTAAAGGAGCGTTCGCAGGAGTCGCCGATCTGTATTGTTTTAAAGAAAAAAAATGCATGAACCTGTTCAATCGCCTCAAACGAGAAGCCGAAATTGTCCGCACCTATCCCGATGCCTTTGGTCACTTGATGGCTATCCGTGGTGCGATTGATGTTATGGTCGATCCATGGGCTTACATATGGGATTTTGCGCCATGTAAAATCATCGTCAAGGAAGCAGGAGGCGAGTTCTCGAATTTTACCGGCAATAAGGCGGGAATTGATGTGGGGAACGCTATATCAGGAAACCCCTTGTTGGTAAAAGCAGTTAAAAAAATGATCCGGGAAGGAAACCGCCCTAAACAGGCCTGAAGTCAGATTCGCTGGCGTCCCGCAAATCCTGCCTGAATGTCGTGCCAGTACTCGATCCGTTGTTCCGGACTTTTCCAGCAAAGATAAACTTCTCTCCCCTCCCGAAGGGTCAGGAAGTCTACAAGTCCATTCTTGATTCCTTTTAAGATACAACCCCGCGACTCCAACTTTTCAGATAAAAAGTTGATCTCCAGAATGCAGTTCACATAGTCAGCCCCCTGTACACTGCCTCCGTTAGAGGGAGCATTGTCTCTGGCCTTCTTCACATCGGGATATTTATGGGTCAGATCGTTCATCAACTGCTGCAGGCGAGGGATATCAACCAACAACTGAGGAACAATCGCATTGGCCTCATCGACCGTAAAATATTTATCTTTGGTAGACATATCCTCCTCCAGTCAACCGGAGCTATTGGGTGTAGGAAAAGAGCTGGGCGCCGACAAGGATTATATCAGATAAAGCGGAAAACCGGCCACGCCCCTTGCTAGTTTTCTACACATCGCTGACTAAGAACAAAACCTACTACACCTAGGCCCACAATCTATATGAATATCAGCCTTTACCCTATACCTTAAAAAAAAACCACTTGTTATTATTACTCAGGTTTTCTTCTTACTCAGGTTTTCTTCTAATCTTATTTTTTGAGGAGTGGATAATGAAAAAAGTGATTTTGTTTTTGGCAGTAAGTTTGTTTTCCGGTTTCACCGCATTGAATGCTAGTGCTGACTCCCTGATTCCAGGCGCTGATTATTCAGGGTCTGTGGACAGTAGTGTCATGGGTGTCAGTCAGACCCTGATGCAGATTGGTGCTGCTGACCGTTCCCACGCAAACTATATAGCTATACGGTCTGGTGCCGCAAACTCCAGGAACAATACCCTTGCAACTTCTGCCGACTGGCAGTTCGGTTCCTCACAGAGTGAGAATGTATGGAAACAGTGGAGAACTTTAGAAGACACGGGCAACGTTACGGGTCTGGTTGTGGGCGACTGCCGTGGTGACAACTCCAGCGATGCTTATCGTAGTGCGATGGGCCAGAACCGTGATGGCTTCCTGAAGGAAAATCTGGTTTCCAACGCTGATTGTCAAATAAATCATGCGACACTCAAGTAATTTCAGAACCTGAATGTGCACATGGAATGTGCGCATCTGAATTAAACTATTAAGCCGATAGAACTTTAGTTCTATCGGCTTTTTTTTGCCTGTACTGGTGCTTGTGGTATTTGACCATTGCTTCATACCCCCGTGATATTACAGGTACTCGTGCCCTGTAGGGGTGGGAGGGGTATGTCACCAAGTACCCGATGCCAGCCCACCCATATTAAAACGGGCCAGAAGATCGGCCTGGCACTTATACGCATCCTCCCCGGCAAGAATATATCAATGTGACTAACCATACCTCCTGCAATCTCCATGACACGAAATATTGCCTCACCAGGAGAAGCCCACTAATAGAATTTATAACCCCTGCTTATAATTGATTCCTCAGCATAAAAAAAACATCCCATCAAGGATACTGACCTCTTTGAAAACAATAGGTTTCCAAGTCAATCTGAGGGTCAGAAATACACATAATCGCCTCATCAGAATTTCCTTAGACCCAACAGGTGTTTTTTTATTGACAAATGCTCAATAAGGTTATAAATTTTGGCACTCGTAAGGGATTTTACATTTGTTTTGTCGGTCCATACGGGAACATCTTAGAAAACGTAAAATCATCAGAAGTCTGATGGGAGGCGGCTAACGAACTCGGCAACATATTAATTTCATTAGTTTGTATTAGTACTTCCGGGTTTATCAGCAATCATTTTTAGGGGAGGCTTAGGAATGAGAAAATCAGTTCTTATCGTATTAGCAATCGCATTTGTAGCAGTACTATCTATCGGCACAGCCAGTGCGGATGACGTAGTTCCAGGTGCATACGGACAAGTGGACCAAAGCGTAATGGGTGTTGGACTGACCCAGATGCAGATTGGTTCATCAGCTCGCTCGCACGCAAACTATGTTAACCAAAGATCTGGTGCTGGTCGATCTTTAAGCAACGCTGGTAACGGCGGTGGCGCAAACTGGATGTTCGGCTCATCCCAATCTGAGCAGTCTTGGAAAGCAGCTAAAACAATCGAGGAAGCTCAGGTTTATGGACTGGTTCCCGGCGACTGTGATGGCGACAACACTGGCGACGCTTATCGCAAAGCAATGGGTCAGAACCGTGACGGTTACATGACGGAACATCTGGTTTCCAGAGCACAGTGTGCTGAAATCCATCCGACTCTTAAATAAGAATCGTTTGGTCTGAAAGTTTAAAATTAAAGCCGGTAGGGTGTTTCACCCTACCGGCTTTTTTATGCCTGCCCATAATTTTCTTGTAAATTCCTTTTTCGCTTCCTATCATCCGCAAAGCCCTCAAGACGGAGCTGACACCCTGTGGACTTAAATAAAAAGCTCAAACCATGACTCACCCACCTAAATATTTTTCTGGCACAACTGTAAACTGGAAACTAATACTGGTAGCTGCCTGCCTGTTCATCCATGCCGCCAGTGAAAGCGCTTATTGCATTGATGCGGTTTCTTTTAAAAAATATCCCATCCTGAGCATCCCCGTCCCCAGTAAAGTGGATTTAACGAAATTGCCCAGAGGAAAAACGTTTCAAGTCAACCACCCCCATTTCATCCTGCAGTATTTTTTTAACAACAGAGATATATTTGGCCTTATATTCAACCGTAAGCCAAAGTACGGCATAATTGTTCATCTATGCTTTTTCCGGTCTTGCGAGGAAAACCCTCATGACCTCAAAAAAGTGATTGCCAAGCCTCAGGTGCCTCCGTATGACCAGACTTTTTTCTCGGTAAAATTCCCTCACCAACTTCAATACGAGTTTCAGGGACTGGAGTTTCTCCCTGTCCAGTAACCCTGTTTTTCCTCCTTTACATTGAAATAATTAGGGTTATTTTTTGCCCCGTAAAGTTAACTTGAAAAGTTAATTATTTTTAACGAATCCTCTACCGGGTAAAGGACCATCGTAACTTGTGGAAGGGTTTCTTGTAACATGAGTGATTGTGGCGGAAATTGCCCATCGGGGTGACAGCTAAGCTCCTCCTCCAGAGCGCCCTTGTGGGCGGTTGCCCGCTATCTTTGCCAATGCCTGATATTTGACCTCTCGTTTGCTATAATCGCGTCTACAAATCATCTAATATTTTTTCGAGGAAGCCACCATGTCCAGGTTCGAGGACAATCAAGATGGAACGATCACTGATACTGAAACTGACCTCACATGGTTTAAAAAGGACTCCCGGCAACTTACGGGGCGCTGGATGCATCTGGAAAAATCCTGGGAACTGGTGAGAGAACACAACAAAGAAAAAACAGGAGGCTTCAATGATTGGCGGATTCCAAAACTGGAAGATATCAAAACTATCTTCGATAAAAGTTTCAGCAATCGCGACTTTGGAAACAGCGAAACCCACATCCACGAGCAATTTGAAAAGGGGGGAGCCGACTGCTGTTGGACCGATACGATCAATGGGGAACGCGCGATGATGTTCAGCCTAGTCAAGGGGCGATCAAGCTGGATTAACAAGTTTGGGGACGGGCCTTTTGCCGTGCGCCTGGTTCGTGGAACGCGCCGGGAGACGAAAAGTTCCTGATTGTCAGGGCAAAGTGCGGGATTGATAAAACAACCACAAACCCGTGCCGATGAGCAAAACAGAAAAAAATCGTTTGAAATTCTGGTCGGAAATGTGCTCTAGAATAAACGGTCCCGCCTGCGCTCCCAGCATTCCCCCCAGAGCGAGCAACGCTCCGACTTTCCAATCAACATTTCCCACTCTTGAATGCCCCACTAGAGAAGAAATGGCCACCATAACAATGAACAGGAATGAGGTACCCACAGCCACCTTAGCCTCTTTACCCATTTGAAGAAGAAATGGAACCACAAGGAATCCTCCACCCAGGCCTGAACCTGAAGATAAAATTCCTATTAACAAACCCAGTGCGGCAGGAATAATCACGATGTCTCTCCTTCTCCATTATATTTTTTTTCAAACCTGTCTATCACAGCGGCACCGATCGAATCGCCCCATACGTTGACGGAAGTTCTCAGGCGATCCAGGAACCAGTCTATGGATAGGAGCATACCTATACCCTCTAGGGGCAGTCCCACTGCCTGAAGGACAATCACCATCGTTACCAGGCCCGCTTCGGGAATACCCGCCGCTCCTATCGCCGCCAGCGTAGCGGTCAGGAAGACCAGTACCTGCTCTCCGAATCCGAGATGAATACCCACCATTTGCGCGATAAAAATCGCTGCTATGGATTCATAAAGCGCCGTCCCATCCATATTCACTGTTGCCCCCAGCGGGATGACAAACAGGGTGGTACGACGGGATATTTTATTTTCTTCCTCAACACATTCAATGGTAACTGGCAAAGTGGCCGAACTGCTAGCTGTTGAAAGAGCCGTAGTGAGCGCCTGACTCATGTTCTTTAAGTAGGTCAATGGATTCTTTTTCGCCACAAAATATAGGATGGCAGGCAACGTCACCATAGCGTGAAACAACAGGCCTGTAATGACTGTCGCGGCAAACTTCCCGATCTTTAGCAATTCGGCAAGAAACATATCACCGCCGCCGGCGGCGCCCAGTTTGGAGGCTACTAATGCAAATACCCCCAGAGGAGCCACGCACATCACAAGATGCACAATTTTCATGATAGCGGCATTGATCCCGTCGAAAACGGAAATCACAAGCTGGCCTTTCTCACCCAATGTGGTGAGAACCCCTCCGAATATGAGAGAAAATATGATGACCGGCAGAATATCCATTTCTGCCATGGACTGAACCAGGTTCGGTGAAACAAAACTTTTGAGAATGTCTGTGATGCCTACGGCCTCTTTTCCCGCCACTTTATCTGGAATTTCCGTAGTCAGTTCAACTCCCAGGCCGGGATTCATTATATTCACGATCAGCAGACCCGCTAATACAGAAAACCCTGTGGTGGACAAAAAATAAATAATTGTATTCGTCCCTGCCCTGCCCACTTTACGAATATCACCCAATCCGGCAATACCAACGATCATGGAAGAAACGATGAGGGGAATGACAAGCATTTTAAGAGCATTGAGAAACATTTCCCCAATCCAGTCGACAACCAGCATTTCCATGCCGAATATCCAGCCACAAAATCCTCCGCTGACAATTCCTATCAACATCAAATAGAGCAATACATTGCTGTTTTTCATAAACCCTTTTCCCGAATTAATAAATTCTCATGAATAGCCTGCAAAACGACCTCAGCACCACAGTACAAAATAATGCTTCTCAAAAAACTCATTGGCGTTAATAATACAGTTATGGGTTCCAATCCTTCAGCCATTACCTATCCTCCAATCAAATCACACCTTCAATTCCGCGCATTTTCAAACAAAACCCTCTCCCCATACAGCCATTCAAAGAAAATTACATTAGCAGGCCTATGAAACTCTCATTATACCGTGTGTCTTTAAATTCACCAAAACCATGATTTTTCGTATTCCTATTGCTATTTAACCAGCACATACCTATTTTCATTACAGGAGAAATAAGAGAGCCCTACAGGCTTATGTCAGGAACCGGATCTATTTTTAAGGAGTCGGACTATGCCAACTACAATGCCAGAAACCTTAGCTGATGGGATTAATGGATGCCACAGACACGCCAAAGGTGGCAGTATCTTATTGCGGAACATTCATAATCAAGGGAGAAGACTTATGGCCGATACAGCTAAACTCACCTATCAGGGGAACACCTACGAACTCCCCGTCATCGAAGGGACATTTGGCGAAAAAGCAGTCGACATCGGCAGTCTTCGTAAGGAAACGGGACTCATCACTTATGATCCGGGATTCATGAGTACCGGCTCCTGTAAAAGTTCCATCACATTTCTGGAAGGCGAAAAAGGTATCCTTCTATATCGCGGTATTCCTATTGAACAGTTGGCGGAAAAAAGTACTTTTATCGAAACTGCCTATCTGATTATATATGGAGAATTGCCTACCACGAAACAACTCGAAGACTTCGACTATCATATCACTCACCACTCAATGGTTCATGAGTCAATTAAAAGTTTTTATGACGGATTCCCCATCAACTCGCACCCAATGGCTGTGTGTAGCGCTGTCGTGGGATCGCTGGCAACATTTTACCAGAATGAATTAAATGTACGCGATGCCCGGGAAATAGAAATTGCCATTCACCGTCTCATTGCAAAACTCCCGACAATCGCCGCGTACAGTTATAAAAAGTCCATTGGGCAAGCCCTGCCCTATCCGGATAATTCACTGGGTTACTGCGCAAATTTCCTAAAAATGATGTTCGGCACCCCCTGTGAACCCTATGAGATCGACCCCGTAGCGGTAAAAGCGCTGGAGGTGTTACTGATTATTCACGCTGACCATGAGCAAAACTGTTCCACCAGTTCAGTGCGCCTGGTCGGAAGTTCCATGTGCAACCTTTTCGCATCGGTATCGGCGGCGATTTATGCTCTATGGGGACCCCTTCACGGCGGCGCGAATCAGGCGGTTATAGAAATGTTGCAGACAATTGCTGATAGTGGGGGAAATGTGCAAACGTGGGTTGATAAAGCCAAAGACCACAATGACCCATTTCGCCTGATGGGTTTTGGGCATCGCGTGTATAAAAACTTTGATCCACGCTCAAGAATCATTAAGACTATGGCACACGATGTCTTTGAAAATACAATAAGTGAGGAACCTTTATTGGAAATTGCACTGACACTGGAAGATATTGCCCTTAAGGATGATTACTTCATAGAGAAAAAACTTTACCCCAACGTGGATTTTTATTCCGGCCTCATTTACAAAGCTCTCAATATTCCGGTCAACATGTTCCCGGTCATGTTCGCCATGGGACGGTTGCCCGGATGGATCGCTCAGTGGAAGGAATTGCAGGGAGATAGCGATTTTCGTATTGGTCGGCCCAGGCAGGTCTACACCGGAATGCAGACCAGAGATTACATACCGATCAAGGATAGATAACCGCTAACGCGAGGCACACCCTGGCCAGAGGCAACAGGAAACATGGGCCTTCTTAAGCGGGTTCGCCTTCTTTCTGCGCAGGCACTGGTGACAAGCACCAGCACAGGCGTTATACAGGCTCTATGGTACAACGAAAAGGAAACTGTTCCATGGCGGCGGCCGAGTGCACTTGTTCAACTTTGAACTCGGCCTGTTCGAGGGGCAATGTCTCTACATGCGCGGCACCTTTAAAGTGAATCTCGTACATTAACTTTTCAGCAGTTGTGTAGTCCTTGCGAAAAAGATTAGTGAGAATGCGAATAACAAACTCCATCGTTGTCATATCATCGTCCCACATGATCACTTTATAAAGAGGGAGATAAGTCTTGCTGGTTCGCTCCACATCTTCATTTTCATGCTCAATACCTGGTAAAACTTCTGGTAATGTTTCTGTGCTCATAAGACTCTAATCACACGGGGAATAAATTTTTCAAGTTAAAAATAGATTTCAAATTAGTCGCGAAAACCCCATATTACACTTAACGGATCCTGCGGCATGCTATTATACTAAAAAATCCGTAGATTTTTTTCAATTATTTTTAATTCCAGCCATGGTCCGCCGATGAAGCTTAAGTACTTAATTTTATATGCTTTTTCTTCCTTTCTTTTGGCGACAGGACTTCTTTTTGTTTCAATTATCAAAGCAGAACCCACAGCCATCGCCAGGACGACCACTCTCCATCCGGGAGAATATTCCAGTTTTCGCCTGAAAGGAGATATCCGCAGATTCATCGGAGAAACGCTTCATATCGACATCAGCTTCCTGTGGTTCGATAACGCGGCCACCGCCCGGGTGGGTCTCTACGAAAATAACGACACACTCTATTCCATCCTTGAAGCCGAAACAAAAGGATTTGTAGGATTTTTCACGGCCTACCGCAAGCATTTTTACAAGGCCACTTTCGATGTGGTGGACGATGGGAAACGCCTTCGATCAAAAACTTTTGAACGCAAGGTAATCATCGGCGATATGGCAGACTCAACAAATCACTCCTTCGACTATAAAAGCCGAACTCATAAATGGGAAAAAATAATCGATGGCGAAATGATAGAAAACGGGGACCGGATCATCCCACTGGGCGTAAATTTTGATGATATCCTTGCCGTGTTCTACAATTTCAGAAACAGCGCCTACGGAAAAGTTAAAAAAGGGGCAGAGTATACTATCCACACCGTTCCCGAAAAAGGGGCAGATGAAATTAAGGTCCATATCATAAATCGGGATGAGCAAAGCGGTTTCATGTCAAAAAATAAACGGAGCAATAGCGAAGAATTTTTACTGAAAGCCATCATCCCAAAAGAAATATTCAACACAGACACAGGAGAGCTTTTGTTTTGGACGTCCAGACACCTTATTCCTCTGGAAACTACGGTCAAGAACTATATCCTGTTTGGAGACCTCCACGCCAAGCTGAACCGCCGGATATTTAAATCGTCTAAAAAGGTAAAGCAAGCCTCTCCCCCTTGAGGAAAAGAGCTTTTTTAGCACCCGCAAAAATATCACACATCAAAAGTCGGAAGCGGCGGGTCCTGCCAGATATCCATTTCCGATGTTTCGTCCAACTCAACTGCGGGGAATTCAACAGAATAAGGCGGGGTATTTTCACACTCGAAATCAACCGTGACTTTTTTAAGCGACCATTCGCCCTTGTCAGGCCCAACCAGTGTCATTGAGTGGGTAACGCTATTCACTTCATAACCTCCCTCCAAAACCTCTCCCGTCTGTGTTCCACCGGACACGTCCTCAAGAGGCAAACGATGGCTGTTGAAACAGAAGCGTACGGGTTCTTCCATCCCCTTATCTCCTGTTTCAATGCGAACTCTGAATTTGTTCAATCTGGGCATTGAGTCTCAACTCCTTAAAAATATGGATTCATTCCTGCAGCATGATCGGTTTCATCGAAAATAGCGCCAATCTGGGGAACAAACTTGCGAAACGAACCGTGAATTCCCTGCTTCAAGGTAAAGTCGGCTGAACTACAGCCCTGACACCCACCCCCCATTTTAATCGTAATCGTGTTGCCCTTGATTTTCTGCAACGTGATGAGTCCACCATGCCCGGCGACTCCCGGGTTAACCTCTTCATTGATCGCCTTCTGGATTCCCTGCTGAATATCATCCTGGCTGGGCATTTCATCTCTAATTTTCTGCGATATCAAGGGACCACCTTCTTCAAGCAATTCACGCAATACCGTGCCCACTTCCATGCCCAGAGGTTTCCAGTCCAAAATCGATTTATCCTTCCGCGTAACGGTTACAGTAGCCTCATGAACAAGGACCGTCTCCACGTCATCAAGACTGAACAACCTTTCTGCCAGTGACGACCCCTCTGCATTTTCAAAAGTGGGATACCACCATGAGTGTCCTTCAAACAGGGTACGGTTCAACATAAAAAGGCATTGATCGCCGGTGTTTGAGGGCTGTGCCTTGATGAGAACCTTATCCGGGTCATCCGGAGGAAAAAGATTTTCCGTATCTGCCGATACCCGTATGACCCGACGCATGGCAGGCGGTTCTGGCTTGGAAAAGGGGGCATCCTCCTCAACCGGAGCAGTGGAAGTATTTGGTGTATCTTCTGAAGTAGTGGTCGGTACTTCCTCTCTGGAAGCAGAATTGCCCGAAAATATATTTTTAACTGTTTTAAAGAAACTCACAATGATCTCCTTAATCACCTTAACCTACTTAATTAAATTCATGCCCCTCTGAGTTATTACATCCGGGAAAAATCCTACTAAATAGGGATGCACAAAACCTGAAAAAGTCGCAACAAATTAGACTTCTTTCCTCCATTTCTGTACATTGGTTTATAAACGAAACGCATCTTGAAGAAGTTCGACTTGTAGCGAGTCCGGTTCACCGGGGTCTTCTGTCACAGCAACCGCATCGAAACGAAGGTCGCGATTTTTCACCTTGTAGCGGGAGATAAAACTTTGCGCGGCCTGAGTATTTTTTTCTGTTTTGCAGGAGTGACGGCATCAAAGGGATGCCCGTATTTATCTCCCGACCGGGTTTTTACTTCAATAAAAACCACCTCTTTTCTGTCATAAAAAAACCCTGTGCTATTAAGCCACCGATGTCCCAACAAGACCTATACGATAAGGGAAGTGACGATGCACTTTAAAATGTTTGACCCCCGCCTCTTGTGCCATCTCAACCATTTCGGAGGGTGTGAAAGCGTTCATGACTGAAACAGGCGCGTCGTAACGGGTGAGACGGTTTTTCGTCAGCAAACGGGTGAGAAGAAAAATAGCCCCATAAGCCACACGACTCCTGTGCAGGTCGTTGATGATGAACCCACGTCGCCCCATAAAATCTGCCGCACGCAAAATACTCACCGCCTCATCACGGGCAAAATGATGCAGGGACAAGGAGTTTATAACCAGATCAAAACTGTCCTCACCAAAGGGCGGGGCATGAATATCCCCCTGCACCAGATTGATCTCTGGGTGGTCTCTGGTTTCTTCACGTGCATAGTTCAACATCTTGGCGTTTATGTCGAGCCCAACGATCCGCACTTTTATATTCAACCGGCGCATCATCTGCGCTACGGCGATAGGCTGATCGGCCGACCCGGTAGCGAGATCCAGAATGGTAAACTTACGCCTCGGGGGATGTTCCTTTAGAAAGAAGCGGATGTGATGAAGAAGAACTTTGTATCCGCTGAGATACTTGTTGACGCGACGCACATCGCCAAGACTTTCCCGAACCTCTTCAAACGGCGCTTCATCAAGGTCGAGCAGTTCTGGTCTCAAGTTGCGAGGAGGAGAAAGAAACATCAGGCTTTCCCAATAGCCATAACTTTAATCTTTAAAAAAATAATATGCGTCGCCGCTGGCAATCCGTTTCTTTGCCATGTTCGCCGCAATATTTTTAAAAATATCACGCGTTATTGGAATAAGCATTAGAACTCCGATCAAATCGGTAACCACACCTGGTGTTATGAGCATCATACTGGACACTGCCAACACAGAACCGTTGAGCGCATCTCTATCAGGAATGCTTCGGGACCTTAAGTGCCATTGCATCTTATCAAAATCTTTCTTGCCCCAGCTGCGTCCTATGATAATACCAATCAGAAATGTAAACATAACGAATGATATTGTATTCATTATGCTGATATATCCGCTCAAAACAGTCAGAAGGTACATCTCGACAAAAGTACCGACAGCAAAAACCACCACAATAGCTAAAGACATGAAACTGTTCCTTAAAAAAATAAAGTTATACCCGGGGGAAAACGACACCGCATCCCTTTTAACAGTTGCACCAACATAACACGCCCGCCCACCCTGTCAAGCTTGGAGTGGCTATAGTCACCGGGCAAATTCGACTCGCCTCAGTTCAGCCATCGATGATAGAAATTCTAACAAAGCGATGAGGTGACCGGTAGTGAGAAATTGTTTTGTGTTCTGCTTGTTCGCGTTGTCCTGACCGTGCATTCTCAGGAAAGCATCTTCAAACCTGAACTTTTCCATATCCAATCTGAAGTCAAACTTATCCAGCAGAATTCCCCCTTTATTACCACCCACATCATTGATCGAATGGCAAAACAGGCAGTTATCCTTGAACACTCTTAGCCCAGGCCCGGATGAAGTCTTTACCCTGTCCAGAGGCGCGTAATAATCGGTCAGCCGGACGAATCTCAGTTCGTTGATGTTCGCCGTCAGAAACCGCTCCAGAAATGGCGGATTCATTTCGTCCGGCGCAACGATCATTAAGGGCTGAAGCCAATCAGGTCGATCCGCCTTCTGAGCCAATTCAATTTTTGTCGCCAGTTGAAGATCGTAACGGCGAACATCCTCAACCGAGACAATTCCCTGATAGTCATCAGCACAATTAAGAAGAATCGCATCTACCTCATCACTCTCGATATATTTATCCAGTAATTGAGAAAAGGAAACCACCTCCAGTCGGCTACCCTGATAATTCATTCCCTCATCGAAGTAAGCACTGGCGATCCACTTGCGTGTAAGCTCATCAAACACCGAGTCTCCAGGAGCCAGCCTGGGCGGAATCCTTTCCAGGTCACTGGCACAGGAAGACAAAATAAATACGAGCAAGAGCAACGCTAGCCTGGCAAACAATATATTTTTAATTGATCTTAAAAAAAACATTCTCATGTCCATCCTCGACCAGACTCAATAAAAGAGCGCGGATAAACAAAACGACTCCGACCATTTCCAGAGTTTCCTCAAAAGCTGTCAGCATGTTGTATCCAAAATTTTTCATCGTATAGGCTTCAATATAATAGTCAGCCAGATGCTCCACCACCAACGCCCCCGAAAGAAAAAACAGACCCGCAATGATGAACTGCGATTTCATTGGCTGAGGAAGAGCAACCAGAAACTTAAAATAAACAGCGATAAGAACGACCACTCCAACAGCCGCCGGAATGGTCCATGCAAAATCGGTGAAAGTATTGAAAGTTTCATGCATCCCCGCCACCTCATCAAGAGACATGAAGGCAAACCCTGCCCCCAAACCGTACCAATGCTTTTTATAATTCCATTTTTCTTTATTACTTGCTATCAGAAATAACAATACTGACGACACAAATAAAATGAGCGTAGAAAACCAGGTAGCAAAACTGGGCTCTTCATCAGGATCAAATATTTCCCTTAAAAGCCAGGGGAGCTCATTTATATGGAAGTGATATGCCTGAACAAGAATGTGGGCAAGAATCAGGGCAAACACCACCCAACCCAGAAAACGCGTTATTTTCACTGGGCTAACAACAAACTCCCAGTGAAATCTTCTTTCATTATCATCACTCATTATCAGCTTTCTGCCTGAAAAGGGTCACAAACTAACTTCGTCCATTTTAAAAAAAATCATTGCCTCCTTATTTTCTAAGACATAATGCCAGGTGGGAATATATTAAATATTGCCCGCTAAATCACAGACCCATCCACCGCATTTTATACGGGGAGGATTACAACATGAAATCAGGAGCTTTTTTCTGGATTTTAATTTCGTCCACTCTTCTGTTTTTTCTGGGATCGCCGGAGCACATCCGCATGGGCTTGGCACGGTGAACTATGGCCCTTCTCTGGAAAGTTACTAGGTTGATTTTACCACAGCCACGAAGAATTCGATAAATGAACCATACGATCCAGGTATGACCCTCGCGAATAAAAGCAAGAAGAGTGGGAAAAGCATGAAGAGCGACAAATCAGACAAAAAATAAACACTGACCCGCCCCCTAAATCTATGCCAATATTGCAAAATATTTGTCTCGCCTGACAAAACGGGATATGATGGTGTATTCAAAGGAATCCCTCTGTTCTGTTTGAAATTCCGGGATAATGACCTCTCCCAGCCCCTACCCTACGGGTACCTGTGACTTGCTAAGGAGGGGAATAATGGCTCTTTAATAGGGAAATTCGCCGATGAATCAGCCGGCTACTTTAAAAACCTGACATCTTATGGATAATTCTTCTTCAAACGAATTAAAAATCTCGCCGGAGAAAATGGATTTCCGGGCTTATTCCATCTCATGGAACCTCACGAAGCGCTGCAATCTGAATTGCGATCACTGTTACCTCGACGCTAATTTTCGTGGTGGATTCCGCACGGATGAGTTAAACACGGATGAATGCAAGCGGGTCATCGACCAGATCGCAGAGGTCAACCCCAACGCGTTTCTCATTCTCACCGGCGGCGAACCGTTACTGCGTCCTGATATCTATGAACTCATCCGTTACGCGGCGGACAAAAAGTTCATGGTCGTGCTTGGCACCAATGGCACGCTGATCAACAAGGCCAACGCGAAAAAAATAAAAGAAGCGGGAGCACATGGGGTAGGAATCAGCATCGACTCGATGGACGCGACGAAACATAACAAGTTCCGCGGCGTGCCTGAAGCGTGGGAGCGATCGATGGAAGCGTTTGAGGTGCTGAACGAAGTTGGCGTCGATTTCCTCATCCAGATGTCGGTCTCGGACATGAACTATAAGGAAATCCCCGATGTGGTGGCTTTCTCGGAAAAGGTGGGAGCAATCGCGTTCAATCTCTACTTCCTGGTATGCACGGGGCGCGGTCAGGGCAACACGGACATTTCCAACGAGGCTTATGAAGAAGCGCTGAAACTGCTCTACGAACAGCAGATGAAATACAAGGGCCGACTGATGATCAATTCCAAATGCGCTCCACAATACAAACGGGTGGTGTATGAGAATGATCCAGACTCGGTATACACGCGCACCTACTCAGGAGGCTGTCCGGCGGGAACGCATTACAGTAGAATCTCGCCGGAAGGGAACATGACGCCCTGCCCGTTTATTGAAGAGTCCATCGGCAACTTGAAAACGTCTTCGTTCAAAGATCTCTGGCATAACGCGCCGCTGATGGTTCAGCTACGCGACCGCAAACAGCTGGAAGGAAGATGCGGCACCTGCGAGTTCTCTGCCATGTGCTCGGGATGCAGAGCACGCGCCTTTTCCGAAACGGGCAACTACATGTCTCAAGACCCTTCCTGCGATTACGAACCGGGCCAGCACGGTGGCAAAAAAATCACGCTCAAGATCGAGGACACTCTCGGACTGGAAGTGGAGTTCCACACAACGTGGACCCCGGAAGCGCAGAAAAGACTGGAGCGCATCCCTTCATTCGCCAGGGGCATGGTCGTTAAAGGGATTGAGAAATTCGCCGAAGAACGGAACATCACCCTGATCGACGAGAACGTTGTTAAGAAATCGCGCGAGGAGATGATCGAAAAACGCGGCGCGATGTTTCCCTTCCTCAAGAAATTTATTAATTCAGAAAATTCATAATCTCTTTTAACCACGGAGAAAACCTGTTCATGGTTTCGGCCTGGAGTTCGCCCTGTTTTCAAGGTTCTCTGTGTCCTCTGTGCTCTCTGTGGTGAGCGCCCTACTTTTTCTTATATAAATCCCCGACACGGAATCCACCACGATCCTCGCTATCGATCTGTGTCTGTCGGCTATCTTCGACATCCTGTTTACCCAGCGATTCAGAAACCTCGGCCTGATAGTTTTTAACTTTTCGGTAAAGCGGGTGTGTGATGTCAAGCTTCACGTTAGTGAGAGCGGCGGTGAAATCGCCGACCCCATCAGGAGTCAGTTTGCAAACCAGTTCACCCGACTCGTCATCGCGAAACACATCCGTCACCGTAAGCGGGGTCTTGTTCTTTACTGTGAATCCCATTTCGCGAAGCAAAGTCAGCACTGCTCCCCGCCCGTATACCCTGAGCGGCAGGTGTTCTAAAAGTTCATTTAATAACTGTTGTGCACTCATGAAAGTTCTCTATAAAGTTTTTTATTTTTTAAATCTAGAAAAATTGAGCATATCACACGGCGAGCATCAGGTCATTTTATCCATGAAACCTGTAAAATTAGCTCCCCTTATTTCAAAATATCTAAACAGGAATATAATTTCATCAGACAAATGATACCTTGTTATGAACCGATATTCAGAAACTATCTGAACTCAGCTAAAATCGAACCGCCACACGGATAACGGAACCTCGTAAGTCCCTTTTTATATAAAGGATTTCTCTAGTTTTTCCGAAAAGAAACTGTTGGTTTTTAATCACCGGAGAGATCAAAGTAGTGTGCCTCAGACACAGGTAAACTATTTGATTTTAAATCGCTTCCTACCCATAACTCCCTCCCTTATCAAATAGCTTTTATAAGTTTAACATTTGGCATAGATCTAGGGGACGGGTCACATTGACCGCTAATACAACAGCACCGGTCACCTCAATTTCTATCGAATTTCGCAGTGTTGGCATCAAGTTGGATATTTTCCCAAAAATTAATTCAGACAACTTCGTCAACATGAAAATCCGTCAGAAAATCAGTTCAAAGGGTCCCGACGTCACCACCGGAGGAACCACGACGGCCTCTTTTAACTCATGCGAGGTCAACACTGAAGTGGTGCTCAAGGACAACCAGATTCTGGTCATGGGTGGCTTAATGCGAACCGACACCTCCAGATAGTTGAAGGTATTGCCGGATTGATGGATATCCCTTATATCAGAAAATTGTTCAGCAGGGAGAACGCCATCAGTAGTAAGGCCGAACTGATAATCTTTATTACCCCTCACATCATCTCTACATCAGAAGATCCAGAAATCGCGATCCAGGAGATGAGAAAACGTTTGAAAAATTTGAAAAATAAGAATTCCAAAAGCTAGAAAGAAGCATTATCTGTGTTCATACCCTGTCTGATGACTTCGGCCTGAGGTTTCCCCCCTGTTTCCAATCCTGTGAAGCCTCCCGCACGAATAATTTCCCTAGGTGGAAGCATCCGCGATATAATGGGCGGTTCTAATTTACCGTTTCATAGTAGCCCTTATTCGCGCCCTTGCACCCATGACCTATCATTCGCTCAGAGAATTTATTGATCGGCTTGAGCTTGACAATGAGCTTATACGCATCAAGGAAAGGGTGTCGCCTGTCCTGGAAATCGCCGAAATCACCGACCGGGTTTCGAAGCAACCAGGGGGCGGCAGGGCCCTGCTCTTTGAAAATGTCGAAGGCTCGTCCATGCCTGTCCTCATCAACGCTTTTGGCAGTACCAAACGGATGAACGCCGCTCTGGGTGTGCACGATATTGAAAAGATCGCTAGGGACATCGATAAATATCTCAAGATTGCGCCTCCCGCTACACTCGTGGATAAAGTGAAACTGCTACCCATGCTTCTTGAGGCGGCGGCGTTTCCGCCCAAAATGGTTGGCCAAAATCAGGCCCCTTGTCAGGAGGTGGTGCTCACCGGGGACGAGGTGGATCTGGATAAAATCCCCGTCCTGCAATGCTGGCCCGATGATGCCGGGCGATTCATTACTTTCCCCATCGTAGTGAACCGGAGCGCTGACCGGAAACTGAGAAATGTCGGACTCTACCGCATGCAGGTCTATGACAAGAAAACCACAGGAATGCATTGGCACATCCACAAAGACGGTGCCCACTTTTTTCATGATTATCGGAAGCAAAATAAAGTCATGGATTGCGCAGTCGCTATCGGAGCTGACCCAACTGTCTGTTACTCCGCCAGCGCTCCTTTGCCCTATGGCATCGATGAGTTCCTGCTGGCCGGATTCATCCGAAAATCTCCGGTGCCGCTGGTCAAATGTAAAACAGTCGACCTCGAAGTTCCCGCCACCGCTGAAATTATTTTAGAAGGATTTATCGATCCCTTAGAGATGCGCCTTGAAGGTCCATTTGGTGACCACACGGGATACTACTCGCAGGATGGTGACTATCCTGTTTTCCATATCACCGCAATCACGCATCGGAGGAATCCAGTTTACCTCACGACTATCGTTGGCAAACCGCCGCAAGAGGATTTGTATCTGGGCAGAGCAACGGAACGAATTTTTCTACCTCTTATGCGAACCCAGCTTCCGGAAATTATTGATATAGACATGCCTGCCGAGGGCGTGTTTCATAACCTGGTCATCGTCTCTATCGACAAACGTTTTCCCATGCAGGCACGAAGACTGATGAACGCGCTCTGGGGAATGGGGCAAATGAGCTTTGTCAAAATCATCATTGTCGTCGATCAAAACATTAATGTTCACGATAGCCACACGATCATAAGCCTTCTGTTGAATAAAATTGACCTCCAACGCGATCTGTTTTTCTCTGAAGGTATTCTGGATGTACTCAACCATGCTTCGGACAGGGCATTGTATGGCTCCAAGCTGGGTATTGACGCAACCGAAAAAATTGAAGGTGAAGAAGGATTCGACTCTGAACCGGATACCATAACCACAGACCCACTACCTGCACCGGAGCCGATTCTTGAAAAATATACAGAACTCAAATCCTGCAAATTTATAGAACGAGAAGGTCGGCACCGGATTGCATTTGCCACACTCGATAAAAGCTGTCCACACCAGGGGCGCAGGGTGATTGATAAAATCATGAACGATCAGCAATTTTCAGCTATAGATGTGCTGATTATTCTGGAAGGACATGAGGATGTGAATAACATATCTACCGTGCTATGGAAACTGCTCAATAATATCGACCCCAAGAGAGACACTTATTATTTTAACAATCGACTGGCTATTGATGTAACCCGAAAAACAGGAGAACAAGGCTATATGCAAGAATGGCCTGAAGAAATAGAGATGTCCGAAGAAGTAAAAAAGAAGGTAGATGAGAAATGGAAAAAATTATTTTAACCCCACCCAACCTCCCCTTAGCAAGGGGAGGAGTATCTCCCCTCCTTGCAAGCCACAGGTACCGACAGGGTAGAGGAGCTGGGAGAGGTCGCGGTTTATGAGCTCTGACAACATCGTCGTCAAGGGCGCAAGAGAACACAACCTGAAAAATATTGCAGTGACCCTACCACGCAACAAACTTGTGGTGGTCACCGGACTGAGTGGATCAGGAAAATCCACACTGGCGTTTGATACCATATATGCTGAAGGCCAGCGGAGATATGTGGAGTCGCTTTCCGCTTATGCCCGCCAGTTTCTGCAACTGATGGAAAAACCGGATGTCGATTCCATCGAAGGCCTTTCACCTGCCATCTCTATTGAGCAAAAAACATCTAGCAAAAATCCACGCTCAACCGTTGGCACAGTAACGGAAATCTACGACTACCTGCGTCTTCTATACGCAAGAATCGGCCGCGTCTATTGTTATGGTTGTGACCGGGAAATCTCCTCTCAGACTGTTCAACAAATAGTTGATCAGATCAAATCGATTCCGGAAAAAACAAAAATAATGATCCTCGCTCCAGTCGTCAGTGGACGCAAGGGAGAATTTAAAAAGGAATTGATCTTTTTACGCAAGAAGGGTTTTGTGCGAGTCCGAATCAATGGCGAAGTCCGCCCTCTGGATGAAGAAATCGTTTTAAACAAGAAATTGAAACACACAATAGAAGTTGTTGTCGACCGCCTGATCGTTAAAGAAAACATGGGCAAGCGATTGACCGACTCGGTAGAAACAGGGCTTACAGAGGGAATGGGCACTTTGGTCGTTGCCGTTTTAAAAGGGGCTGGCAAAGATGAAGAACTCTTGTTTAGCGAAAAGTTTGCCTGTAGCTACTGTAATATAAGTTATCCCGAACTGGAGCCGCGATTATTTTCCTTCAATAATCCGCATGGCGCCTGCCCCTCCTGCGATGGTTTGGGAACCAAGATGGTCGTTGATCAAGATCTCGTTGTGCCCGACACTTCCCTGTCCATCCGTGATGGAGCGATCAAACCCTGGGAAAAGCGCACCTCAATAAATTTTCATCAGATGCTGGAAAGCATCGCCAAGCACTTCAAGTTCAAACTCAATACTCCCTTTAAAAGCCTGTCCAGAGCCACTCAAAAACTTATTCTGTACGGGTCCGGTGAAGAGCCCATAAAGTATATTTATGAACGTAACAACAAACGGGAACACTACACAGGAACCTACGATGGGGTTATCTGCGATCTTGAACGGCGATACCACGAAACAGAATCATCAGCGGCACGAGAAGACATCGCCAAATTTATGCGGACCCTGCCCTGCTCCCTGTGCAATGGTACGCGGCTGACCAAAGAAGGTGTCTCTGTCCGCGTTGGTGATAAAAATATCGTTGAACTAACCGGGCGCTCCATCGGCCACCTACATGATTTTTTTCAGAACCTTGATTTGTCGAAACAAGAACACAACATTGCTCGCCGGATTGTAAAAGAAATCCATGAACGACTCGGATTCCTCCTCAATGTTGGTCTGGAATACCTGACTCTGAACCGCTCCTCAGCAACTCTGTCCGGCGGCGAGAGCCAGCGCATAAGATTAGCGACACAAATAGGGTCCAGCCTCATGGGGGTATTGTACGTGCTTGATGAACCCAGTATAGGACTTCACCAGCGTGATAATGACAGGCTTCTAAGCACGCTCGTGAAACTCCGCGACCTGGGAAACACGGTCATTGTAGTAGAGCATGATGAAAAAACCATCCTGTCAGCCGATCATGTCATCGACATCGGACTGGGTGCGGGTGTCCATGGCGGAGAAATTATCTTTTCCGGAAAACCTGAAAAACTTCTGAAGGATAAAAAATCTTTAACCGGACAATACCTCTCCGGTAGAAAGACAATCCCCACTCCCGCGAGCAGGAAACAGGGCAACGGGTTATTCATAGAAATAAAAGGAGCGGAACAAAATAATCTAAAAAAAGTTAACCTCCGGATACCCCTCGGCAGTCTGATATGCGTTACCGGAGTTTCAGGGTCGGGCAAGAGCACATTGGTCATCGACATCTTGTACAAAGCTCTGGCTCAGCATTTCTGGAACTCGACCGACAAACCCGGAAAATATAAAACCATAGAAGGGGTCCACTTGATTGACAAGGTGATCGACATCGACCAGTCGCCTATCGGCAGAACCCCACGGTCGAATCCAGCAACCTATACCGGAGTATTCACCATAATCCGTGACCTATTCAGCCAGGTCCCCGAATCAAGAATGCGCGGTTATAAACCCGGACGCTTCAGTTTCAACGTAAAAGGTGGGCGATGTGAAGCCTGCCAGGGAGATGGAGTGCTCAAGGTAGAGATGCATTTTCTTCCAGACGTTTTCGTCACTTGCGAAGTTTGCGATGGCAAACGATTCAACCGGGAAACCCTGGAAATCCTCTATAAAGGAAAAAATATAGCAGATGTGCTGGAAATGACCGTTGAGGAAGCGGAAGATTTTTTTCAAAACATTCCGTCAGCAAAAACCAAATTGAAAACCATCGCCGATGTGGGACTCGACTACATCCACCTCGGCCAAGCCGCAACCACATTATCTGGCGGAGAGGCGCAAAGGGTGAAACTGTCCAAGGAGCTCAGCAAACGCAGTACAGGCCGAACCCTTTATATTCTGGACGAACCCACAACCGGGCTCCATTTCGCCGACATTGAGCATTTACTGAAAGTCCTTACCAAGCTGGTCGACACGGGTAACACCGTCATCATTATTGAGCATAACATGGACGTGATCAAAACCGCCGACCATATCATCGACCTGGGTCCGGAGGGTGGAGACAAGGGAGGAGAAATACTAGCTCACGGAACGCCGGAAGAAATTGCAAAAACCAAAAAATCCCACACAGGCAGATATCTGAAAGAACATCTTTAGAGGAAGGACTGTGGCGTGAGGTTAGAAAAGAACCGAAACTGAACTCAGGAAGAAGAGGTGTCGTCCGGACCAATCCTTTCTTTGATGATATTATGTTGCGTCGGGGTGCCGACTACTTTCCCCAGTCCTTCAGTTAAGAGACCGGCTAGTTGTCTTCGGCGTTTTCGAGGCGGGCGACTGCGCGGAAGAGTTTGTGCTGGGCTTCTTCAAAATCATCATCGGCGAGGTCGGTGTTTGCTAGCACTTCTTCAGCTTTAGCCAGAGCAGTTCTAGCCCGTTCTTTATCGATCTGATCGAGAAATTCCGCCGTTTCAGCTAGCACGATCACCCGATTGTCGGTCACTTCCAGATAGCCGCCACTCACGACCATGTGAATAGTCTCCCTGCCCTTTTCGCCATCTGACTCATAGGACAACTGACCGGGCCGCATTGTAGTCAGGATGGAAGCATGGTCATAGAGAATCCCCAAGTCACCTTCCACACCGGGAACATTGACTTGATCAACATCTTCTTTCACCACCAGCCTTTCCGGTGTAACGATACTCAGTTGCAATTTGTTTGCAGCCATATTATTTAGCCTGGAGTTTTTTAGCTTTTTCGTAAACTTCATCCAGATTGCCGACCATGTAGAAAGCCTGTTCCGGGATATCATCCATACGCCCGTCCAGAATTTCTTTGAATCCAGCAACAGTGTCTGAGACCTCAACGTATTTTCCAGGAGACCCGGTAAATACTTCCGCTACGAAGAATGGCTGAGAAAGGTATTTTTGAATTTTTCTCGCACGTGCAACAGTGAGTTTATCTTCTTCCGAAAGCTCTTCCATTCCAAGAATTGCGATGATGTCCTGCAAATCTTTGTAACGCTGTAGCACAGTCTGTACACTACGCGCTGTATTGTAATGTTCATCCCCTATTACTTGCGGGTCAAGAATACGCGATGTTGAGTCGAGCGGATCAACCGCAGGGTAGATTCCAAGTTCAGAAATACGTCGATTGAGAACGGTGGTCGCGTCAAGATGCGAAAACGTTGTCGCTGGAGCGGGATCAGTCAAGTCATCAGCAGGAACATAAACAGCCTGAACCGAGGTGATAGAACCTTTCTTGGTCGAAGTAATGCGCTCCTGCAAGTTACCCATTTCAGTAGCCAGCGTAGGCTGGTACCCAACCGCAGAAGGAATACGTCCGAGAAGAGCAGAAACCTCAGATCCCGCTTGCGAGAAACGGAAGATATTATCAATAAAGAGGAGAACGTCCTGACCACCTACATCGCGAAAATATTCCGCACAGGTGAGACCAGTCAATCCGACACGCATACGAGCTCCCGGAGGTTCAGTCATCTGCCCATAAATTAGAGCTGTTTTATCGATAACTTTTGAATCAACCATTTCGTGGTAGAGGTCGTTTCCTTCACGGGTTCTTTCACCGACACCAGCGAATACAGAGTATCCACTATGCTCCGCTCCGATATTACGAATGAGTTCCATGATGAGAACTGTTTTACCAACACCCGCACCACCAAACAGTCCTGTTTTTCCACCTTTGAGATAAGGCTCCAGAAGATCAATAACCTTGATCCCGGTTTCAAGCATTTCCATCCCGGTATCCTGCTCATCAAAAGGAGGTGCATCACGATGAATACTCCATCTCTCTTCAGACTCAACAGGTGGTTTCTTATCAACCGGGTCGCCAACAACATTAAGAATTCGGCCCAATACTTTTTCACCTACGGGAACAGAAATAGGTTTTCCTGTATCAATCGCTTCCTGCCCTCTAACTAATCCGTCGGTTGAATGCATCGAAACGGTACGAACTGAGTTATCGCCCAGATGCAGAGCGACTTCACAAACGATCGTTTCATTTTCATCCTGCGTACTTTTGAGGTTAATAGCGTTGTAAAGCGCGGGCAGTTCCCCTCCGTCAAAACTGATATCCACAACTGGACCCATCACCTGAATGATACTTCCTTTATTCATTCCCTTCCTACCTCCCAATAACAATCATTATTACGATCAGGCCTTGAGTGCTTCGGCCCCGTTTACGATTTCTATCAATTCTTTTGTGATATAAGCCTGACGTGCTTTGTTATAAGTCAGGCTCAAGCTTCCAATCATATCACCAGCGTTACGACTGGCACTGTCCATAGCCGTCATCCTCGCCCCGTGTTCACTGGCACTAGACTCTAGAAACGCGCGATACACCTCAACGGTCATATACCTTTCAATCAGGGTATCCAATATAGTTTCTTCATCCGGCTCATAAACATAATCAACAGCCAGCTTCTTCCCCTTTCCAGTACCCAGATCTTCCGGAACGATGGGAAGGAGTTGCTCCAGGATAACTTCCTGTTGCATGACGGACTTAAATTCATTGTAAAGGACATAAACACGGTCAACTGATTTTTCAATGTAGAGATTGGCAAGTGTAGAGCCAATTTCACTAGCTTTGAGATAATCAAAGTCTCGTGTCCATCCTGAATAGTCGTGTAATATTTTGTTGTCCCTACTCTTAAAAATAGCGTGACCTTTTTTACCAGCAGTGATCAGCTGTATTTCTTTATCGCTGTTTTCTTTTATAACCTGATGGGCTTTACGAATGATGCTTCCGTTAAAACCACCACACAGCCCGCGATCAGCAGTGATGACCACCACAAGCCAACGGCTCCCTTCCCTTTCTTCAAGAAGAGGGTGCAGGTCTTTATTACACCGGGCCGAAAGATGGTTGAGTACCTCCATCATCTTAAGAGCATAGGGTCGGGCCGACATCATAGCCTCTTGCGCTCTGCGCAGTTTAGAGGCAGACACGAGCTTCATCGCTTTGGTGATCTGCTGAGTGCTTTTAACACTCTTAATCCTGCGCTTGATTTCTTTAAGATTTGCCATATTTTCTAAATAGCCTGGTTAATTACCAGCGATTCTCCTGAAGGGTAAGCGACTCTAAAAACGCCAAGCTTTAAAACAATCCTTTATATTCAGCAATAACAGTTTTCAGTTTTTCTTCCGTTGCTTCGTCGACTTTCTTTTCTTTCTCGATGGAATCAATAATTCCCCTGTGTTTTTCTTCG
>PVBE012261344.1_pt1 | contig 30122 bp, 21 predicted proteins | sample 1631181 | NCBI WGS metagenome assembly PVBE01 (sample SAMN08397723, study PRJNA350692) | Marine metagenome, whole genome shotgun sequencing project. | isolation source: water | place: Pacific Ocean | collected 2012-04
GTTGCCCCGCTTTCTTTATTAGAAGCGAACTTCCAATAATCTTATTCGGTATTAGCATACCTTTCGGTGTGTTATTCCCAACCCTAGAGTACATTACCCACGCGTTACTCACCCGTGCGCCACTTTACTAGCTGCCCGAAGGCAACGTTCTCGTACGACTTGCATGTCTTAAGCACTCCGCCAGCGTTCGTTCTGAGCCAGAATCAAACTCTCCAGTTTAAATTTGGCAGGACTACCGGAACTCGCGCCCCGGCTGCCCTTTGTGCATAAGCATCGCGTTGGAAGGTCACGAGGACCAACCCACGCGAAGCGGATTAAGGAAGTAATAAAACTCTCTTCCGTCTTACCGGGACTTCCTCAAGACCCGGCACGACTACACGCTATTCAGTTTTCAAAGATCGGTCGAAACCCCGCGCGGCTTGTTTCGAGCCGTCGGAAGTATCCTCGCGAAAATATACGCTAGAGCCACCGGGCCTTTGGAGACCCTGGTCCCGGTGGGCGGCCTAACTTACGAGACCGCAGGCCGGCGGTCAAGTACCTGTTTTTTCGTTTGAGACTCTTTTTTCACCCCCCCCCCTGGGGTTAGCATTTTGGACTCCATCACCCGTCGGCAGAGGCGTCGGCTTATCATTAAATTGTAGGTAAAAGACATCGCCCGCTGCTCGACGGGTGCTCGCCAACCGACCTCAGGACCGGGTCGGAATTGGCCGCGGAACGCTTTCGCCGATCCGGGCACGCGCCGGGAATTGTGAAAATCGGGGTCCGAGAGCGTCGCCCCAAATCCCCGCCCGATCCGTCAGGGGAGCAGATTGACGTGCAAATACCGACGTTTGCCCACCCGAAGCAGATGCGAACCGGGCGCCAGGGGTTGACTGGCATCCTCGACCCGCTCCTCGTTCAGTTGAACCCCCCCCTGGCCCACCAGCCTCCGGCCCTCGCTCCGACTCTGTACGAGCCCGAAATGGTCCAGAACATCGAGCAGGGTGATCGATTCCCCACCCTCCAGGGCGAGTTCCCCTTGCGGGATGTCGTCGGGAAGCCCCCTGCCCTGAACCACCTTGCGGAAATGGTCGGCTCCCGCCTCGGCGGCCTGGCCCCCGTGAATGCGCTCGACGATTCGCGAGGCCAGACGGTGCTTGAGCGCCATCGGATCCCCCTCGCCGTCGCCAAAGGCCGAAAACGCCGCTCGATCATCCTCCCATTCGCCCGCTGAAAGAATCTCGAAATAGCTCGACATCGCGGCGTCGGGGATGCTCATGACCTTGCCATAAATGTCTTCCGGCGTGTCCGTGATCTGGATGCTGTTCCCGAGGCTCTTGGACATCTTCTCGTGGCCATCCGTTCCCACGAGCAGAGTATGGGTGCAGACGGCCTGTGGGCGCTGTCCATAGGATCGCTGGATTTCGCGTCCCATCAGGAGATTGAAGGTCTGATCGCTGCCACCGAGTTCCACATCGGCCTCGAGGGCCACCGAGTCGTAGGCCTGGACGAAGGGATAGAGGAATTCATGCGCAAAGATCGGGGTGCCGGCCTCGAAGCGCTGGGCGAAATCGTCTCGCTCCAGAAGGCGCGCCACCGTGTACTTCGAACACAGACGGATCAGGTCATCGGGTCGCATTTCGCTCATCCACTCGTTGTTGAAGCGGACTTCGACCCTGTCGACATCGAGAATCTTCGCCACCTGCTCCACGTAGGTGGCCGCGTTCTCGCGCACCTCGTCTTCAGTGAGGGCTGGACGCGTCTTCTTCTTGCCCGAGGGGTCTCCGATGCGAGCCGTGAAGTCGCCGATCAGGAAAATGGCCGTATGGCCGAGATCCATGAAGCGCTTCAGTTTCTGCAACACGACGCTATGGCCGAGATGGAGATCCGGCGCCGAGGGATCCATTCCGAGTTTCACCCGCAGAGGGCGATCCTCGGCCAGGCATTCCCTCAGTCGCTCGCGCAGTTCCTCTTCGCCATAGAAATCGACGCAGCCATCGCGCATGATTTCGAGTTGACGATCCAATTCAGCTGAGACCGAATCGCGCCCCATCCCATTCTCCTTCCTGCCCTGCCTGCCCCGCCTGTCCGCCTGCCGGGACGGCCGACCCGCCGCGCAGGTTCGCCGCCCGGAGAGGTCCGCGCAAGAGCGGAGGCTTTCAGCGTTCCCCCTTGGCGGGAATCAGTCCTTCCTCCGTCAGGATCGCATCCACCCGCCGATCCCGCTCGTCGCTCGGCACTCGCTCCACGAGTTGGAACGCAAAAGCGAGCCCGAGCAGAAAAGGCGCTCCCGGCGCCCCTCGGAGGGGAAGAATCCGATCGTAGAAGCCCCCGCCCCGCCCGAGTCGAGCGCCACGAGCGTCGAAGGCGACACCGGGAACGAGCATCAGATCGAGGTCGAGCGGATCGCTGGGCGTCGCCGTCCGGGGGGGTTCCAGGATGCCAAAATGCCCGGGAACCAGATCCCTCCAGGCATCGACCCGAAAGAGATCGAGACCGCCGTCTTGCCGGCAGCGCGGAAAGAACACGCGCCGACCCTCCCGCCGCAAGAGGTCGAAAAGGGGCCGGGTATCCGGCTCGTCACCCAGGGCAGAAAAAAGCGCTGTCGAGTCTGCCGCTTCAAAAAGTGGATTCCGCGCAAGCAGGTGGGCCATGGCCCGCCCCGCCTCCCAAGCGCGCTTCCGCCCCACCTGGCCCCGCAACTCGGATATCCGGGCGCGTAGCAATTTCTTCCGCGCATCAATTTCCGGGGAGGCGACCCGTGAAGGGGACTGTTCCTCAGTCATTGCCTGCCACCGCACGGTCGCGGAACCCATTCGCTCCGATCGTCCGCGGCGAAGCATCCGCGACCCAACGCGCTGCCCGATGCCGCGACTCATAGCGGCCCGGCCTCGAAAGACCACCCCTGATGCACCCATCGGACTCATCCGGGGCGATCACGGCCGCCCTTCTTCCCGGTCGAGACGGCTTCCGGATCCTCCGTATCCAGCCGAGACAGATCACCGGGCTCTTCTGGGAATTCCAATTCCCTTCCGGCCGGCAGGGTGAGCAGGGGGGTGTCGTTCTCCGCCTGCGTCGAATCGCTCTCCATGACCGATTCGACCATTTCGATCAACGCCTTGATGCGAGTCTCATCCGGGACTTCTTCGCCGCCGACCCCGGCGGTGCCGGGATGCTTGCGACTCTCGAGGACCTCTCGCGCGAGATTCAGCGATGTCATGACCGAAACGTCGAGACTATCCACCGCGGCTGTTCGCTCACGCACCTCGGTCATCGCCGTATCGACACAATCCGCAACTCGCCTCAACCACGCCTCATCCCCATCTCTTCGGATGAGATAGTCCCTGCCCTGGATCTGCACCTTGACGGGCGCTTCGCTCATCGGCAGCGGCCTCCAGATGAAGCCGGGGATCGACCCATCTGCTCACCGCATCGGGACAAAAGGCTCGACAGCATTCCCCACTCCCTAATTCTTCCGGCTGTCATCTCCGGCCCGAGCTTCGAGTCGTCCCAATTCGGCGATGACGCGATCCAGTCGCTCGAGTGCGTCGGCCCGCCGATTCATGAATTCCTCCACTTTCGCCTCGAGTTCGCAGATCCGGGCTTCTCTCTGCTCCAGGAGCTTCTCGCGATCATCCCCCTGCTGCTGCAATGCGCGATGCTGCCGAGTCAGCGCAACCACGACTCTTTCGAGCCTGTCCATATCGTAGATGGTGGCATCGACCAATCCCGGACGCTTCATTTCGTCGAGCGCTGCGTCGCGCTTTCCGCGCGCCTTTTTCGGGGCATCCGAAACGGATGCCGGGCTCGACACTCCTGATTTCATGCAGCCTCCGGATCGAAGAAGTCACGCCTAGGCTACCACGAGTTGATCCCAAAAGTGAACGGAATCCGGTCGCGAAATCCGCCGACCCGTAGAGGCCTCGACGACCGCGAGCGAATGAAGTCCGGCGCCTGCCCGTGCGGTCTCAGCCCGGAGAATTGCCCGGGGCGTTGCGTACCTGAAGACGCGAATCTCCCGTCAAGTAGGCATCGACGGCCCGTGCGGCCTCGCGTCCCTCGGAGATGGCCCAAACCACGAGGGATTGCCCGCGGCGGCAGTCGCCCGCGGCAAAAATTCCGGCTTCAGTGGTCGCTAATCTCCCGGGATCCGCCGCGATATTGCCCCGAGCATCGAAGCCCACGCCCAATTCGGTCAACAGACCCTCCTGAACTGGGCCCAGAAAGCCCATCGCGAGGAGAACCAGATCGGCGTCCAACTCGAATTCGCTCCCGGACACCTCTTCCATCCTGGGGCGACCCGTCTCATCGGGCTCGCCGAAGGCGACCTCTACTCCGTGGATCTTCTCCACGCTCCCCGACGCGCCCGAGAAGGAGCGGGTGGTGAGGGAAAAGTGGCGCTCACCTCCCTCGTCATGGGATGAAGAACTCCGATACATCATCCGCCACATCGGCCACGGCGTGCTCGGCGAGGCCTCATCGGGCGGACGCTCCAGGAGTTCGATCGAGGTGACGGATTTCGCCCCCTGTCTGAGCGAAGTACCAACGCAATCCGAACCGGTATCCCCGCCCCCGAGCACGATCACATGCTTGTCCCGGGCGTCGATCGCCACATCGTCGGCAATTTCATCCCCGTGGCAGCGTCTATTCTGCTGGGGGAGGAAGTCCATCGCGAAATGGACCCCAGAAAGTTCTCGGCCTTCCACGGGCAGATCTCGGGGCTGTTCCGCCCCGATACAGAGTAGAATGGCGTCGAAATTCTTTCGCAGATCTGCAGCGTCCAGATCCACCCCGACATGAACACCGGTCTGGAAGGACACCCCCTCTGCCTTCATCTGCTCGAGGCGACGGTCGATCAGCGATTTTTCCATCTTGAATTCGGGAATCCCGTAGCGGAGCAGACCCCCGATTCGATCGTTCTTCTCGAAAACCGTGACACTATGACCCGCCCGACAAAGTTGTTGCGCGGCGGCCAGGCCCGCGGGGCCCGAACCGACGACGGCGACCGATCGTCCCGTCCGACGTTTGGGAGCGACGGCCTTGACCCCATCCTGGCCCCAGGACTTCTGGACAATCGCGAGTTCCACATTCTTGATGGTGACGGCTTCAGCGTTGTAGGCCACGCAGCAGGCCTCCTCGCAGGGGGCCGGACAGACACTGCCGGTGAATTCCGGGAAATTATTCGTCGAGTGAAGACGCATCAGGGCGTCCTCCCACTTGCCGCGATAGACGAGATCATTCCAATCCGGAATGATATTGCCGAGGGGGCAGCCGCCGCGTCCGGAATTCGGATTCGAACAGAAGGGGATGCCGCAGTCCATGCAGCGGGCCGCCTGCTCACGCACCCTCTCTTCGGGGACCTCCACGGCGACCTGCTTCCAGTCCCCGACGCGCTCATCGGGATCTCGATATTCGAGACCGCGTCGCTCGAAGTCCAGGAATCCGGTGGGTTTACCCATTCTGACTCTCCCCCTCCGCGGCCAGGTCAGCCAGGGCCCGCTTGTATTCCTGGGGAAATACCTTCACGAAATGGGGTGCCAACTTATCCCACTTGCGCAGAATCTCGTCCGCCCTCGGGCTGCGGGTAAACTTGAAATGCCTTCGCAGCATGCGCTGGATATATTCGACATCTTCGTCGTCGATCGGATCGAGGTCGAGCATCTCGTTGCGAATCTGCCCTGGGAAATTTCCGCTCTCGTCGAGCACGTAGGCGATTCCTCCGCTCATGCCGGCTCCGAAATTGCGGCCGGTGGGCCCGAGAATCAGTGCCCGCCCACCCGTCATATATTCGCAGCCGTGCTCGCCCACGCCTTCGACGACGGCCTCGGCCCCGCTATTTCGCACGCAGAATCGCTCCCCGACCACGCCCTGAAAATAAGCCTCTCCGCCCGTCGCACCGTAGAGAAGTACGTTGCCCGCAATGATGCTCTCACCGGGCTCGAAGGTCGACTCCGCGGGCACCCGAACGACCAGCCTGCCGCCCGAGAGCCCCTTGGCCACATAGTCATTCGCATCGCCGTCAACGGTGATCGTGATCCCAGCGGGAAGCCAGGCGGCCAGGCTCTGACCCGCGGAGCCCGTCAAAAGAATCTGGATGGTTTCGTCGGGCAGGCCCGCGAGGCCGTATTTGCGAGTCACCTCGCAGCCGAGAATCGTCCCAACCGTGCGATTCGTATTGCCGACGGGAAGAGAAATCTCGACCTTTTCACCGTTTTCGAGGGCGGGTGCCGCCAATTCGAGGAGTTTGTGATCCAGGGCCCCTTCGAGGCCGTGATTCTGGCTCCCGGTATGATGGATATCGGCTTCCAGATCCGGCCGATGGAAGAGATCGGCAAGGTCGACGTGTCGGGCCTTCCAATGCTCGATGCCATCGCGCATCCGCAATCGCTGCGCCTGCCCGATCATTTCGTCGACCTTGCGGTACCCGAGGGCGGCCATCAGTTCGCGGACTTCCTCGGCGACGAACATGAAGTAGCGGATCACGTGTTCGGGGGTGCCGCTGAATCGCTCCCGCAATTCCCGCCGTTGGGTCGCGATGCCCACGGGACAGGTATTGAGATGACAGACCCGCATCAGCAGACAACCCATGGAGACCAGGGGCGCGGTCGAGAACCCGTATTCATCCGCCCCGAGAAGCGCTCCAATCACGACATCGCGGCCGGTCTTGAAGCCGCCGTCTACCTGGACGCGGATGCGGCCGCGCAGATCGTTCTGAACCAGGGTCTGCTGGGTCTCGGCCAGGCCGATCTCCCAGGGGCAGCCCGCGTATTTGATGGATGTCTGGGGAGAGGCGCCCGTACCCCCGTCATGGCCCGAAATCAGGACCAGATCGGACTTGCCCTTCGATACTCCTGCCGCGATCGTCCCGACCCCGGTTTCCGAAACCAGCTTCACGCTGACGTTTGCGTAGCGGTTCGCATTCTTGAGATCGTGAATCAACTGGGCGAGATCCTCGATCGAATAGATGTCGTGATGCGGAGGAGGAGAAGTCAATCCCACCCCGGGCGTGGAATAGCGGGTCTTGGCGATGATTTTGTCGACCTTATGCCCGGGAAGTTCGCCGCCCTCACCGGGCTTGGCCCCCTGGGCGATCTTGATCTGCATCTCGTCGGCGTTGACCAGATAGGCGCTCGTCACGCCGAAACGACCCGACGCAACCTGCTTGATGGCGCTGCGCCGGGAATCGCCATTGGCATCCGGCGTCCAACGGGCCGGATCCTCTCCCCCCTCGCCGGTATTGCTGCGCCCGCCCAGGCGATTCATGGCGATCGCCAGGGTCTCGTGGGCTTCAGCGGAGATCGAGCCGTAGGACATGGCGCCGGTGCAGAAGCGCTTGACGATTTCCGCCGCCTCCTCGACCTCCTCGATCGGCACGGCCTGCTGCTGGCCGAAATCAAAATCCATCAGGCCACGCAGGGTGCGCAATCGCAGCGCATCGCCATTCGCTGCAGCAGAAAACTCCTTGAAGGTCTCGAAACTCTCCTGGCGCGTCGCACGCTGCAGGGCTGCCACCGTATCGGGATTGAAGGCGTGCTGCTCTCCCCGCAAGCGCCACTGGTAGAGTCCGCCCGGATCCAGTTCCGGGTATTCGTATTCATCCCCTGGAAAACCCCGGGCATGGCGAATTCGGGCCTCTTCGGCGATGACGTCGAAGCCGATGCCGGATACCCGGGATTGGGTGCCCTCGAAGGCCAGGTCGATGACTTCCCGGTGGAGACCCACGGCCTCGTAGATCTGGGCGCCGCGATAGCTCTGCAGGGTCGAGATCCCCATCTTGGCGAAGATCTTGAGGAGACCGAGATCGATCGCCTTCAGGTAATTCTCTTCGACCTCCTCGGCGCTCAACGTCTCTGGGACGTAGACCCCCTGCTCCCGAAGTTGGCAGCCCGTCTCGAAGGCCAGGTAGGGGCTCACGGCAGCGGCCCCGTAGCCGATCAGCAGGGCGATATGGGCCACTTCCGAAGCATCCCCCACCTCCGCGATGATCCCACAGCGGGTGCGCGTCTCCTCCCGGATCAGGTGATGGTGAACGGTGCCCGTCGCCAGCAGGGAGGGGATCGCCGCCCATTCCCCTGAAATCCCTCGATCCGAGAGAATCAGGATTCTGTTGCCATTCCCCACAGCCTCGGAAGCCTGCTCACATAATTGCCGCAGCGCATTTCTCAGTCCATCCCCGCCATCGGCCACACGGTAGAGCATGGACAGCGTCGCGCTCTTGAGTTCGGGCTGCGGCGCGCGTCGAATGCGCTCCAAATCACGATCCCTGAGAATCGGATGATAGAGGCGCAGCAGCCGGGCATGTTCCGGGGTCTCTTCGAGCAGGTTCTTCTCGGATCCCAGGGTCGAATGGAGTGTCATCACCGGGCGTTCGCGAATCGAGTCGATGGCCGGATTCGTAACCTGCGCAAAACGCTGCTTGAAATAATGGAAGAGGGGGCGCGCCTTGTCGGAGAGACAGGCCAGCGCCGCGTCGTCCCCCATGGAACCCAGGCTTTCCTTGCCATTGGTGAACATCGGGGCGAGGAGCATCTTCAGACCCTCGGTCGTATACCCGAAGGCCTGTTGACGCTGCAATAGAGTCGTCGTGGGAGCCGAGTCGCCTGCTTCGATCTCGGGAAGACCGGCCAGGGTCATGCGGTTCATATCCAGCCAACTTCGATAGGGCATTCGCGAGACGTAGCGATCCTTCAGTTCCGCATCTTCGATGATGCGTCCCTCTTCGAGATCGATGAAGAAAGTTCGACCGGGCTCAAGACGACCCTTGCACTCGATTTCCTCCGGCTGCAGGGCCAGGGTGCCCACCTCGGAGCCCATCACGACCAATCCATCCCGGGTCACTACGTAGCGGGAGGGCCTCAGGCCGTTGCGGTCGAGAACCGCTCCGATCCCGCGGCCATCGGAGAAAGTGATCGATGCGGGGCCATCCCAGGGCTCCATCATGCAGGAGTTGTATTCGTAGAAGGCGCGGCGATCCGCGTTCATCTGATCCTGATTCTCCCAGGCCTCGGGGATCATCATCATCATCGAGTGGCAGAGATCGCGGCCCGTCATGTAGAGGAATTCGAGCGCATTGTCGAATTGGGCCGAATCGCTGGCACCGGCCGTCATGACGGGAAAGAGCTTCTTGAGGTCATCACCGAAGAGATCGGTCTTCAGCGTACCCTCACGGGCATGCATCCAATTCGAATTGCCCTCGAGGGTATTGATCTCTCCGTTATGGGCCAGGTATCGGAAGGGCTGAGCGAGATCCCAGGTCGGAAAGGTATTCGTGCTATAGCGCTGATGGACCAACGCGAAGCGCGACTCCAGATCCGAAGCCTCGAGATCCGGAAAGAATTGCGGGGTCTGATGCGCGAGAAACATGCCCTTGTAGAGCAATGTCTTCGACGAAAGGCTCGGAACGTGGAAGAGGCAGCCGCGCTCGATCATCTTCTTTTCGCATAAGCGGCGAATCACGTAGAGCTTTCGGTCGAAAGCATCCTGATCGAGACCCTCGGCGGCCCCGACGAATACCTGCTCGATGGCGGGCATGCCGGAACGGGCCACCTCCCCGATCTTGTCGGGATCCGTCGGCACCCCTCGCCAGCCGAGCAGAGCCTGCCCCTCCGCCGCGACCACTTCCGCCAAGACGCCTTTTTGCCAGGCCCGCGTCTCGGAGTCGGTGGCGAGAAAGACCAGGGCCGAGGCGTAGCTGCCGAGGGGGGGAAGTTCGAAGCCGCTCTCATCCGCCACTCGACGCAGAAAGCGATCCGGCGTCTGGAGCAAGAGCCCGGCACCGTCGCCCGTGCGCTCATCCGAGCCGGAGGCCCCCCGATGCGTCAGACGACAGAGGATCTCCGTGCCCATCTTCACGATGCCGTGCGTCGGACCCCGCCGCAGGTCGGCGACAAAGCCGATCCCGCAGGCGTCGTGTTCATTGGCCGGATCGTATAGGCCCGCTTTGAGCGGAAGCCCGAAATGCGTCATCAAGAAATTCCGGTTCGTGTTGGGCGGGGCTGCGAACAGACTCGGGACTCGATGGCGCCCGGAGGAGACCGGGCCCAGAGTGACCCTCTTCCGCCTAAGTGATTGTCAATCCAGAGGTTTTGGGCGATTCACCTTAAGATAAGAGCTCCGGACTGTCAACCGGCCCGATAGGCCGCCCGGCCGATCCGAAGGCGGCCGGGGGCCTCAACCCACCGGGTTGACATGATTTTCCTATGCCCGCGCTAAAGCGAAATCGAATCGAGAAGGGCCCACATCCGGTCGGGGAAATTCGTGAAGAGGCCATCGACCCCGAGATCGAGCAGCCCGCGCATTCGGTCCTCGTCGTCCACGGTGTAGACAAATACCGCCAACCCCGCCGCGTGGGCCTCCTCGACCAGCAATGCGTCGGCGAGAGCAAAGTGGGGATTGATGGCCTCAGCCCCCAGCGCCTCGGCTCGTTTCAGGACATGCCTCGGTTCCGGCTGCCGGGGGTCCAGCAGCAGGGCCAGCCGCGCCCGGGGGCAGAGGCGGCGGATTTCGGCCAGGATGGGATCCCGGAACGATGAGAAAAGCGTCCGCTCCACCAGACCCCGGGCCTCCAATGCGGCCAGGGCGGCCTCCTCCAGGCCGGGATAATGCCCCTCGGCCCCCCACTTGATCTCGAGGTTGAAAGGCATCTCTTCACCAAATGCATCGAGGACCTCATCGAGGGTCGGGATCTCGGCGCTCCGATCCGACCCGTGGCCGGCATCCAGGCGCTTCAATTCGGCCAGGCGGCTCTCCGCGATGGTGCCCTCGGCGCCGAAATGGCCGAGGTCCGCATCGTGGGCGATCACGATGGCGCCATCGCGACTCCGATGCAGATCGATTTCGATCATGTCCGCCCGCTGTTCGAGCGCCAACTCGTAGGCCGAGAGCGTATTCTCGGGCCGATAGCCGGAGGCGCCACGATGGGCGATGACCAGGGGCCGATCTCCGTTCAGCGACACTTCGCTTCTCTCCCGCTAAATCCCGGCAAGAGCCCGATCCCGACTCCCTTCGGCGGCTCTCTCGGGCAACGCGTAAAGGGAAAGGGCGGCCCCTCCCGGTTGTGGTCCACCAGATCAGGGTATCATCCCCGAACGGGTTCCAGGTCATGCCCCGAGGAGAAAAGAATGGGGAAATTTGCTGCGGGATTCTCAAATACGGTCGCTCTGGTCACCGGGGGGGCCTCGGGGATCGGGCTGGCGACGGCCCGCCGGCTCAGCGCGGAAGGGGCGACGGTCGTCATCGCGGATCGCGACGAAGCCCGGGGCAAGGGGGTCGCCGAGGCATCCGGCTTGGAATTCGTCGCCATGGACGTCTCGGATCCCGAGGCCTGGGAACAGATCGTCGCTGAGATCACGCGTCGACATGGGGCTCTTCACCTGGTTCACCTGAACGCCGGCATCACGACCTATCGCATCGACCAGAGCCCCGAGGGCGGGTTCGACCTGGCCTCGATGCCCCTCGAGAACTATCGCCGAATCATGGGCGCCAATATCGACGGGGTCATCCTGGGCGCGCGCGCCACCCTCCCCGCGCTGACGGCCAGTGGCGGCGGGGCCCTGATCGTCACCGCATCCGCCGCGGGAGCCCTCGCCTTTCCGCCGGATCCCATCTACACCGCGACCAAACATGCCGTGGTCGGATTCGTGCGCTCCATGGCCCCTTCCCTCGAGGCCTCGAATATCGGCTGCCACGCCATCATGCCGGGCATCGTGGATACGGGGCTGCTCTCCGAAGGCTTCGCCGATCAGGCCAAGTCGATGGGGATGCCGATCATTCCACCCGAGGACATCGCGGATGCGGTCATCAACGCCGCCCGCGCGGAAAAGACGGGAGGGCTGTGGATCTGCCTCGCCACGCGCCCCCCCTATCGCTATCAATTCGAACCCCTCGACGGGCCCGTCGTCCCCGTTTCCAGGGATTAAAGAGGGGACTCGAAGCCGATGTGGATAATCGTCTCCGCCCTTTCGGGCGCCCTGGCGGTGGCCGCGGGGGCGTTCGGAGCCCATGGACTCAAGGCGAGGGTCAGCCCGGAGCAGCTGGCCTCCTGGGCGACCGCCTGCCACTACCACCTGCTGCATAGCGTGGTGCTGCTCGCCCTCGCCCTCTACGCCAGTCAGGTCGACCGGGAGATCCGCTTGCCCGCCTCGCTCTTTCTGGCCGGCATCCTCCTCTTCTCGGGCTCGATCTATCTGCTGGTCCTGACATCCCAGCGCTGGCCGGGTCCGATCACACCGATCGGGGGGCTCTGCCTGATCGCGGGCTGGCTCTCGCTCCTGGGTCTGCTGCGGCATTGAAGCCCTTGCGGGATCGACGCGAATCCCCTTCGGGCCGACGGGGCGAAGCGATCACGGATCGGGCGACCCCGCTCTAGACCGCCCAATCCCGGGAGCGTTCAACGGCTCGCTTCCAGCCCGCGTAGAGCGCATCGGCCCGGGAGCGATCCATGCGGGGCTCGAATCTCACCATATCGCCGCGGGAATTCTCGAGATCTCCGCGATCACTCCAGAAACCCACCGCCAGTCCCGCCAGGGCCGCCGCACCGAGCGCGGTGACTTCCAATACCTGGGGTCGCTCCACGCTGAGGCCCAGGATGTCCGCCTGGAACTGCATCAGGAAATCGTTCTGACAAGCTCCCCCGTCGACGCGCAGGCAGTCCAGGCTGAGACCCGCATCGCCCGCCATGCAATCGACGACATCGCGACTGCTGTAGGCAATGGATTCCAAGCCGGCCCGGATCACCTCTTCTCGACGGGTTCCCCGGGTGAGCCCCACCAGGACCCCCCGGGCTCTCTCATCCCAATAGGGCGCACCCAACCCCGTAAAAGCCGGCACGAGATAGACGCCCCCGGTATCGGGCACCGAGAGGGCGGCGGCCTCGCTCTCGGCCGCATCGGAGATCAACTGCAGGCCATCGCGCAGCCATTGCACCGTGGCTCCGGCCACGAAAACACTCCCCTCGAGCGCGTACTCGACCTTCCCTTCGACTCCCCAGGCCAGGGTCGTGAGCAGGCCAGACTCCGATCGGGCCGGTTCCAGGCCCGTATTCATCAGCAGGAAGCAGCCCGTCCCATAGGTATTCTTCATGCGACCGGCCTCGAAACAGCCCTGGCCGAAGAGTGCGGACTGCTGATCACCGGCGATTCCCGTGATCGGAATCTCCGCACCGAACCATTCCTTTTCAACACGGCCGAACTCGCCGCTGCTGTCGCGAACTTCCGGGAGCAGCGCCCGGGGCAGATCCAGGGCGGAGAGCAGGAAGTCATCCCATTGCCGCTCGTGGATGTTGTAGAGAAGGGTCCGGGAAGCATTCGAGTACTCGGTGGCGTGCACCCGACCCCCGGTCAGCCGATAGAGCAGCCAGCTATCGACGGTTCCGAAGCAGAGTTCTCCGGCTTCGGCGCGCTTCTGGGCGCCCTCCACGGCGTCGAGAATGAAACGGATCTTGGTGCCCGAGAAATACGAGTCGATCACCAGGCCCGTCCGAGTCCTGACCTCCTCCTCGAGGCCCCGCTTGCGAAGCGACTCGCAGATGTCGGCCGTCTGGCGCGACTGCCAGACGATGGCGGGATGGATCGGCCTTCCGCTCTCTCGTTCCCATACGATGGCCGTCTCGCGCTGGTTCGTGATTCCCACCGCCGCCAGATCCGAAGCCGCCACCCCCGTCTTCTCCAGGACTCCGCGGGCCTCGCGAAGCTGGCTTTCCCAGATTTCGAGGGGATCGTGTTCGACCCAGCCGGGCTCGGGGAAATATTGTTTGAATTCGTATTGATCGACGCCCGCCACCGTCCCCGCTCGATCGAAGAGCAGGGCGCGCGAAGAGGTCGTGCCCTGATCCAATGCCAGAATGAATTCACTCATCTCGGCGCGCCTCCAATCCCCTTCCGCGGCTGCGGAGTTTCAAGCCTCGGCGAAAAGTGCGTCGACAAATTCCCCGGCGTCGAAGTCCTGCAGATCCTCGATTCCCTCGCCCACCCCGACATAGTGCACGGGTATTCCGAACTCGTCCGCCAGGCCGACGATGACGCCCCCCTTCGCGCTGCCATCCAGTTTCGAGAGGATGAGACCCGTCACCTCGGTCGCCTCGGTGAAGAGACGCGCCTGGGAAATCGCATTCTGACCCGTATTGGAATCCAGAACCAGCAGGGTCTCATGGGGCGCCTCGGGAACATCCCGCCCCAGGACCCGCGCGATCTTGCTCAATTCCTCCATCAGAGGCTTCTGGGTCTGAAGCCTTCCCGCCGTATCCACGATGGCCACATCGGCGCCCCGAGCCACCGCGGCCTTGACGGTATCGAAGGCCACCGCCGCGGGATCGCCTCCGGGCTGACCCGCGATGACCTCGCAACCCACCCGCTCGCCCCAGACCTGCAACTGATCGATCGCGGCCGCGCGAAAAGTATCGCCGGCCCCCAGGATCACCTTCTTGCCCGCGGCCGTGTAGCGTGCGGCGATCTTGCCCACGCTGGTCGTCTTTCCGGACCCATTTACTCCCAGCACGAGAATCACGTGGGGCTTGGCCTTGAGTTCCAGGCGCCCCTCCTTGAGCTCGACCGCTTCGAGGCGCTCGAGAATCGAGGAGCGCAGGACCTCCCGTACTTTTTCGGCATCCGCACCAGAGGCCTGGCTGCGCACGGAGTCCAGCAGGGATTGCGCGGTCGCCACGCCGAGATCGGCCGTAAAGAGGGTGGCCTCCAATTCGTCGAGGAGGTCCGCATCCACCGTGCGCCCGCCCAGCAAGCGTCCGAGACGGCCCACCAGCGCATCGCTGGTGCGGGCGAGGCGCTCGCCCAGACCGGGCCGCACCTCGGCGACAATCGGAACTTCGGGTTCGGGTTCGGGTTCGGGTTCGGGTTCGGGAGAGAGGATATCCGGTGGGGCTGGCGTCGGCTGGGCCCTCTGGATCTCGGCCGCGTCGGACTCGACGTCGAGCCGATCCGCAACCTCGCCGGATGCTGGAGGGGGAGGAGTGGGCTTGGCAGCGCGGGTCAGGCGTTCCACGAGCAGCCCGAGCGTCGGGGGCAAGAGGAAAGCGACAGCCGTGACGAGGGAGGCATTTCCGCTCAGCCAGGCGATCCCGTCATGGAAGAAGGAATACGAGAGAATATCCATAGGGCGCGGAGCATAGAGAAGCGCCGGGACGATTCCAGTCCCGTCGGGACCGAAGGAAGGCAGAAGACCTTTGGCGGGCTGGCCCCTTCCCCGGCCTTGTCGCCCGGGAGAAGGGCGCCGGGGGAAGGACGCCGGATCACTCCCGGATCCGACGAAAGATTCGGATCAGTTCAGTTCCACACCGACGAGCTTGCTCACGCCCTTCTTTTCCATCGTGACCCCGTAGAGCACATCGGCCACTTCGATGGTCCGCTTGTTGTGGGTGATCACCAGGAATTGGGAAGCGTCTGCCATATCCGTGATCAGGCCGTTGAATCGACCCACGTTCGCATCGTCCAGGGCGGCATCGACCTCATCCAGAAGGAAGAAGGGGGATGGCCTCACCTGGAAGACCGCGACCAGCAGCGCCAGCGCGGTCATCGTCTTCTCCCCGCCGGATAGCAGATTGACATTCTGGAGCCTCTTGCCCGGGGGCATCGCCATGATGTCAATTCCCGCCTCGAGGATGTCCTCGGATTCCGTGAGTTGCAGGCTCGCTTTGCCACCGCCAAAGAGCCGGGGGAAATTCTCTGAAAAACGCTTGCTGACCTGCTCGAAGGTTTCCCGGAATCGGCGCCGGCTGGTGCGGTTGATCCGGGTGATGGCTTCTCGAAGTGATTCGATCGTCTGCTCCAGATCCGCCCGCTGCTCCGAGAGGAATCGGAAGCGTTCGGCCAATTCCTCGTGTTCCTCGATGGCGCCAACATTCACGTCGCCAAGAGACTGCAGAGCCTTGCGGATATTCTCCAACTCCCCTTCGCGCTCTTCGCTGGGCGAGTGGGCCAACTCGAGATTCCTGCGGGCTTCTCGCAGGGCGCCAGGACTGTCTTCCGGCCCCTCCTGAGCTTCGGCCGAGGCGGGATTCGCGCCCTGGATGCGGGCCGCCACGGCGGCTTCCGCGAGATCCGCCGCGGAGGGATCCGCCCCCGAGGCCTCGGGCTCGGCGGCCGCGGGTTCGAGGCTGGGGAGTTGCCAGTTCGTGATATCCACCTGCCAGCGTTCGCGAATATTTTCGATCTGATGGTCGAGGCGAAGCTGGGATTCGCGCAGGCTGAGTTCGGCGCTGGTCGCCTCCTCCTGGCGCCCTCCGAGTTCTCCCCGGATGTCGCGCAGTTCATCATCGAGTCCGCCGACGGCTGTGGATTCCAATTCGTAGGCATCGCGCAGGGAGTCGGTCTCGACGCGAGCCTCTTCCTCGCTGGCAATGCGTTCCTCGAGTTGAATCCGGGCCTCCTCCGCCTGAGCCACCAGATCCTCGCTGCGGGTGACCCCGGTGGCGATCTCCGACTCTCGACGACCGATCCAATCCGCGGTCTCGCGACTGGAATTGTCCGCGCGCGAAACGATCTCGCCCAGGCGATCGCGGGCCTCGAGACGCCCCTCATGAACCACGCGCAATTCGGTGACCCGGGTCTGCCGACGCGAAAACTCTCGGCCGAGAGATCCCAGCCGCAACCCGAGGCCGTCCAGGCCGGATTGAACCCGGATGCGTTCCTGGCGGGAATCTTCGACTTGAAGCGTCAGTCCCTCTTCTTCAGCGGCCAGGGCCTCCGCTTCGGCAATCAGGTCGGAACGCTCGGCAACCCGGGTCTGCTGGGCCTCGCCCAGGGTCTTCACCCGCTCCGCGGTTCGCTCCAGATCCTTCTCGTGATTGGCGACCGCCAGGGCCGCCGTATGGTGGCGGTTGCGGAGGTTGTCGAGTTCCTGGGTCGCTTCCTGCAAACCCCGCTCGGCTTCCGCGTGGGCGGTCTCGAATTCGTGTACCTCCGCGACGAGGCTCTCGACCTCGGCCTCCAATTCTCGAACCTCCCCCATTCTTTCGAGGGATGTCCCCGCGGCCTCCAGGCTTCCCCCGCGAACGATGCCGCTGGGATCGACCACATCCCCCAGGAAGGTGACGAAGGTCGCCGGCAGGACGCCGGAGCCATAGACCTCAAAAACCTCGCTGAGAGTCTCCACGACGTAGATGTCGCCCAGCAGATTTCGGGCCAGGCTCTCATGACCCGGATGGGCGCTGACGAATTCCAACAATGGGCGGCCCAGGGGCACGATTCCCGTGGAGGGGACCTCGGGCGGCTCCACGAGGAAAATTCCCTTGCCAGCCCCCTCCCCTCTCAGGGCCTCCAGGGCATCGGTCGCCTGCTTGCCCTCGCCGACTAGAAGGGCGTCCGCGCGCTCGGCCAGAACGGCCCCCACGGCGCGCAGGGCCTCCCGTTCGACGTCCAGAAATTCACGTACGAGGCCCCGGGCACCGTATCGGCTCCGGGCTTCCTCCCCTTTGGCAAGGATGTGGCGAGTGCCGGATCCCGCGTCCTCATTGGCCTCGATCAACTCTCGTAGCGACTGCAGTCGGGCCTTGCGCGCCTCGCCTCGCTCGCGAAGTTCGCGCAGGGCATCTCCCGCATCCTTGAGTTTTTGATTCGCGCGCTCATGGCGACGCATCGCCACGATCAACTGCTCCTGGAAACGTTCGCGCTCGGAGAGGAGGTTGCGCAAACCTTCCTCGATATTGTCCTGCTCACCCTGGGCACGGTGGGTGGCCGTCTGACGCTCTTCGTATTCCCGATCCGCCATTCGCAACCGCTGATCGATCTCCTCGCGACGATCCGCCAGCGCGGCCAGGCGATCCTCACCCCTTGCGATCGAGGTCAGGATATCCACGAATCGGGCGTTGACGGTCTCCCGCTCGCGTTCGGCCTCGGCGATTTCTTCCTGGGCCGTAGTGGCCTCGCTTTCGGCCGCGACCACCGTCGCCCGTTGGCTCTCGACATTGGCCTCGAGTTGTTCGAGTTCGAGACGGGCCTGAACGGCCTCGGCCTGGGTCTGGCTCAACTGCTCGCGAAGTTGCTGCACCTCCTGGCGCCGAGCCTCGTTGCTCTCGGCAATCCCCTCGCGCTCGCGTTCGCCGAGTTCGATCGAGCCCTGGATGTTCTTGATCTCGCTGCGCAGGGCGTAGAGTCTCTCGGAGCCACGGCTGACGGCCTTTTCGGCCTCGGTCAATCCGATCCGCTTTTCCTCGAGTGCGAGTTCCCGTTGGGCCACCCGGGTCGAGAGGGCCGTCACGGAGTCCTGGAGTCCCTCCATGCGGCTCTTCGACTCCCCAACGCATTTGAGAAGTTGATCGCGCTCATCGGCGGCAAGGGAGAGTTCCAGGATGCGCTGGGTTTCGCGCAAACGCTTGTAGCGGGCAGCCTTTCGGGCCTGTCGTTCCAGGGAACTGATCTGGCGCCGAATCTCGGCCAATACGTCGTTGACGCGCTGGAGGTTCTGCTCGGTCGAGCGGATCTTCCCCTCGGCCTCGCGGCGGCGGGCCTTGTACTTGGTAATCCCCGCGGCCTCCTCGATCAGCAGACGACGATCAGCGGCCTTGGCGGAAACGATTTCGGCCACCTTTCCCTGCTCGACGATCGTATAGCCCTTGGCGCCGATTCCCGTATCCCTGAAGAAGTCCTGAACGTCCTTGAGACGGGCCGAAGACTTATTGATCAGGTACTCGGATTCCCCTGAGCGATAGAGTCGGCGACAGATCTGGATCTCGCTGAATTGAGAAAATTCTCCGGGAGCGCGGCCCTCGGTATTCTCGAAGGTGAGGATCACTTCGGCCATGCCGATCGGCGGGCGATTTTCGGAGCCCGCGAAGATGACGTCGTCCATGCCCTTGCCGCGCAGGCGTTGGGCGGATTGCTCGCCCATCACCCAGCGCACGGCATCGACCACGTTGGACTTCCCGCAGCCATTCGGGCCGACGACGGCCGTGATTCCGTCCTTGAAGGTGAAGGTCGTCGGGTCGACGAAGGATTTGAAGCCGTGAACCTGAAGTGACTTGATTCGCACCGATCCCCCGATCTCTGGCTCCTGAGGTCACATCTCTCGTTCGAACTCTTGCTCTGGCTGGCTTCTCGACTCGGACTCGCTCGGGGGGGCGATCTGTGCCTGCTGAGAGAAGAGGCTAAAATCCCTCATTTTGGGTTCTTCCATAGGGTGTCGGAAGTCCTTCGCTGCCACAGACCGATGCGGTGATAATTACCACTGCCGAGTGCACTCGCGCAAGCGGAATCGAAGGGAATTGATCCAGAGAACTCAGGATTTCAACCACTTACCCGCCCTGAAGTACTCGGGCTGGGAGCGCCTGAATGAGGGGCTTCCGCCGCCGACTCCGAACTCTCAATTTCCGCCTGCAGACGATACAAACGGAAATAGAGATCCCCCCGGGAATACAGCTCTTCGTGGGTTCCCGACTCCACGAGCTGGCCGCCACGCAGCACGAAGATCCTGTCCACGTCCCGGATCGTGGACAATCGATGGGCTATCGCGATCGCGGTTTTTCCCTCCATCAGGGCGTGAATCCCGCGCTGGATCAGGGCTTCGGTCTCGCTATCGATCGAACTCGTCGCTTCGTCGAGGATCAGGATGTCGGCCCCATGGGCGAGGGCGCGAGCGAAAGAGAGAAGCTGGCGCTCCCCCGCGGAGAGATTCGTTCCCCGCTCGCGCACTTCGGTCGCATAGCCCGCGGGCAGGCGTTGGATGAAATCATGGGCCTGCACGGCTTCGGCGGCCCGGCGAATATGCGATTCAGTCAGATCGTTGCGCCCGAGGGCGATATTGTCCTCGATCGTACCGCTGAATAGAAATACGTCCTGCAGAACCGTCGCGACTCTGCGGCGCAGATGGGCCTGGGGAATTTCGCGAACGTCGACCCCATCGATCAGAACGCGTCCCCGATTCACGTCGTAAAAGCGGGAAAGCAGATTGATGACCGTCGTCTTCCCCGCGCCCGTCGCTCCGACGAAAGCCACGCTCTCGCCGGGCTCCACCTTGAAGGAGAGATCTCTCAGCACCCAATCCTCGTCCCGATAGGCAAACCAGACATGATCGAATTCCACCGAGCCCCGACTTCCGACGACCTCCCGGGGGGAATCCAAAGCGACGGGATCTTCGATCAGAACATCCTTCTCGAGCAGTTGAAAGATTCTCTCACTGCTCGCCATCGAGGACTGCATGACCGAGTACTTGGCGGAGAGATCCTGCAGGGGGCGAAAGAAACGCCGCATGTAATCGATGAACAGGTAGATCACTCCCGCCTCGGCGAGCCCGGTTCCGTACCAGATGATGATGGCGGTCGTGACGCCGCTCACGACTTCGACCGTCGCGAAGAGCAGGGAGTCGTAGCGAATGGACTGATTCCACGCGTCGCGATGATCGGCATTCATGCGATCAAATTCGCGTAGATTCCGGGCCTCGCGGGTGAAGAGTTGTACCACCTTCATCCCGGTGATGGTTTCCTGGATGTGGGCATTGATGCGCGCGATCCGAACCCGGACCGCGCGAAAAGCCTCGCGAACCTTCAGGCGGAATACGATCGCGGCCACCGCCAGAAAGGGCACGGCCACGAAGGTCGCGAGGGCCAGCTTGGGGTTGATGTAGAAGAGGACGACCGCAAAGCCAATCATCTTGAATAAATCGGTGATCAGCGCCACGACCCCAGCGCTGAACATTTCCGCGACATTCTCGACATCGTTCGTAGCCCGGGTGACGAGTCGGCCCACGGGGTAGTGATCGAAGAAGCCCAGATGCAATTGCTGGATTCTGTCGAATACGGTGGTGCGTAGATCCCGCATGGCGGACTGACCGGTGAACGACATCAGCACCATATGCCCGAATTGCAGGCCCATGCTCACCAACGCCACCACCAAGTAGATGAAAGCCAGCCAGATGAAAGCCGAAATCCCGGCGGGGGGCGCCAGCAGCCAGAGCAGAGGGCCATCCCCGGCCGCGCTCTCCGCTTCGGGCTTGAAGGCGTGGTCGAGACCGGTCTTGATGATCCAGGCGGGAGCCAATTCGGCCACGAACATCGGCACCACCAGCAGCAGTGTCAGGACGACCTGCCAGCGATAGGGTTTCACGTACTGCCAGAGCAGAAAGAGCAGGCGGCTGTCGTAGGCCTTGCCGAGGGCTTCCTCCTCGTGAAAAACGTCGCTCATGACTCGGCTCCGGCGGCGGATGTCGGCTCGGCCCCCCCCAGTTCCGAGGCCAACTGGCGCCTGCGCTCCGAGGCGGCCTGTTCGCTGGCGAGGCGAGCGTAGAGCCCCCCCCGGGCAACCAACTCTTCGTGACCACCGAGTTCGACGACTTTTCCACGATCGAGAACGGCGATCTGATCGCAGTCGCGCACGGTGCTGACCCGGGAAGCGACGATGATGACGGTGCGACCCGCGAAGATCTCCCCGAGCCCCGCCTGGATCGCCGCCTCGGTCTCCGCGTCGACGGCCGATAGCGTGTCGTCGAGGATCAGGATGCTGGGGCGCAGCGCCAGGGCGCGCGCCAGGGCGGTGCGCTGACGCTGCCCACCGGAAAGCATCACGCCGCGCTCCCCCACGAGGGTGTCGAATTCATCGGGCAGTTCGTGGATGTCCTTCGTGAGCTGGGCTCGCTCGGCGGCTTTCAGGATCTGCTCGAAAGGGGCGTCCTCGGGCAGGCCGTAGGCGATATTCTCGGCGAGGCCGATGGAAAAGAGAAATGAATCCTGGGGAACCATCGCGATACTCGACCTCAACAAGGAGAGGGGCAGACGCCCCACGTCGACTCCATCGAGCAAGAGCTGACCTTCCGCAACCTCGTAGAGACGAGGAATCAGGGAAGCCAGCGTGGTCTTGCCCGAACCCACGGGCCCCACCACTCCCAGGGTCGAACCCGCGGGCACCCGTATCCGAATGTCGTCCAGCACTTTCACAGCTTCATTTCCCGGGTAGCTGAAATCGAGACCCCGGAATTCGATCTCGCCCTGCAAGGACGTCAGGGCGACGACCTCCGCGTGATCGCGAATGGACGGTTCCGTCGACAGGACCTCGTCGATCCGTTGCATCGCCGCCGCACCGCGCTGGACCAACGCCACGACCCAGCCCATGATGAAGGTGGGAAAGGTGAGGTCCCAGATGTACATGGCGAAGATGAAAAATTCCGAGACGCTCATTTCCCCACGGCTGATCGACCCGCCCCCCACGACCAGAACCACCCACATGGCGACCGTGGGCAGGAGGCCCGTAATCGCGGGCATCGCTCCGTTGACCATGATGAGCCGCAGGGCCCGGCGGTAGAGTTCGAAGTTGATCTTCTTGAAGCGCCGCGCCTGGACCTCCTCCATGGAATAGGCCTTGACCACGGAGATCCCCGAAACCACCTCCTGCACCTGATTCGAGAGATCGGCCAGTCCGACCTGAACGGCCATATTCCGGGAATAGAGGGCCGTGCCGAAGCTCCTGGAGATCAGGATGAAAAGCGGATAGGGGAGCAGGACCAGCAGGGCCAGGCTCGGATTCAGGAAGAACATCGCTCCCAGCACCCCGACGAAGAGAACCGGAGTCTGGACCACCGACAAGAGCCCCGGCCCGAGCATCAGCCTCACGGCGTTGAGATCGTTGACGCAACGACTCATCAGATCGCCGGTACGCCAATCGTGATAGAAGGATTGAGGGAGGCGCTGGAGATGTTCGAAGAGATCATTCCGCATCTCGTATTCGACTTCTCGAGCCGCCGTGAAGACGAGCAGGCGCGAAAAGAAGCGCAAACCGCCTCGGGCGACCGCGACGGCCAGCAGGGCGATGAAGCGTGGGGTCAGGGCCTCGCGGGAGAGGTCGGGATCCATCGCCCCCTCGATGGCCCAGCCCACCAGCAGGGGCAACGCGATGAAGGAGGCGACGTAGGAAAGGGTGATCAGGGACCAGATGAAATAATAGAAGCCGTTGCGACGCAGATAGCGGGATAGGCGCCGCAGTGCATGGGCGACCGGCGAGTCATCCTTCCCCTCCGTGGAGATCGTCGTGGTCGCCGCACTCATCGACCACACCAGCCCGCGATCCACTCGCGCCCCACCCCCAGCCTCCAGGCCATCAATGCCACCGCATGGGTACCCAGGGTCCGCCAGACCCCCCCGTCGCGATAGCGGCGCGCCGAGGTCGTCACCCGGGCGGGCAGTAGCGCCAGGCGCCCGCGGCCCTTCATTTCGCGTATCAGATCGAGGTCTTCCATGATGATCGCGGAGGGCACGCCGCCGATCGCCTCGAGGATTCGGCGCCGGACGAAGATCGCCTGATCCCCGTAGGGCAGACCGAAGCAGAAGACCCGGGCGCGCACGACCCATTCGACCACGCGAAATAATGCGCCCGAAGCGTCGAAGCCGAGACGAAAGGCGCCTCCCACCACGGCTGGATCCGCGAGGACATTCCCTATCGAAGCGGCCCAATTCCCCGGCAGACGGCTATCCGCATGGAGAAAGACGACCACTTCTGCGGAGCTGGCACGCCATCCCCGGTCGAGTTGTCGCGCCCGCCCCGGGGTGCTCTGCATGACCTGGGCCCCGGCTCCTCTCGCCCGCTCGGGGGTCCCATCGGAACTCCCCCCATCGACCACCCAGACTTCGAGATCGGGTTGTTCTCCGTCCAGAGCTCCCCCGGACGGGGCGTGCAGACGGGTGCTCTCGATCGCCCCCGCAATCTGCTCAGATTCGTCGAGTGCGGGTATCACAACGGCAATCTTCACACCCCCGAGGATAGCACGGCGAAAGCCGTCCCCTCCTTGAAGAGTCGTGGATTGACGCGCCCTGCCCATTCCCCTATTCCATGGCTCCATGGCCGTGACCAATCGGAATCAGAGCACAGCCCCGGCCTATGCAAAGGCCGGTGTCGACCTGGACCACGATGAGTCCTTCATCGACGATGTGAAGGAAATCGTCCGGGGCACACATCGCCCAGAGGTGCTGTCGCATATCGGCGGCTTTGCGGGGCTCTTCAAGACACCCGAACGATACCAGGACCCGGTACTGGTCGCGGCGACGGACGGCGTAGGAACAAAGCTCAAGCTGGCGGCCCAGGTCGGTCGATTTGACACAATCGGAGTCGATTGTGTGGCCATGGTGGTCAATGACCTGGTGGTTCAGGGAGCGGAGCCCCTGATTTTCCTGGATTACATCGCGATGGCCGATCTCGACAAGCAGATCGCGGCCGATGCCCTTCGGGGCCTCGCCGAGGGCTGCAAACGCGCCGGCTGCGCCCTGCTCGGCGGCGAGACGGCCACCATGCCGGGCATGTACGGCAAGGGCGAGATCGAGATGGTCGGATTCTCGGTCGGCGTGGTGGAGAGGGCGGCGATCGTCGACGGCTCCACTATCAGCGAGGGCGACGCCCTGATCGGGATTGCCTCCAGCGGCTTTCACAGCAACGGTTACTCGCTGGTTCGAAGCGTGCTCGACAGGGGACTCGAAAGCGGCGATCTGGACCTCTTCGGCGAATACCCCGAGTTCAAGAGCAGCCTGGCCAGCGAATTGCTCGCCCCGACCCGGATCTACGTCAAGCCGCTGCTCAATATCCTGAGAGATTTCACGGTCCACGGCCTCTGCCACATCACCGGCGGAGGATTCGAGGGCAACATTCCACGGGTCCTTCCCCAGGGCGTCTCCGCCCTGATCGATATTTCCAGTTGGCCGCGCCCCCCCGTCTATCCCTGGATCGAGCGCCAGGGGGGAATCTCGAAGAGCGAATTGCTACGAGTTTTCAACTGCGGGATCGGCATGCTGGTAGTGGCCCCCGAAAAGGAGGCGGAGGATATCGTCCAACGCCTGGGGGGCCTGGGCGAGCGCGCATACGTGATCGGAGAGGTGCGCCGCGGGGAGAAGGACGAACCTCCCCTGCTGCTGAACGAAGGATCCGGGTTCTCAGCCTGATGGCCGGCCTGCCGCGCGTCTCGGCCAGCGCCCGGCTCAGGGCTCGCCGCTGGGATGCGATCATCGTCGGCAGCGGGCTGACGGCCCTGGTGACCGCGGCGCGTCTGGGGGCGGCGGGGCAGCGGGTGCTGATCCTCGAAGAAGAATGCGCGAAATCCGTCGATCCGGCGCTTCGCGAGCCCTTCTTCCTGGCGGGGATGCGAGACGAAGGGGCCCTCGATACCTGCCTGCGCGAACTCAAGATTCCGCTGCTCGAGCAGCGCAGGATCGCCTCCGAGCGTCTCGCTTACCAGATCCTCGCACCGGAACTGCGTCTGGATATTGGCCGCAGTGATCTCAGCAGCGACGAATTGGTGAGTTGGGGCATCTGCGAGGCTGCTGATGCGAGTGCTTTGGTGCGCACCCTGGTCGTGGCCGCCGAGGCGGAGCGAAAGGTCATGCTCGAATCTCCCATGGTGCGCACGACCCGCCGACTCGGGCTCGGGCGGGTTGGCGCCACGGGCTCCCATATCCGCGGACTCCCCGCCGAAGCGGCTCGCCCGGGACCCAAATTGAGCCCCCTGCTGGATGCCCAGGTGTCGGTGCTCTCGAATCTGGCCACCGCCGAGGTGACGGCCGAGGCCCGGGCCCGTCTGCTGGGCTGCGCGCTGGCGGGCGGGGCCGGATTCGGGGACGAAGCGCCCTGGCTCCTCGGTCTGCTGCGGAAACGGGTGGAGGCTGTACATGGAGAATTCCGCTCCATCCCCGGGAAGTTCTCCCTGGTCTCGGTGGAAAATCGACCCGGCATCATGTTGAAGGAGACGGATCAGATCTGGGTCGGTCGGATCCTGGCAATCGCCACCGCACCCTCGGTCCTCTGCGATGTCATCGAAAACGAGGAAATGCCCGACTTCCTATGCCCCGAGCGAATCCGACGCCGGAGGGTCGGGCTGCATATGCGGGTGGATCGGGAATTCGTACCGAGGGGGATGGGCGCCCGGCTGATCTTCCTCGGCGATCCCAAAGCCGAGGGATTCCCCGCCCGAACCGCCAGCCTCGGCGCCTTTGCGAGCCGGGAGGGCCGGAATCAAATCGATCTGATCGCGAAATTCCGAGTTTCCGAGGATGAGGATCTCGAAGCCGCGGAGGCCGAATTGGAGCGGCGGATCCGCGACCTGATGCCATTTTCGGGCGAACAACTCGAGCGCGTTCCCCAGGAGCGACCGAAATGGGACGATGATGGTTGGCTGGAGGATCCGCTTCCGGGCTCGGGCTGGCCCTCGGAAATCAACCTGAAGGCCAACGGGCGCCCCCCGATTTATCGACTCGACCGCTGCGCGGTCGGGAGCCTGGGAGTCGAGGGGGACGTCCTTCTGGGTTGGCGCAGCGGGGATGCCCTGGCACGGGAACTCGGCTGAGCCGATCCTCAAGTTTCGCGGGCGCGATTCCAGGTCACGCAATCCTCGTAACGCACCCCTTTGCCGCCGAAGAGATCGAGGGCGCTGCCAATCGTCAGATCGACCTTCCCGTCGGACAACCTCTCGACCCTGGCCAGATCCTCGAGTTGCCGCCCGCCCCCCGCGTAGGTGACCGGCAGGGGGGAGACCCGGGCGAGACATTCCACCAGGGGCTCATCGATTCCCGCCTGGCGGCCCTCGACATCCGCGGCGTGCACCAGGAACTCGCTGCAATACTCGGAGAGACGGCCCAGGATATCCCCATCGATCGGTGTTCCGGTCAGGGTCTGCCAGCGATCGGTGGCCACCCGCCACTCGCCATCGCCACCCCGACAGCTCAAATCGACCACCAGCTTCTCCGCCCCGATTCGCCCCGCCAGGGCGCGCACACGATCCATCGAGAGTTCGCCCGCATCGAAGAGCCAACTCGTGACGATCACCTTCGAGGCACCCGCCTCCAGCCAATGCTCCGCGTTGTCTTCCCGCACTCCCCCACCGACCTGGAGGCCCCCCGGCCACGCGCCAAGGGCTTCCCGCGCCGCCGCATCGTTGCCCGGCCCGAGGCAGATCACATGCCCCCCCGTCATCCGATCATCGCGATAGCGAGAAGCGAAGGATGCGGAATCCTCTCGGGCGATGAAGTGGGTCTCCGGGCCCGGGCCCCGATCGCGAAGACTCGCGCCCACGATCTGCTTGACACGCCCCTCGTGGAGATCGATACACGGGCGAAAGAGAGTCACCCCCCCACTCTAACGAATCAAGTCGACGCCGACCCGCCGCGGGGTACGCCCCCGGCAGCGTTTATCAGCCCCTGCGCGCGCTCTGCCCACCGTCCACCGGCAGCATTACGCCGGTGATGAATCGGGCTTCGTCCGAGGCCAGGAATAGCGCGGCATAGGCGACATCCCAGGCGCTGCCCATCTTGGCACCCAGGGGCACGCGGGCATCGCGCTGAGCGATCAGCGTCGATTTTTCGACGCCCGTCGCCCGAGAGATGCCCTCGATGGCCATGGGGGTGTTCATCAGGCCCGGCATGATGACATTGGCCCGGATTCCATACTTCGCATTGCCGACCGCCAGGGATTGGGTATACGCGTTGATCCCGGCCTTCGACGTCTTATAGGCGACCAGGGGGGTGGAGCAGATCGCGGCGATGGAAGAAATATTGATGATCGAACCCGCCCCCTGCTCCCGCATGACGGGCAGGATGTGCTTGCAGGGGAAGACCATGCTCTTCAGGTTGACGGCCAGAACCCGATCCCAGGCCGCTTCGTCGACGTGGGCGGGCCCCCGATCATCCTCCCCGATGCCGACGTTATTGTGCAATACGTCGATGCGGTCGAAGCGGGTGACGGCCGTTTCAATCCAGCCGCGACAAACCGCCTCATCCGTGGCGTCGCCGTCGAGGGCCAGGGCGGTCCCCCCTTCGGCTTCAATCTCTGCGACGGTTTCCAACGCGGATTCGGGGCGCAGATCCGCAACCAGGACGCGGGCCCCCTCCCGGGCGTAGAGCAAGGCACTGGCTCGACCATTCCCGATGGTATCGCCCTCGGTCTGCCCTCCCCCGATCACCAATGCCACCTTTTCGGCGAGTCGTCGCGTCATCGGGAAGGCATTTCCGGAGCCCCCTCCTCGGCCTGAACGCCCAGGCTGTTGAGCGCCATGGAAACCAGATTGTATTGGCCCACGGTAAAAATCAGGTCCAGTCGTTGCTGGAGGCTGAAGACCTCGCCGAGTCCCCGCCATGTGACATCCGCGATGAAGGAGTCGTGACAGAGTTCATCCGTCGCCCGCAACACGAGTCGCTCGGCCTCGGACCAGCCCGGGGCCTCACTTCCCTCAGCCACGCGTTCGATTTCTTCCGCCGAAAGCCCGATTTCGAGGGCGATCAGGGCGTGCTGCCCCCACTCGTAGCCCGCGCGACAGAGCCATCCCACCCGCAGAATTGCCAACTCCCGATCCCTGGGATCCAGCGTGGACTTGGCGAGTATGTGGTTGCCAAAGACCATCCAGCGCCGCATCAGGTCGGGATGGTGGGCCAGGGTGCGAAATATCCCCAGGACCTCGCCTCCACCGAAGCGCTCGCGAATTTCCCGATCGAGTTCTTCACTCGGAATCGGCTCGACTCGGGGTCGTTGCAATCTCATGAAGATTTCTGGACTCCTCGCATGCCCGCCCCACCTGCGCGTGCGGCCCGCCATTCGTTTCGGCCCGTGGGAGCTCCCCCCCGGCCGGCATCCCGGCCCGACAGATCGGCCCAGGCCGTCGATTCAGGCAGTATAGGCGCAAGAACACTCGGAGCGAGGGAACCATTCGACTCCCGGGAGAGTCACAGCCCCCGGGCGCCGCGAGAATTTCGGCCCCGAGACCGGCAGCGAAGCTCGCGAAAACGAATCGCGAGCGGGTCACCGGAAGAAAATGGCGCAGAAGCGAGAGAGAAGGGCCGAAAGATTCGGTATTTTCCGCGGCCCCCAGCGCCGATCCCGGGAAACCTCGAAGGCCGGTGTTGGGATGGATGCGATGGATGAAAAGGAGAGACCATGAGCGAGGAGCCAGCCCAGAGGGAAGTCGCCGAAAATCAACAGCGACTCTGCGGCTTGATCCAGAGCGAGATCGGAAAGGTGCTGGTGGGCCAGGAGGAAATGGTCCGAAGCCTGCTCGTCGGGCTGCTCTGTGGCGGACACGTCCTGCTCGAGGGCCTGCCGGGACTCGCGAAGACCCTGACGATTCAATCCCTCGCGGATGCCATCGCCACGGGCTTTTCCCGGATTCAATTCACGCCGGATATGTTGCCGGCGGATGTCATCGGCACCCAGATCTTCAATCCCCAGGACGGCAGTTTCAGCATCAAGCAGGGGCCCATCTTCTCGAATCTGATCCTCGCCGATGAAATCAACCGCGCGCCCGCAAAAGTACAGGCCGCGCTATTGGAATCCATGCAGGAGCAACAGGTAACGATCGGCGGCGAGAGCTTCGCCATGGCGGATCCCTTCCTCGTGCTGGCGACCCAGAACCCAATCGAACAGGAAGGCACCTATCCGCTTCCCGAGGCCCAGGTCGATCGGTTCATGCTCAAGGTGAAGATCGGATATCCGAGCCCGGAAGAAGAGCGACGCATCCTCGATCGCATGGCCAGTGGCCAGCCGATTCCCGAAGTCCAGAAGGTGGCCGCGGCGACGGATCTGATCGCCGCCCGCGAGAATGTGGATCAACTCTTCGTGGACGAAAAGGCGCGCAACTACATCGTGGATCTGGTGCAGGCCACTCGAAATCCGGGAGAAGTCGGCCTCAAGGAACTCGATGGATTGATCGAGCATGGCGCCAGCCCGCGAGCGAGCATCTCCCTGATGAAGGCCGCGAAAGCCCATGCCTTCATCCAGGGCCGAGGCTATGTCACGCCCCACGACATCCAGAGCATGCTTCCCAGCGTACTCCGGCATCGGGTAGCGGTCAGCTACGAGGCCGAGGCGGAGGGGATCAGTTCCGAAGACGTGATCCAGAAGATCATCGACACCCTCCTCGTCCCCTGACGAGTAGCCGGGAATACTGAGTCATGCTGCCCAGAGAGATCATGCAGCGGGTCCGTGAAATTCAGGTCCGCACCGGTCGCCACGTAGCCGACGTATTGGCGGGGGAATACGTCTCGGTCTTCAAGGGCAGCGGAATCGAATTCGACGAGGTCCGCGCCTACATCCCCGGAGATGACGTCCGCAGCATCGACTGGAATGTAACCGCCCGCATGGGCGAACCCTTCGTCAAGCGTTACGTCGAAGAACGGCAACTCACCCTGATGCTGGTGGCCGATGTCTCCGCCTCGCTGGATTTCGGCTCCGGAAAGCGTTCGAAGA
>PVBE010647283.1_pt1 | contig 30108 bp, 89 predicted proteins | sample 1631181 | NCBI WGS metagenome assembly PVBE01 (sample SAMN08397723, study PRJNA350692) | Marine metagenome, whole genome shotgun sequencing project. | isolation source: water | place: Pacific Ocean | collected 2012-04
TAACGTCGACCATATTAGGCCGGATGCACTTACCCCGCGCTACGTTGGAAATCTTAAACGCTTGGCGGGCCCCGTAGTATTGCTCATCAATCTTTGTGACAATACCGACAGCGGGATATCCCTTCCTCAATCTTACCAGATCACCGATTTTCATTGACCACCTCAACTTCGGGGTCATTTGTCCATATTGAGCGATCGATGAGGCCGTCTTCGTAGAGTACTGTCATGTAAGAGCTGCTCTCTGAAATTTCAATAACCAGACCGTTCTGACCAAAGTGCGAATCATAAATCAAATCACCGACTTTCATCGATTACCTCCACATCGGTTCGACGCTGTCATCGATTATTTCTAAGTCATCAGAGTACATGTCGACGAGTTCTCCATTACTCCACAGCACATCAACAACCCGACCTACATTAGGTGGACGCATTGGTGAGTGGTCTTTCACGATCACACCACTGAGGCCGAGGAAGATTGTTTCTTGTCCGGGCCAACCTTCCGGTCTGGTTACGGTTTGTACTAGATCACCGACTCTCACGATACCACCTCCAAGCCGTCATCTTCACGGACCTCGCAAAGTGTACCATCTGTCAAAAGCACATCAAAGACGATGACTTTTTCACGGTCTGTTTTTACTAACCTTGAGTTCGTAATGAGCCCCTGCATCTGCGTAGGTTCCCAGCTGTCAGCTTTGAGCTGCCATACCCATGTTACAATGTTACCGACTGTCATTTGATCACTTCCAGTTGAGACTCAGGCCAGACGCAAATACCGTCTTCTACAAGGATTTCCCACCAACCCTCAGAAAATTCTCCGTAGACGATGAGAGTACCAACCCTTCCCTCGATATCTAGAAATCTTACAGTGTCACCGATTTTCATGCGTAACGTCCCTTCTTGTGCTTAGACTTACGAGTATATTTGGTTTTATCTCGCTGAATAAGATGTAGTCCGCGCCAGCGAACCATTTCACCACCTTCTTCGAAATAGTGTTTGCGATCAAGACCACGTTGAGCTCTAGTCTGAGCAAGTACCTTTTGAACGCGTTTAGACTTTTTAGCCATCATGAACTCCTGTCATCCACTCACGAAAATCATCTTCCGAACGAGCTTCCTGACGAGTGGATTCTCCCCAAGTACGAGGATTATCCCATTGAGAACCTTTAGTAATCCAATGAGATTTACGAAAACGATTAGCTTGATTATCACAAACGCAAGAAACTTGAGACTCTGGAGAAGCTCCACAAACCCAATTAGAAGACAACATACCGTAAGCTTCTTCATAACGAACATGACGAGCGTGATGACGAGACCAAGCTCGATGAGTGCGTTCTTTATCAATAGCTGCGCGATACATTTTTTACCCCTATAGAAAGAATATGCCGAATATGCCGAAGAGCATGCTCCACAAAATTATTTCGCCAATAAGACAGACTGCCAACCAAAGGCACCCAAACTTGAGTACCTCAGTAGCTTCGCCGCCGGCCAAAAGATAAACAAGCAAAAGCATAAAAAACAGAGTCGTAAACATATTATCTACCCCAACTTTCAATTATATTATACCACATGTAGGGGTGGATTTGCACGATTGTCAAAAGTTATTATGTTTTATCTGGGGTAGCCAACATTAAGTTTTCATGGTTGAGCACTTTAAAGATACGATTGTTGAGCCAATATACTTCAACGCCCTCACCGCGAGATGACACGTTAACAACGATCCCAATGAAGGGCTCTTCTTTGGCAAATGGTAAGGGAAGCTGTCTGCCCATTGTCCACCAAACTATATCGCCCTTTTTGAAGTCATGATTCATGGACTTTGTGGAGATAGTTCTCAACGATCTCGTCTACTTCTTGGGTATCACTCCACATTACAAAAATAGATTGAAAACCGACCCCCACCCTCCGACCGAGCTCAACAATTACACCAACTCGCTTGGTATCGATGACTCCCTCAGTATGATAGCCTTGCTTTTTGTAGACTAAATCACCGACAGTGAAGCCCTTCAATTGCGAGGCTTCTGTCATTGCGGTCGCGATTGAAGGAAGTCTTGTAAGCTTCCTTCGTAGATCCCCCAGATCCCAGTATGATCACCGCACCATGGCATAAAATCTTGAGGGGGATTTAAGGTATGGAGAAATGAACTATTGGAATATAAGTCTGTTGCACCTGGGCTTGGGTTTAAGCAACCCACCATCCGACCAGCACTAACTTCGACTGCAGCTGCTTCGTTGCACCCAACATTCGATAGATTTACGATCAAGGCATCCAGGCAAGGAGACCCAGATGACTGATAATCAATCAGCAATGCCTCCCTGGACCCAGTCGCGTATTGAGGCGTCACTGCTTCCAGATGCTTTGCTGCGCATGCAGTCAAGCTTATTAGGGCGCACCCAAATAGAAACTTTTGAAAAATAGACAAGACACACCACCCTTTTTATTACATAGGGGTGGTGCGCCAAAATCTATCTATTTTTTTCTGCTACACCAATTCGAGAGGAAAGTATCCAGCCCGTCTGTCCATCTTGCCATAAGACTTCTGCAAGAGACTCACGATTTTGCATTCCACTCCACCTTCTATTCCAGCGGTGTGACCCTTCAAACCTTATAACGGTGCCAACTTCTCTAGAGTCTGGTTTGGACCCTTTCCAATCTACAATCTTAACTATGTCTCCAACGCTTGGGACTCCGCGACTACTCTCCATGCGGCCCATCTTCAACGGTTACCTTTTGGAAGCACCCCATTGATCTGCTTTCGGTATACAAGTTTGCGGCTTGGGTAGCTAGCGCATTTTCCTTTTGCAGCCACGATTTTCTTGAGTCTCCCATTCCATCGATGTTTCCATCAACGTTAAAGGCATCATGAACCTGACGAAACGCTAAGCGTTCAGACTCTCTATTGTCTTGAATATTAATGATTTGACGAAACATTTGAGCACATTCGCGCTGGAGGTTTTCATCATTTTGTAGATCAGGCGCAGTCCTGTCTTCCAAAACTGCTACTTCTACATTGTTTACAGTCTGTGTGCCCAAATAGTTCGCATAACTAATAACACCACCAACTGCCACCACAACAAGTGCGGTAACAATAACTTTTTTCATACTATTGGTCTCCTTGCCATTCCCTAATAAACGTGATGAGCTCTGTCATTGCTCCCACTTCTGAAAGAGGAATACCCTGGTGAAGTCCGTCCAAGCACCGAAGCTGAAGCTGGTCAATATCTAGCTCAACATTTCCAGTCTCACCCTCAACGATGATTTTCCTAATCCGCAACCGCGTTGTGAGCGTGCAGACTGGATCCTGCTTGGTGCCAATAGCGGCTTCCACAGCATCTTTTGCTTCACGCAAACCCGGACGGTGATCAATCGATGTTACCAGCTCCCCCGTTTGGGGATCTGGAGCCGTGCTTTCTCGACCGGGAAGCAGCTTTCCAACAGATCTAGCGAGCTTAATCGCTGCAATCTTACGGGTGGGAGCGAGCTTCTTAATCTCAGAAAGCTGAGCGGGTGTTACTTGAATCTTCAAACTCATGGCCTTGATAATCCTCTCTAATATTTATAGCTGATTGGGTGTTTAGTTAAAAAAATATTCACCGCTGTGGTCTTGTTTCATCCACGCAGTCTTCATAAGATTGTTGACTCATGTCGTCTTTACGAATCATACAGTCACTCACAACATTATAAAACTCAGTGTGCGGTTGCACATAAAAATGGTTCCAGGCTGCGCCCAGAAGCACTCCAAGACCAACAAAGATAAAAAAATCACGATACATTTCAGACATTATTCCTCCGCAAGCCCAAATTCATGTTCCCAATCTGGCTCTTCATTCGTTTTAACGATACCAGCCGCGGCGCGAGGAGCAATTTCTGCCAACTTCTGCCTATTACGAGCAGTTGCTATCGCGGTCGCAGCCTGTTCGCCACAATCTAGACAGGTTTCATACCCAAGCTCTAACCGTTTATCTGGAAACTCTTCCTCGCACTCAATACATTCTGCCATTTATTCACCCCTTTGTTATTTCGTTTTCTTTTACTAGCTTAAGCTCAATACTGTCAAGCCAATAGACTTCGCTTCCAATCAGTACTTCAAACATGAAGAAGCCATCTTCCATTTCCATCTCATCGATTACGATACCGGTGGCATCGGGAAACTCAGGATGGTACTGGCGTATTCCATTGCCCGCGGTTGGTTTGACTATATCTCCCACACGTATCATACGCAAATTCTTACCTCTGACTCGGAGGTTTGTTGCTTCCTGAAATGGATTCAAGCAACCCTCCGCAATGCGGAAGGGATATGTCTAGAGCAATTTCTTGACTTATCCCACTTCACCAAAATGATGGGTGGACCTGACGGCCACTTCTTTGTCTTTGCGACAACTGTACCCAGCTGTCCAGGAAAGTCAATATGAGTTACTTTGTCACCAATTTTCATTGTTTTCTCCTCTTTTCATAAGCTTCTTTTGCCGGACCGCCCAATGCGCCAATATCTCCCAATGCATCGAGCAGTCCACGATCGCGCCGCTTACTTCCAGTAATTGTACGAGGTCCAACTCGCATTGCATCTGGTGCATTTGGCATATAACCTGTCTTCATGTTCTTTTGAATCTCTTCGTCGGTGTCTCCGTATGGAGACCACCACGCTCCCGCTCCGCCTGGTTGTAGGATTTTTCCATCTGGTCCTATTACGCTCATTTCACTTCCTTTAACAGATAAGCTGATCGCTCTTTTGTCAATTTACCATCTGCCCAGAGCACGACATATCTTGTTTGACGATGGCTATCATCAACTTCTACGACCACTCCCGGATTTTGATATCGATCATTAGCTTGCTCGAATACCCAGGCTTTTGTCCAGAAGTTAACCACGTCACCGACTTTCATCGATCACCTCACAGCTTTTGCTGTTCCAGCGAAGAACGTCACCTCTTACCAAGACGTCAACTACAATAGTATTAACAGAATCGTTATAATGAGTGACTTTCGTGACAAGCCCATCTGCGTCTCCCCCATAATAGTCTGGGTTAAACTCATTAGTCCACTTTACCACATCACCGACTTTCATTTCACGCCCCATGTGGTGAGCAAATAATCATCAAAAGATGCGAATTCGCCATCTGGGCCCAACACTTCCCACCTTGTATCACTGTAGTCGGGCTGCTCGAGCAGGAGTAGAGACGCACCCTCTTCTGCCCACTTCCCGATGAAGGGGTGCCCTCTCCTCCGGTAGCCCTTGCGCCAGCGCTGCACGGCTGGATGAGACTTCCTTATTCTTACCAAGTCACCGGCTTTCATGCGACTAACCTCATGTCTGCTTCAGCAACAAGAGTTGAAGATGTCCAGTGGCCAGGAATATGAACGAGCCAAGCTCGCTTGTTAGCCAACTGATCCCATTCATCGACGATGATGCCGAGCTGTTCACCGTGAAACTTTGTCTCTACTTTTACCAGATCACCGACTTTCATTATCGTGGCTTCCTCTTTGCAAGACGTTGCTGCGTGAGCTCAGCAAGACTACCCGAACCCATTAGAACAGGATAAACAATCTGTCCAGACTTATTAACAGTGGGCGCGCCCATAACGGTCGCCAGTCCCCAGTTACGGGTCGCACCGGGTGCGACCCCGTCCAGAGCCCAGCAAGGCTTTTCGGGAGTAACGTACGGAGTCTCGAACAACTCTCGAAGCTTACCTTTCATCGCCTTGAGCAGCTTGTTAACGTGCCACTCTTCGATGGTACCACCGTTTGTGAGGTAATGCGCAACTGTCTGAAGCGCCTTGAAGGTACCAGGGTTGTTACCCCAGTGCGTTGGGCTGTAGTTTTTAGCCAGCTTAACACAAGCAGTGAGCTTTTCAACCTGCTCTGCTGTAGGGTGCCAGGGTCCGTTAGCTGCAACATCATCAGCTTTGTCGAGGATGCCGGTCATCCAGGCAGTTTGCTTTTCGCTGAGATCCCAGCCGCGGGCGATCTTACCCGCAAACTCACCGAGGATCTGTACATCATGAGCAGTCATACCTTCGACAGCTTGAGCTGCCTCGATACGTGCAAGAAGAACCGGGTCACCCTTAGGTGCCGGTACGCCCTCTTCGATAAGAGTGTCGAGCCAGTTGCGCTGCTTCGTCGACGTTCCCTTTCCGCGGGTCAGTCGGACAGCCATATCACGAGCAAAGCGCGCGCGATAATCATCAGCCATATTGGCTTCCTCGTATGCAGCCACGAGAGCGGTTGCTTGAGAGAGCCGAAGTTCACGAGATTTGCGGGGCATTTGATATCCTGAGTTGGGGGAGTGAAAAGCCATTCCCCACCTTCATATATATTATACTACATTCTGAGCCGTTTTTGCACGATTGTCAAGAAATACTTTCATTATTTCTTAAGTTTTCTTCAACAATCTGGGGCATTAAAATTGCATCACATAGCCACCAAACTCCGCATAATCCACCCGTTAAAAGCATAAGGATGCCTGTTCCCCATCGACGATTGAAAAATCTATGGGCACCAAAAATACCCAGGAACCACCACAAGATATAGCTTATCATAAGATGGGTAGAATAATCTTTCTTCATTTAGCTCTCCATTATGTTGTCTGCGATTATCTCCAACCTTTCAGCTTGCTTTTGCGTATAATGCCACTCGCCATTAATTCCTTCCCAGATAACAACAATGTAGTCAGATGTAATCTTTGAAACGTATCCGAACGCTTCATCATGAACCCACATGGGAGACATCCTTACTTTGGCACCGGGCTTTATCACCTAATCACCTCGAGATCAATTACTGGAATCCTCATTACCCCGCTTTCAAACAACACAACCGCATGTTTCTCTGGGTCGATCTTTGACCAGTCTACTTTCTTACCGTACTTTTCTGTACGCCAGCATTTTCGGTCAATAAAATCAGTGACCACCCCAGCCTGACACCGCCTCGGTCGGCCACGCTTGGATAACAACTTAAGCTTGACAACATTACCAACTTTCATATCTTTTCCTTATGTAGCGGATTATTCAAACGATCGACCATACGCTGGGCGCCCTTCTTATGTATCGCAACGCCATAGCACACTGGCTCCTCTGTTTTGCAATACTTTTGGATGAGAAATACTCCCCACCCAGTGTCGGTTTTTCTAGTTTCCCACTTCACTAATCACCTCCATTAATGATTCTGCAATATCGTAAATCTGACCTGTCTTTGGATAAAAGACTGTAATGCAGGGGTGAACTGGATTGCTTCCCCCCATTTGCTTTGTAAGAATAATTCCGTGGCCCAACAACTCGCGCTGCACAAACGCAGCACGTAGCATCAGCGAATCCTCCGCTTGTCCCGGTAGAATGGTCCGGACTCTTCTAATGACCATATCACCAATCTTCATTAGCACCTACTTAAGTCTATCGCCTGCTTAACATTGCGGGCGTAAGTTGAATAAAACTGGTCGAATTGCGGTTCATCAGGCTTTCGGCCGTGAATCTTTAGGGCTCCATCTACCAACATATCACCATCATGATAAAAGCTGATGTCTGCACCCTTACCTTGAACGTCCATCCATTGATCATGGCGCTCACTCTGATGATGTGGAACGAATCCATTCTTAAGTAGCTTATTTCGTGTTCGCTTAAGATTCATAGCGATAATCCTCTGTAATTCTTGCATCCTTGTAAGCAGTCCAACCGATATCTTCACCAGTCTTTCCCTTTACGCTGTGCATTGGAAGTCTAAGGACTCCAAGTTCAAGAAGGTTGACAATACTTTTGCTACCGAATTCATCGGGCGCATAGGCGACAGCATGGGCTTCAGTAATCGTAATTGTTTCCATTACCAGTTCCTTGGATCGTTTGGGTTATATTCTTCTACATCATAAACATCCACGCGCTGTTGCTCTGAGCGATTAGATATTGATTCGCCTTGTTTCGTACATGACCAATCATCTTCCACGCTTACTTTAGCATCGACTGGTGCGAATACTTCATCATCCAGTTTACGTTGTGGAACGTACTCACTCATGAACCCTTGGCCAAGGATTTCTCTCTTAACGAACGCTATAGCGTCCGGTCCAGCTTGCGGTTCAAGCATTGCAATAAGTCTATCAAGTTCAGTATACATCATTTTTTAAGCACCTCCGCGCGCTGTTGTTATTTCTCTGCTTGGTATCGACACAAAAGATCGAGAACCATTCTCTTCTATTACCATTGCTGTCAAGAAGCCTCCAAAGACTGCGCCGGTGTCGATCCCGGTTGCATGATCGAAATGAGCGACACCAGATGTAAATGGCTCATGCCCAAATACGACATGCCCAAATCGACCATCAAAAACGTCAGCCCAAAATGGGTCAGCTTCAGTTTCATCGCCAAGCTTTATGAACTTTCCGGTTTCTACATTGACATGTCGTACCCGGGCAGTCTTTTCAATAATCTTACGAGCCTTATTCGACATAGCTGCTACTTCTTCAACAGTTTCGGGAAACGTTACCATATTTCCAGGGATTCCAGCATGGACCACCAAGACATTATGCTCTTCAATACGATGAAATGGCACCGCGGAATCAAGAAAATTAATGTCATCCTCTGTCAAGTCGGCTGTAATTTGAGCCAGCTCTGGTGATCGATCAGCTTGTCCTTGAGCAATCTCAGGCCGAAGAACCAAGTTCCTACGAAATCGGCGATGCTTATCTTCATGATTCCCTTCGACGACAACAACGTTACATCGTTCGCTTAGCTTACGTACGGCGGAAACCACACCGAGACTGTCAGGACCTTTATCAATAAGGTCACCCACAAAAACGATCGTGTCTGTATGAGATGGACGAAGATCTGAAAGAAGCGTATTTAGCTCTTTCAACATACCGTGTACATCACCAATGATAAAATGTCTACTCACCTTAACTCCAGTGGATATTTACAACAGCGTTATTATAGGGTTCATGGTAAACTCGAGCGGCATATCCCTCAAGTGCTAGCGCCTGATTTACGTATTGATCAACCTTATACCATTTGTCAGCGTTGTAAGAGCAGTGGTACTTTCCTTCCCACTCAAACTCGTTAATATCGGTTGCATTAGGGATTCCACCTTCGCAATAAATCTCAAGGGTTGACTCAGGAGACCATTGACCGGGAGCCTCAGACGCCCGGTGGACGTCCCTCTTCAAGGCCTTAACCAAATATTCATCCATCTCTGGATCACCACACCCAAAGGCTTGTTGAAGGCCGTCTCGATAGTGGTTCGCAACAGTACGCCAGCTCGGATTTTTGTATTTCGTAATAGGGGGTTTTGGAAGCGTAATCATGATACCACCGCCAAGTCTGTGTCGAGGAAGACCATATCTTCGCCGTCGATGCGGACCATCCAGAACCGACCGAAGCCGCCTTCACCTGGAGAAAATCCCATTTCCTCGTCTGCACGGGCGACAACAACACCGGCGGTGCCGGGATACATTTGCCAGCTGGGATCGGTTTCAGCTTCTCTAACTTGGGTACCTACTCTAATCATCTTAGACTCCATGAAGTCAGGGTAATTCCTTATCTTCAATTATATTATACCACAACTTCATTAGCTTTTGCACGATTATCTCAAACAACGAATTTTTCTTTATGACTTCATTCGTGGGCTGATTTTCAAAATGAATATCAAACCTAATTGTAACAAGCCCATCGGGCATTTCTAACGTAACAGTATTATGCTTTCTTTGCGCAAATGCGCCAATAGAGTTATGACCATCGCGGATCGCTCGATATATCTCTTGAATCAATTCATCCTCATTCACTATCCTGTTTCCAATCTTCTAGTTCTTTCGACAAATTTGTATGATGCGATTCCATCTCATCTAATGTAACGTAGTAATAAGAGGGATCCGTGATTAAACCCTCAGTCGGATGTAAAACACTGAGGACTGGAAAGTCAGCATCAGCCCATATACATTCTCCAGGTTTCTGTGTATACGCACCCCGATCTTCCCAAACCTCGACGATAAGACATTCACCTCCAGGCATGCGACGCTGCCAGATAATGTCTCCGCATTTCCACTCTTCGTAAACTGTTTTCATTCTAGCGCTCGATATCTTTCTTTCCCGCTTTTTCGCAATCTTCAGCTCTTACACTCCAGACTTTATCTTCGTATAAGACTTTTGCAATTTTTTCCCATGTGTGATAACTAAGTAATAATCCGACTTTCCACACTCTGGATCCTGGTGGGCGTGTTCCAATCGAGAACCTCACTAAGTCACCTTTTTTCATTCCTTCTGCTCTTTAATGATCTGTAGCTTCTTAGACCTGCTTAGCTTCTTAAATCTATACTCTGCCCTTAAAGCTGACGACTGATCTTCATGTTCATTTATCATCCTTAATTCTACCGGTCTTCGGCTCTTGGTGTATTTTGCACCCTTATCTCCATAATTGTGTTCAAGGACTCTCCGTTTGATGTCTGTTGTGATCCCGGTATAAAGGCTACCATCGCTACATTCGACAACATACATGTACCATTTTTTCACGGTATAAAATCCTCCCCAACGCCGATGCCGTATCTAATCATTACCAACATTAGTGTAGACCCGAGAACCATAGAGCAAGCTGTCACTAATGTCATTCTAAACCTCTCTGTGATATCGGGCTCATCAATAAACCAATGTATAAAAGGAAAATTAAGGATGGGCAAGAAGAAGCCCAGTATGGCCTGAAGCATAATCCAGTCATGGACAATGGCATAGCTATACCAATTGGCCCAAAAATCAATAACAACTCCAGACACGAACAACGTCTTGAGCTTATTATCATTCATGAGCTGCCACGCTCGTTTTAACATGGGAACTTTCATAGCTAGGGACCTACAATAATATTATAGAAAGAAACACATAATTTACATTTTGCCTTGGATTTTTTTGCGTGTTTTGGGACGTCTCTTGTTCCTTCGTTTCTTGTTCACTTCACGTACAATCTGAAAATCATAGAGAATACCTACACACGTCGTCGGATCTTCAGATCCATCATAAGGAACCGAGGCTTTCTTTAGTGCCTTTACATCCTCAACGCGTAGTAGACATCCCTCGCAATACGTGCGAATTGTATCGTTATACCAGCGCAATGCCTTCATATGAACCACTACCCCCGTGAAAGTTCGTATCTCATATGTCACACCGATCTTTATCTGTTTGTTTTTTGACACGCTGAGACGTGCCTCCTTCTTCCTGAATTCTTCTAATTTTTCTATGAAGATCGATTAACTCATAAGCATGACCTCTTTTGCCATGCTTCTTAAATCTTCTTCTTTCAAGAATAAATGCAACCGCTAATGCAATAACAGCGGCGCTAGCGTAAATACTCATACACAGTCACTTCCCTTCTAGCTTTCGAAGCTCCCACCAGGTCCAGAAAAATGCACCAACTAGAAGCACAAGTCCGAATGTTGCTAATTTAGTTATAACTATCATTTTGTAACCTCACAATATTGAACGGCCCACATTCGCATTCCGTCCTTAGTAAGAACAGCAATTTTCTGTATTTGCTTGGGGTGGGTGCATGGTAGCCATTCCACAAGAATCCCTGCTCGCGGGAGGAGATCCTCACCTTCGGCCATTGCCCATATTCGATGTCTGACAATATCACCAACTTTCATATTAATCCAACATAAAAAGCTATAGCTACTGCCAAGCCGATGCCTGTTCCAACACCAAAGCTGTATGAAAAAATCCGAACATCATTCATTTAATCACCATAATGTTTTTCTCTGCAATGTCAATTACGACACCATCTGCTGTTAAAACTTGATAGCCGAAATGTTTGCCCTTTCCTACGATCACGCCAAGTGGCTCGGGCAGCTCGTCTGGCCACTCCATCCACTTATTATGCTTCTGCCATTCGTTTGTAATTTTAGCAACGAAATCACCGATTTTCATATTCAACCCCAAACTCAAATTCACTTAAGCAATCAAGCTCATAAAGCTGCATGTGGGTCCACCAAAGAAGTTGATCTTCGGTTCGTAGATTTGTTTCCCACTCCCGGTCTCCTTGCACGATCTGAAAATGGACCTGAGACCAAGGAATGTTGTCTTCAACTTCGACACCCACTGCCGCTTCAAACATTGAGTCTGGATGCGTACAGTCGACAATCTCAATCGGCATAACTGCCTCTGGTGTGTCGTAAGGGTTGGTACATGCCAACAAAAGCATCATAATCATTTTATCACCTCTAAAGTTTCTGGATACAATATCGCACCCATCGTTCCATCAGCCCAAAAAACGTCAACCCTTTGTGGGCTCGTCACGTCCCAAACCTTAGTAACGATTCCTAAGCAAAGTGGGCCGGGGGCGTCTGTGTGGTTGGGATATCCAATCCACCTCACTATACTTCCTACCTTCATTTTTTGAAATGGTTTCTGGCATGGGCTTCCAACATCACACCGATTATAATCCCTACCACGAATGAGCAGAGCATACACGCAATAAGATAACTCATGGTTCAACCACCTTAATCTCATAGTGGCTGTCTAGCGGCCAGGTCACTAGTTCATTTGAATTAGTCATAACCGTCGCAATACGACTGTGCCGATTAGCATCGACCCCATGTCGTCGATCGAGTTTAACCACCAACCCAACGTTACGTGGATTGCTCAAGTGATTAGGCTGACCTGTTATCATTCTCACCATGTCACCAACTTTCATCGCTCACTCCTAACTTCTGGGGCACGTTGATCGATATCGATCACCTCCACGCCGCCTACTGCCTCATCAATTGCATCAAGTTGAAAAGCCCCACAATCAAACATAACCTGAAACCCATCCCTCGGTGCAACAGATATTACATAACCGATCCTGTTTGATTTGCCAGTACAGAAAAAGCAACCGCACTTCTTTGTGGGGATCTCCACAAATGGAGGACAACCTTTCACTTCCACTAAATCACCGATTTTCACAGGTCACCTCAATTGATGTATGAAATCCCTCAATGTCCCCTACAACGCTAGCGGCTTCAAGAGCCTTCTCCATCGTTTCGAACTTAAGAGCCTTTGGGTTATCCCATCCTTTCACAAGCTCTACCTTACCAGGTGGCCAGGCGTATTTCCAATTGGGGTCGATGGATGAGACAAACTCACTTGTCCCACCAATTCGAATAGTAAAAGGACCACTCTCGCGATCATCTTCATAAAAAGTTACACCCGGATATAAACCACTCATTCTTCACAACCTCCATTAATTAATCGAGCTTTCCACTCATCGAACTTTTCGAAAGACATTCCCCCAACAACATTTTCAAGTTGCTTATCTGACAATTCGTCTGACACAACTTTCAGCTGGGAAGGTGGCCACTTTACTAGTTCACCATCTTCGAGCAGAATGTCCATCCATCCGGTTTCGCAAGTGTTGTCGACCACGACGCCAGTTACTTCTCCACGGGAATATGCCCGGGATGCCACTATAATGTCGCCAATTCTCATTTAAGGGCTCTCCGTTTGTGGACCGCCATCTTCTTCAGATCAGGCAGATCCCAACTTTCCAGAACGCCATCGACAAGAACCGTTGACTTATATCCCACGATGTCAGTGATGACACCCATCTTGTCAATCCACAATATCCGGGATGGGTTGTAGTAAATGGGAACCAAGTCCCCGACTTTCAAATCTTTAGCTTTCATGCGGCCTCCCTTACAGAGTCAATCACGCAAAATGCTGCGGTACTTATGTGATTAGTTTCCAACCACCATACTTCAGCGCATGCATACGGCTCTCCGGTCTTCTGGTTTATCGATGTATAAGGACCGAGATAGATCCCAAGAGCATGATTGCCCAGACTAGTACGTACAAGATCCCCGACTTTCAAATCTTTAGCTTTCATTTAATCACCCTCAAGACATGGGGCTTGTATTTTCCAACTACTGCGCGGTCGTCATCAAGCTCAATACCATAAGCCCAACGTGTTCCCAGACGGCAAACATCTTCCCGAGTGTCGAAGCCAGTGATAAGGACTGTTCGACTCATGTATTTTACCAAATCACCGACTTTCATGCACATACCTCGAGGTATTCCAAGATCCAATAGTCTGGATCTCCCGTTCGAGCCTTAGCGATTCCATACGGCATCTCGCAAGACTCAAATGCGAAGTATTCGTAGAGTTTGCCATAAGCTTCTGAGCCGTAAAATTCATCCTCACCCTCGATATAAGAGGGCATCCGAGAGCGATCGTCTTCGGTAAGACCTGCAGCGTTATAGATTTCAGTTAGTGCCATATTTTGTCTCCTTGCGCCACTCAATAAACATGAGAACAGCGCCGATGATGATGATTGGCCAGAAGAACCCAGCCATTTTGCCCATTGCTTGTGCAACGAGCGTAAAGTTTTCGATAGTCCAATTTTCCATTAAACAGCCATCCCAGTGTGCTTACACTGCTTGCGGAATTTGAAGCCTTTGCAGTCGCAATACTTCTTACCGTTAGGGTAAATTTTGACGGTGTAATCACCGACAGTAACAGCGCGGACTTCGCGCTTTACTCGGCGAGCAAGTCGCCTGTTATCACAAGGCACACAGCTACCGGACTCATGTTCCGTTTTGCAGCTGCACCAAGAGCAGTAGCTCCAATAAAAGCCTTCATCATTGTAGTCGTTTCGACGACTGTCCCAGACTAAATCCATAATATTCTCCAAAGAGTTGAGGGTTAAAAAGTGTTATGAGTTGGGTTGACCAGCTTTGATCCACGCTGTCATACAACGTCGATGGCTAATCTTATATTCTTTTGGCAGCTGCTTTGCGCAGTGACTACCGACGTATACTCCCCAGCAGACGGGATCGTAGCCAAGTTCAGCATGATCAGCGATCTTCAAAAAAGTTATGTCATTCTCGGCAGAGCCAGGGATCCACTTAGTGATCGCCACTTGAGTGGTATGGCGATTAGGAATGCCTCGACCACAGCACGCGCAGTAAACGTCAGCGTTATATTGGCGCTTTGAGTAAGGATCGAGCTTTGGCTTTTCAATATTGAGGGTAATCATAAAAACTCCATGAGGCGAAAGGAGAGGGGGATTTTTTCCCCACCATCTATATATATTATACCATACTTCTACGTGGTTTTGCACGAGTTTCTATTTTTTTCCAAGGTTATTTTAATTTTTTTTTGTGTTTTATTCGTGATACTTACTCCAATGAAATACAAGGTTGGCGATCTGGTACGAATTGCATCTGCTTGTGAAGATGGACATTTTCATGAACCAGCAGCGTTGGTGCTGTCAGCGTATACCGACCTTCCTCGAATCTTTCTGTATAATAAAGAAGCCAATAAAAGGTGGATTGAAGAAGAAGATGTGCAAGTCGGTGATGTCTATGACATCTTACATGAGGGCCGAGTCGAAGTTGGTGTTAGCGGAGAATGGTTGGTTTCCTATCTCGGTGACTAAGATCAAAAAACCCCGGCCGAAGCCGGGGTTTTTATCATCCGTGAAATGGAAAGGTTTAGCCCACAGAGGAGTCTTCGCTGATTTCCAGAGACTCATTGAGGAAACTCTGAAGTACTCGTGCTTCCTTGACAGTCATAGAGAGCTGCGTGGTGGGAGTCGAGTAGTAAGCGCTGTCATCGGCATTCGTTGCGATGGTGACAACATTTGCACCGGCCTTCTTGCTGGTGGCGTTACGGGTGATACCAAAACTAAAGCGCTTGGTGGACTGGTTCTTGCTATACGGCATGTTATTTTCTTCCTTTTCTATAGTAAATGCTGTGTTACCTCCCCAACATGAACTAATAGTATATGTTGTCTCACAGTTGTTCAGAACAAATTTATCTTTTTTTTAAGCGAGTTTTACCGTCAGTATCGAAGAACTCTACTTTCCCAGATTTTGCTCTTTTCGCAACTCCACGCCACAAACAAAAGAAGTCTGTCTTTGGATTAAAGTCAATACGCGACTGCGTAAAATGCTTCGTACAATGTGTTGAAGTCTTCGCTCCATGTTTTGAATTATGCAAAATCCACACCACAGCATTACCGCACTTTGGGCATCGTGGTTCTCGAGTATCTATTTCGTGATCTCTAAAGATAGACATCTTAGACTTCCCCCTGCTTTCATAAATTCTTTAGCCCTAACCTGCACTATGTTAAATCCAAGATCACTAATTTGTTGGGTTATGCTGGCAGTATTTTCTGGCATAATAATAGTATTACCAATCACCACCGAATTACAAACAAATTGAACAGCATCCTCTTCGCAGATTGGAATAAGCTTACAAACATCACCCATAAGTGCCTGAACATTTGGAGATGAAAAGGCTTCAGGATAATAAATCGCTAATCGATCCGGCCCACCAAGATATACAAAGCACGTATCGAGGTGGTAAAAACGTGGGTCTTTTAGCTTAAGAGGTATAAGGTATTCTGCGCCAAGAAAGCCTGCTGTTACCTCTAAGGAAACTAGATCACTTCTAAAACCAAATCCCCCCACCATCACGTTATCAATAAACTCGACATCGCCGCATCCCTCAAACCTCCAAAGCCGTGGCAAGCGGTGCACCACAAAGCCCTCATTTTCAAACCACTTTGCATATTCTTCAGACTCGCCGCGGCGCTCTATGTACTTAAAATTTGAGATTACAACTTTTTTGTTTTTTACGGCCCCTGCATTCGCAGCAAAAACCATGTCTGGTAAGTCTGGATGGGAATCAATTATCGAAACTCCAGCGCCGGCGCGGACGATCGCATCTTCTAAAGCCAGCCATTCTGTCTCGGCAACACCAGTATCGACTGTACCACTCATCCACGGATTAATGGCATAATCCACTCGGAAATAATCTGGACTACAAAGCAAATATTGCGTGCGAGTTTTCATAACTCTAAATATAGCTTGTAAGCAAAATAAAAGGAGGGCCCGAATGGGCCCTCCTGGGTCATAATAAGCAGTTTTATTATTCAGCTTTTCGGCGTAGCTTGTCGCGAATACCTCGAAGAACTTGAAGCTTCCAGTTCCAAGCACCGACTAGTCGAGCTTTTACCCAGCCAAGAGAATTGGTAACCCATCCCCTCACTGTTCCCCATGCATCGCACCAAACCTCAACAACCTGATCCCAGGCAAGATCGAGAATATCGACAACGAGCTTAAGCGGAGAACTAGCGACACGTAGCAGTGGATGCTTGTCCCTACGGAGCAAGACCCATGCCAACAGGATGCCTACGAGCAATCCTTCAAGTCGTGGTTCCTCCACGTGCAGGTGAACAAGGACTTCCCCAACCCACCCCGCAACGAGGCATAACACGCCCCAAACTGACAACACAAGACCCCAAACGAGATCCCATGTTGATTGTAGTATCTGTAACATAAGTTTTTCCTTTCCTTCTATTTTGAAGATCAGAAGGCCGAAGCCTTCAGTTTAATTATTCACTTCATAAGAAAGAGGAAAAATGCAAAAAAGAGGGTGGAAATTAATCCACCCTCTCGCGCATGAAGCCTGATTACTTGACTATTCAATATCAATAGTCAAAGGTTTCACTTCAGGCCGAATTGGTACGGTAACAGTTAGGAGCCCATTGTCGTACTTTGCATAAGCTTCAGCAAGATTAAGGTTGTCGTCGTAGTTAACGTATGTTCTTTCGAACGCTCGCCGAGCAATTCTTCGGCCGTCTGCAGGGGACTCAGAGCCCACCTTTCCATAAATTGTAATGCTACGCTTTTCGGGTTTTACTTCAATCGAGATTTCATCTCGAGAAAATCCAGCCAAAGCGCATTCGATTGTTGTTGATCCATCATCATTTCGATAAATGTCCGCAACAGGGTACCCTTGGGTCGTTGCCTTGACATGACCTGGAATGTCCGTAAAAAACGCTCCAAAAAAATCATCAAAAACAGATCGACCTAAGAGGCTTGGGTAACCATGATTACTGTAAAGTTTCAATGTTGTACTCATTTGCTATTTCTCCTTCTATTAAGCGAGTTAAACCATAGTCTTAAGATCCCCAATCGGCGAATCTCTTAACTAGATAAAATATAAACGCTTTTTAGGCGTTGTACAATGTTGCTTTAGCGGGGAAGAAACTGACGCTGTTCTTCGTCACTCGCATCGAGTCCACGAATGGTCCAACCCCCCCGTGCGTGCACGGGGTGCATAAGGTGGTACATCGTGTTCGTGTGTTGCCATCCTAACGCATGACCGAACTCATGTTCTAAAACCCGTTCAGTTCTACCGGCGAAACCTTGGAGTTCAATTCGGGCACCGACGATTTCACCGTTAGATCTTCGATAGGTGCGTGTCACGGCGAGTTTGTCTTCCGGAAAGTCTTGGCCCCGAAGAGTTATTAGGATTGCACCATGCTCGTATACTTCGGAATTGATGCATGCTTCTGGCATTGGATCGGTGATCGGTCCAAGGAATAAATACTTTAGCTTAGTTTCCCAGAAACGAATCGATCGCTCAACCCGTGCTTGATTTGCCGGGCTACTCGGACATATATAAACCGTCGGAGGAAGCGCCCAAAAACCGACTCTTTTCGGAAGGCGATTACTCGCGAAAATCACAATTTCGTTAAATCGTATAACGTCGACTTCGTGAGGATTCGGATCTTTGGGTAACGTTTCTTGCTCTGGAGCACGACACCCTGTCATCATTACGATGATCATGAGTAAAAAAATGCGCATAATTTTCAGGTACAAACTTGTGTATTGTATCCCTAACTATGCGATGGCGTTAGCTTTCGTTTGTTTTTTTTGCAAGTCCACCTTCCAATACTGTCAGCGTTGGTAGCTTGCTAGTTTCCGCTTGCTTCTCTGTAAGGTCTTCTAGAGCAGCCAACGTTTCGAGCTCTTCCCACCATTTACTTACCCAATCTTTTCGAGCTAACGCATATTTGAGGAAGTCCATCGTGTCTCGCATTTCTATAGGAGCTCCACTCATCGGTTCCGGATATATAAATTCGATGCCGGTATGCTTGAAGACGATTGTTCCCTCACTTGGGGCGAGACTTATTTGTTTTTGAGGTGGAATTTTTTTCATGAAAATCCTTGAAATTATATACCATAGGTGACGCATGTACAATCTCTCAATTATTCGTTTGTACTTGAATCCACTTCCAACTTATAGGTTCAACGGTTAGCGTTTCTCCCCATGCCAAAACTCTTTGACGCCCGGGGGTGACCTTCGGTGTAGACTCATCTGCCGTTCCAAGATATAGGACCGTTTCCTTCCTTGCCGGCTTATCGGTTAGCGATATCATTTTAGATGAATCCTCTGTGTCGACGTGAAGGTAGTACCCGACGATCTTTCCGCCCGTACCTCGCCACGGTATTTCATACCATGCATAACCCTCGACCGGCTCAAGTAACATGCCGGGTATGAGTTCCCGTACACGCATTTCATCGTTCTCCCTCTCCGACTACGAAGATACTCTTGTCCAAAATGACTCCCGTTCCTATTCATAACTATGTGAATCGTGGAAAAATGAACGAGCTTTCTCGGACCGCGTGTTACGCGGGGAGCGAAAGGTTGGGCATTTATTTTTTCTTATTTTTAGTCTTCAAAAACTTCTTGTAGTTTTCGAGCGCCTCTTTCTTCGACCATCCAATAAGCCTCGCCCTAATGGCTCGGTGCTTGCCGGTTTCATAGTCTCTAAGGCCCACTGCCGGCTCTATATTGTCCTTTGGATAAACAGCTGTTAGTTCACCTTGGCTGGCTTTTGGCCGTGATGGAGAGGCATTATATTCACATACGTACCACGCCACATCTCCAACTGAATAGGTCTGTTTCTTAATTGACATTTCCATAAGCTGTTCCTTTTTCTTAATAGTCGTTTTCTTGCGCTTCGTCGGTGTTGCCTTCTTGGGCGGTGCACCCTTTGCTTTCGCTTTATACTGCTCAACGATCGATTTACGTTTGCCCCGTGCCGATGCTTTTTTAGACATTCACTTCTACCCCGTCCCGACGGATTACCACATGCCTAAGTTGATCGGGGAGCTTTGATACCAGACGACCGTCGCTAAGAAGTACTTCATAAATCTCAGTGCCCGTTGTCTCTGTCACAATTTTTCGAACAATGAACCCTGATAGGTCATTTTCTTGAGGGCGAGCAATTGCCAACCGAACCGTATCACCAACATTAAATGTTCTAGTTCTCATACTTCTTACTCCATGCAGACTCAAATCCATAATGAGCCAATATCAAAACAGTATGCAAAAGCACTGTCATCTTTGTAGCAGACCTAACATCTCCGGTCATAATAAGCGTTACCAACAAAGTCAATAAAATTGATATTGCGCGCCATGTTAAAACTTTAGCCACAATCAATCCAATATCCTTAGACCGCGGGTATGGCAATCATTCTGAAGTAAAGCTTGAGTCGTACCCGTATCGGGCCACATAATAAAAATAAGGAAATCGTCGGGCTTTACACAATATTTTGCGTTGAGCACCAATCCAATGGCACGAACTTGAGGATTGTTGTATTGAACAAGATCGCCCTTTTCAAAATCACGCAACATGCTTTCTAGCAACCTTCCGAATAAATTCTCCGTACCAGTTCTTTACTTCGTCATTGACTATGACTTTGTAAATCTTTCCGTCGTACCCTTCGGCGATTGCCAATACGACTCCAACTTCGTTTTTATCTAGATTTCCGGCGTACTTTTCAACCAAGTCACCAGTATAAACAGGATCCTTGTTATTCATGTTTTCTCCACGTTTTTTATAAACCAATGTTTGACTTTGCCGTCAACTAGCACCGACAATTGTCGTGCTTGTCCATTTTCGTCATCTTTAATAACGAGACCAATCCGCTGTTGTTCCCTAGGGATTTCAACTGTTTCCCAAATCTGGCATTCGTGAGGCTTCGTCCCGCCACCGGTTCGAATCTTCTTTCGAACCAGCCGGACTGTGTCGCCCACTCCAATCATTAGGCAGTCACCTTCTCAAGCTTGGTCATTTTGACAAAAACCTCACGGCCGGTTTTCAAGTCGAGTAGCTTCGTCCAACCGCCAGTGGCGTTATAGTAGCTGAAGCTTTCCCGGCACCGTGCCCGGAGGACTCGGTAAGCCGTACCTCGAAAGAGGTCAACAACTCCGCCTCGGGGGGGGAGTCGGCTTTCACCTGCGCAATCAAAGTTAATGCTAAAAGTCTCTTCACCCGCCGCCATCGCTTCTTCAGTGGCGGCGCGCTTGTCTGCGTACCAGCGCTCAGTGTCTTCACGGGTAACGTGATAATTCGCTCGAATGGTATCTTCGACAGTATCATCCCAATTTACTTTGAACGCCGTATCCTTGATGGTGACCATGTCTCCAGCTTTGAAACCTGCTTTAATTCGTGCCATTTGTAACTCCAGGGTTTATGAAAGGAGGATCCTTTCCCCACCTTCAATTATATTATACCACACCGCTGAGGTAGTTTGCACGATTGTCAGAATTATTTTTTAACTTTTTTCTGCAAAACTAGAAGCTCTGAAAACTCAACTTCTTTCATCTCACCACCGCTTAATAATTTAGCTCGGGAGGGGGTGCCAACTCGATATGTCAACTCACATAAGATACCTGTGATCTGTGTAGCAGACTTATCTTTCCAGTCTAGCTTTCCATGATACATTACAAGATCACCAAGTTCGGGAATAGACGTTCGAGCTGTCACTAGTCGCTCATAAGATGTACTTATTGGAATACAGACATCCTTAGGAACAACCCGTATACGCTCAGTATAGGATCCAGTATCGGCAACTAAAATATCACTTTCGCCTATTTGAACCACACGACATATCTTTACATCATCACGCAGGTTACCAGCGCAGTCTATAGTTCCACCGATGACTGCAACAATCTCAACTCCTGAGAACGGATCTTTCTTATTACTAAAATCATCCATAGCGTGCTATTTCTAAATATGGCATTATTAATGTCTGGTGCGTATACTTAAAAAATAGTAGATGAATGGAGGATTTGCGATGCGCTATTTACTGCTCAGCACAGTTGTAGGAATAGCTTCTTTGATGGGATGTTCAGATTATTCCCTTCAAAAGAAAATTGAATATGCACCTGAAATCTACGTAACTCCACTGGAGCATGATTTCGGAGCGCTTAACGCTGACGGACAGTACGATCGAATAGAAGTAAGAATCAGTAATATCGGAAATGATATACTGGAATTAGACAATATTTTTCTATCTCTTGACACAGAAAATTTTTCACTGGCTCCTATCTCGCATCGAGACCTAGATCCGGGAGAAGAAATAATCGCTGAGATCACATACGATCCTAAGACCTATGAAACAAATGGCGATGAGTTAATCATATATTCAAATGATGCCGATGAACCAATCACCGTCGTTCATCTAGACGGTATGGGAGATGCACCGGTCATTACCGTCTCCCCAACCTATCATGACTTTAGCATGGTCTATTTAGGGTGTGATGAAACACTAGAGGTTGAAATTGGAAATATTGGGAATGTTGATCTTGAAATTGACCAAGTCGATTATTATGCATCAGTACCAACAGATTTCTATCCAATAGATTATGAAACCGAATTCGGTCCCTATCCGTGGATTATCCCAGCTGGTGGGATACTTTATCTAGAGCTAGACTTTGTTCCTCTAGATGTTGTCGATGATAATGGCTACTTCGAAATTGCCTCTAACGATCCTATCACTCCAGTAGAGACAGCTGCTCAAATTGGATCAGGAGCTTATGAGTCTATTGTTATAGATAATTTCACTCAAGATGGTATCATGGGATCAGACATTCTGTTCGTCATAGACAACTCTGGATCGATGAGCGCAAATCAAACGCAGCTGTCTAATAACTTTGACCTTTTTATCAACACGCTCTCAGCTTCAGGGTATGATTATCAAATTGCTTTCATAACCACAGATCAATCAACGTTCGAAGGTGACATTATTACTCCACTTACGCCAGATCCTGTCGCGGAGGCTATGAGTCAAATCGCTTCAATTGGCTACCACGGAAGCGCATACGAAAGAGGTATGGATCAATCATGGAATGCAACGATGGGAACGGGTGATGCGGCTCCAGGGAGTGCATTTCTTAGAGATGATGCAAAACTCGTTGTGATTTATGTTTCCGATGAAGACGATTTCTCTACAGTGACACCGTCAACGATGGCATCAAGACTACTTTCACTCAAAACTGATGCGAATATGGCAGTTGCTCACGCTGTTGCTGGAGACGTTCCTGGTGGTTGCACTGGAAACGGGGGAGCTCAAGCAGGTACAGACTATTATGATCTGGTGACTCTAATGGCTGGAACATTTCTGTCTATCTGTGCTGAAGATTGGGGTACTCCAATGGAGGAGCTCGCAAGAGAATCGCTAGCTGTTAATACATTCTATCTTAGTGATAGTCCAATCGAAGATACAATTTCTGCTGAGGTGGATGGAGTAATCAGTACTGATTGGTCGTACGATTCATCTATTAATGGCGTCACATTCACCCCTGTGCCTGGGGAAGGATCCACAATCGATATTACATATGCAATTTGGGCTGAGTGCGATACCGAAGATAAGGAAGAATAAAATGAAAAAACTAATAATCGCGGGGCTTATTGCAATGTCAACTCTTGCATGCTCATCATGCGGACCGGCGGAGCTGAGAACAAATGATACTGTAGCGGCTGTTAACCCCTATCCTTTTGCTACCTGGGAAACCTGTAGCCAAACAGTGGGTGAACATCCATGTAATTTTACCTTGAGTGATCAAGATGATGAAGAAGTTTCGCTATATGATTTTTATGGTAGCACAATAATTCTAGATCTCAGCGCAATGTGGTGTGGACCTTGTCAGGCTGCGGGAAGCGATGTCCAAGAAACGGTGGAAAGATTTTCAGATGAAGACTTAAGTTACATAACAGTATTAATCGAGAATCTTTCTGGAGAACCACCCACACAATCAGACGCTCAACTTTGGGCCTCTTCCCTTGGCATAGAATCAGAGCCTATATTACGAGGCTCACGAGATCTGCTCAATGCAAATCCAAGTCTGGGCTGGCCACTCACGTCCTGGCCAACATTCATATTGATCACAAGCGAAATGGAGGTATACGTCTTCCAATCCGGCTACAATCAACAGCTGTTGGATTCATTAATAGAAGATACAATCTCCCAAACTCGATAATAATAAATTATGATGGAACAAAACTTTGCAGGACAAACCCTAATGTGCCTTAAAACACAGGGCCTCTTTGAAGCAAGAAAATATTATTATTGTTTTGCAGATGAGGGAGACCACTTTTGGATCCATGCGCCATTTCTACTTAAAGAACTTGGCGTAGACCAAATAAAGGTACCATCCGCTTCTAGGGAAAACTTTATTACAGAAAATCAATACTATGAGTCAAAACAAAAGACCCTCAAAATTCTTTCAGGGTGACCTTGTATGGGTCGCTGGTGAGATGGCTGAAAAACGGCCGGATGCGTTGCGCCACTCTATGTTTTCATTTGCGCAATTAGGACTCATTCTTGCTGATTTTTCTAAAAACTGGCTTATCTGGTTTCCAGAGTTCGGCTTAGATAAAAAAGAAGAGGACGTACTTGCATACGTCCCAAAAGAAAAAGCTACAACAAAAATTTGGCTAGCAGATAATCAACCTGATTTTTGTTCAAAAGAAATTCCGCCGGCGGTTCCCAACACTTCTTCAAGTTGACGAATCGCGGCACCTACAAAAGCAGCTACGTCGACCTGGCGAACGATGGCTGAATGAGGAGCTTCAGGAGCATCCAAATATTGGTTGTGCGCTTCTATCAATCCTTGTCGAATCGCGAGTAGAGCGTTTACATCTTCATCTTGCATTCTTTTCATTTTTCTTTGCCTCCAAAGCAGTAGTGATATTTTAGCTACTTTCTAGAGAAGGTATACCTGTTTCCATTAATAAATCAAATAATTTTCCAGGTGAAAGATTAGGGGTGTCATAAATTTTGAGATCATCCCACATTACAATTCTAGCCTTTACCAATGCATGTGCTATCCACTCAGAACAATACCAGCGATCGCGCCTCTTTACAACGAATGGAAGAAAGTGAGACATTATCATTCCAGTCCAATCATATCGAGCGCCTTGAGTCGTCGCAATAAACTTATACAACTGGTCTATCTGATACTTTTGAACTGGCTCACGCCAGCTTAAGTCGAATACAAGATAATCCCACTTCTCAGGATCATCCACTTCGTACTTAATTCTAGGGGCTACTTTCTTACTAAGGAACGGACTAATTCCAACCCAGGTCTTTCCATCAGGCATGATTAGCTCAGCATGAGAATATTGGCTCTTTGTCCAAAATCTTATAATCTTATGTATAAATCCATCGCCGTTCTTAAAGAACGCAATCCTAATCTGTGTCATCCTCAATAGCTCATCAGTGTAATGAACGTAGTATCTTTCCCACGCCTATTAATGATTATAGAGCTGAGCGGTGAATAGTTACAGAATCAAGAAAAAAAGTTCAAAAAAATTGTTGTAGAAAAAAACGCTATTACAAACGTCCCAACAATTGCAGCTGACACTATACTATAGACATACACATCTTCTTTTAGTCGCGAGCTTGTCATATCTGTTACCATTCTTTGCTTTATCATCTACCGTATCGGTATTTAATTTGCGCAATTATAGACTGGTCAGCACATTTGTTTAAGGACGAATTGCAATAACACTAATATTGTTCTCACGAACACGATCATCAATTAATCGTCGCTCCCATGCTTGTAGCGAATAAGTTGATTGAAAGTCTGAAATGATAGCCAGCGTCTTATCTTCGCCTATCTCGTTTAATATCCACCAATATGAATACCATATCTCGGTTCCCCCTCCTGGACTCACCGAACTCAAGCGCTGGCCGTTATAGCACCCGCTAGTCTTAGAAACATACACTCGTGAATTAGGTCGAAAGGATGCTCCGATTACCTGATTCCATCCTGTCCATCCTTCCCACATAGAGCCAGATGCATCAACCAAGTAGACATCAGCCTGAATCTTGTCTATCATCGTTGTAAGACGATTAGTCGTGTGAAAAATTACATCAACCCTTCGAACAGTTGGGTCATGATCTGGGGATGCTTCTACCTGGATGGAGATATCTCTTGTTGGGATAGTGCCAAGCTCGACAACTTGCTCTCGTACTGTCGTAATTCGATCAAGAGCAAGTTGTCGATTATGTTGATAAGTACCACAACCATCAGTATATCCAACCAAAGATATAGTCTGACCGGTTACGGTAGAAATAGTTTGTAAAAATCGTCTTAATTTCGCATTTTCACTTGAAGCTAATTCTGAGCTATCTTCAGAAAAATAGAAACTCTTTCGGTGAGATAATTCAACTTCTTCACTTACCTCAGAAGAATGTCGAACCGGTACAACACGACAAGTACAATGAGACACTCGGCACCTATCATTTGCACCACCACCCATGTATGCGATATCTTTTATAACTGTCTTAGGAGAGCTGACTGACTCAGGATCGGGAGATATTGAAGTGCAACCCCCCCAAATAAGCGTTAGCGTCAGAAATAACCAGCGCATAGCCTAACGAGCTAGACTAGTAAAGCATTCCGCGGTCTCTTCATCAAAGCTGTTATCTTCCCCAAGATTATATGAATTCACATCGCAATCAGCACCTGGAACAGGAAGATTCGTTTGCTGAAGAGAGCTTTCTTGAACTCTCACAACATCCAAGATTCTACGTTCGGCAACTTCTGGATCTTTCTGTGCAGTTGCAGGATCAATACCAATTGTTGCCGGCTCAGAAAAGTTAAAGACTGCACCGGCATAAAGGCCTAAAATTGCAGCAATGGTAGCAGCTGCGAAGACCTTATTATTCTCACTATCGTTTTTCATTTTGAATTTAGCCTCATCGACATGTCGGTTTAAGTATATCGTATGTCATGAAAAAAATCATACTCTGTCAACAACTACCTGTAAAATTTGGTCCACATCGTTCTCTGCAGATGGGTCAAGCTTTGAGCGCATCTTCGCAATTCTTAATGCAACACGAAATGCCTTTACATCCAATTTGTCTTTATACTCGGTATAGAGCTCTTTCTCAGCTTCAGAGAGCTCTTTCTTTTCAGCTTCAAAAGCCATGACCTTCTCAACAAATTCCTTTACCACAATTTTATCAACCACAATTATCTCCTTTGATAACGTTTATAATATTCGAATACTATCGAATATTTCCTTTTTAAGGCTTATAACTTCTTCTGCGTTCATCTGGCCTTCATCAATCATATCGTAGACCAGGTCATCGAAAATCAATTCATCCCACAACTCTTGACCACCATTAGGCCAATGTACACATACCACTTTATTTTCAAGAACTTTTGTTGCATAAAATGGCATGTCTTCATCTTCACAATCGGAAGGATCTAAGATAAGCCTCTTGACGCCTCCGTCGCTTAAAATAAATAGCCCATCCCCAGTTTGGTAGAGGGTACCAATAATTCTTGATTCAACATCGTTTGTCATTGATAGCACTTGCCTTCTTGTCACGCTCAGACATAACAGACGCTCGATAAGCATTTATCAGTTTGATATTTCCGTTATGTAATGCGTAACATTCGCCTGTTAATTTACTCACAACTTCTACAACTATCATCTCATTTCCAGCTCTATCAATTAAAACATCACCTGGAGCTAATGAAGAGGGATAATTTGCTTGACATGACCCCTTCATTCTTCTTGATCCCAAGGAGAGTAATAATAATCATCATCAAGTTTTGATGTAGTGCTATATTCATATTCCCAAACATTTCCATCATATTGGAATGTGGGCTGAGAACTATAGAACTCTGTTGGAATGGGACCCATAGACCCCAAGTATTCACTTTCTGCTGGGTAGATTGAGATTGATTGTGTTGCTTCTAAAACTTGTTTACGCAAAGACTCAAGCTCATCCGCCTCTCGTTTCTTACGATATTCTTCTAAATTAATAATTTCCGCAGACATTATTTTTATTACCTCTATGAGTCTATTACAATCTTATTAGAAATTAAGCGAAAGTACAGCATATTTATTGATATAAATTTCGGAGTGCACGATGGCGAAAATTGACATTGAAAGAGCATTTGCAAAATGCCTAGAAAAATCACCTCTTCTTCGTGAAGAGCTTGAAGAACTTAATGACATGGCAGCGACCGAGCTGATGGAATATGGGACCGTGGCTGAAAGCGCATGGGTTCGACAATGGGTTCGTCATGAAACATATCGGTGGAGAGCGCAAGACGTATCTGGTGCAAGAGACCCAGGGGATGCGGCGTTTGCAAAACCTCCAACGTCCACCTATCCATACTACGACGAAAATTAAGTCTCATGATTCAATATTCCTGCGATTAAATTCTGTTCAATAATATCAATTTCGCTGAGTAATATTTTCACTTCATAAAAAATAGAGCCAGTTATTCCATTACGTGGAATACCGGCATCTCGAACCCTTAGTTTTGCATGTGAATTCGTCTTTGGAGGAATTCTTAAAGTCATACCTCCGTCTAAAGACTTTACTCGTACGTCACCACCCATTAATGCTTTAACAAAGGGAACATCGACCGTGCAATAGAGATCGGCTCCCACACGTCGAAAAATCGGATGTTGTGTGATATTAATCCGAATATGTAGCTCAAGATTTCCCGATGCTCTGGCAACCAGCGTTTCGCCTTCTTCAACACCCGCTGGTAGCTGTACAGAAACCTGCTGGCCATCAAACACGAACTGCTTACTCACACCCTTTCGAACTTCTTCTAGCGTTACATCAACACTTACCCGAATGCTTTGCCGCATTTGTCGTCGATGCTCTTGTTGGTGAAGCATCTCTTCCCATGGCATTCCACGGCCGTGGGCACCACCAAAAAAATCCTCAAAGATTGAACCGTTAAAGGGATTAAACCCAGCTCTATGGTGGTGACGAGAAGCTTGCTGACGAGCATCATAGGTTGTTCTTTTAGCTTGGTCTCCCAACACTGAATAAGCTTCGCCTATTTCTTTAAACCGAGCAGAGGCTTCTGGAGATTGATTCCTGTCAGGATGAAATTCCATAGCCAACCTTCTATAGGCTTTCTTTATTTCATCTTGTGACGCCGAACTATCAACACCGAGAATCTGATAAGGGTTCATCTTACGTCGCTTTTCGACGCTCAATTCTTTGCATCGCGGCTACGATGTTCCGAACGCGTTGAAGATCGGGGTGATCAGAATTGTTTTTTTCCAAATTTGATTCAATCCATTGCAGTCCTGTGTGTCTTGTGTCTTCACCCTGTAGCCATGGAACCAGTGTGGTTGGAATATTCATCTGCTCTAATAATTGCAGCAGCAAACGAAAAAAGCGCTTTTCAGCGTCATGGCGTTCATCCCTATCAAACGCACCATAGGTTCTCTGAATTGGTCTAATTTTCATTACCACACGATCCATCTTTGCATACGCTCCCATACCCCATCACAAAAATTAGCAAACCATCGGCCGATCCTTGTATATGAAGCAGCGAAACAAATTCCTGCAACAAAATAAAGCAACCCACGAGGGATTCCTATAGAAGATAAAAGGTCTACCCCAAACACCAATAAACCGAAAATCCCCCAAACGGTACATACAATAATAGCTAATGAAAGAACGGTGGCAAAGAACTCTCTCATTGATTCTCCAGTGGTTCGATTGCAAATTCTTCAGCTGTCTGAATACCCCTTCGATCATTAGACAGCTCATTTGGCAAAACATGATAAATATAGAGCGCTCTTGGATTACCGTGTAACGCCAAGCGATGACAATCAATATCGACTATTAGGCCGTGGTACATACCTGATATGGTTTCATCTGCAAGATATTCATACACTTGCACTACCTGCCCAATTTTGTGTTTTGGATTCATGAATAATAATAATAGAAAAATTCATGATTTTCACCTTAAAGGAAGCTTATTTAGACAACTGTTTTGCCTTGAGATATTCTCTCTTTCCATCAACCACAACCACATATGTAAATTCAGTAAAAGACGCTATTGGTCTGGCTTCATAATAGACTGATGAAGATATAACTGAATCTACAATTCCAGGTCTTCCATCTTCAAGAAGGACTTGATCACCTATCTCAAATAGCTGTTGCTCGTCCAATATCCGCATATTCAAGAATAAGAGAAATGATGAACTTGTTTCCTGTTATTCGTCATTATTTTCAGAATAACCAAATAAAAATCCATACAA
>PVBE011707834.1_pt1 | contig 30108 bp, 24 predicted proteins | sample 1631181 | NCBI WGS metagenome assembly PVBE01 (sample SAMN08397723, study PRJNA350692) | Marine metagenome, whole genome shotgun sequencing project. | isolation source: water | place: Pacific Ocean | collected 2012-04
GTCCGGGTCCTAGATCCTCACAATCTTCGAGATCGATCCCAGCACGGGGATCGAGAGTGTGTCTTCCAGATGCTGCTCGTCGATGATCACGGGATTCAGGAGCTCTCGGGCGATCCCAATCAGAATCGAGATGACGAGGGCCAGGACGCCGCCGCCAGCGGCCATCAGCCCGCGCGAGATGAGGGGAGTCGTGGGCACCACGGCGCGGTCGACACTCGAGAGTTGCGCTCCTTGTTGGGCGCTCTCGAGGCTGAGCGCCAGCTCGGCGTTCTTGAGCTTGCGCAGATATTCGACGTCGTCCTCCAGCAGGATCTCTTCGAGGCGGAGCAGGGCGGCGTACTCTTCCGCGATCTGGGGCGTTCGCGCCAGCAGCGCTTCGAGTCGTGTCACTTCTGTGTCGATCTGGGAGAGACGCAGCTCCTCCAGGTTGGCGCTTTTTTCGATCTGCGACCGTTCGTCGGACGCGCCCATGTCCAGCGCGCTCTCGCCGCTGCCGTCATCTGTCTGCATGGCCTCGAGCTGGCGTTCTAGAGAACGAACCGTCGGGTGATCGTCCGTGTAGAGGGTTCTGGCGACTCGCAGCCGTTCACGTAGGGATTTGAGGTTCTCGCCTGTGCCCGTGACCTGCGGTTTCGAGTCCAGATGATCGAGTCTGGCCCGAAAGTCGCTCAGGCGCAGGATTGCGCTCCTTCTCTGTTCTTCTAGACGTTCGAGCCTCGAGATCGCGGTCGATCGCTCCTCGGGTAGGGCGCCGCGATTGCGTTCCCTGAAGTCGGCGAGCTCGCGCTGATGCGCTCGGAGGGCCGTGTCCGCGCGTTCATACTCGCGCTGCATGAAACGGGTCGTGAGGCGTGCCTGGCGACCGCGGTATGCGAGGTTCTCGTCGATGAGGTCGGCAACTGTCCGGTTGACGACCGCGGCGAGGATCTCTGGCTTCTCGCCGACCATCGTGACTTCGAATGCGACCGACCTCGGTGCATTCCGCGATCTGGTACCCGGACCGAGAGGCTCGACGAGGAGGTCGCTTCGCAAGCGCCCGACCAGTGCGGCCCGTGTGCTCGCCTGTCGCGCCTCCGCGTAGACGCCGGTTTCCTCGATGATGACGGAGAGGTGATCGCGCGAGAAGATTTCGCCGCGGATGGCTTCGAACTGTTCGAGAATGTTGGCAATGATCGTCGTCGGCACGAACTCGTCCGGGATGCTCTTGGCCGTCAGCAGGATCGTCGCTCGCGCTTGATATTGTCGAGGAGCAGTCGCGGTCACGCTTGCGACCATGATCGACGTCAGGAAGAGAGTCATCAGGACCCATCGATACTGTCGCCGCAAGACGCCGATCGGATCGCGCAGCTGAGCCGGAAGCGGGAGCGACTCGCTCTGATCCTCGAGCTCGCCGTAACCGTAACCGTAACCGTAACCGTCAGCTTCGTTCGGCATCGAACTCGCCCGATTCAGCCTCGGTCGACGACACGCTATCGAGGCGCTCGCCAACCTTGTAGTAGTCGTCATAGTCGGTCTGGCTCGCGGTCGGGCTTTCATTCAGGAAGCTGATGAGGAGCTTGTTCGTCGTGAGGTGCTTGAGAGCGCTGCGAAGTGCGCGGACCGACGAGACGCCGGCTCTGACTACGAGCAACCCGGCGGCAGTGTGGCCGTGGATCACCTGGGCGTCCGAGGTGGCGAGGATCGGCGGCGTGTCGATGATCACCCAGTCGAAGCGGCTCTCGAGCCCGGCGATCATCGCCGCGTGGCTGGGGCTGGCGAGCAGCGACTCCGGGTCCCTCGCTGGCCGGCTGGCCGCGAGAACGGAAAACCCTTCGATGTCGGTCTTTACCACGGCCTGCTGAATCGTGAGCTCGCCGCGCAGCACGGCGTCGACTGGGGTGTCGATCTCGATTCCGAGCGCGGGGGCGACTCTCGCACGATGCAGGTCGAGATCCACGAGTACGACGCGGCTGGCGCGATCGGTCATCGCCAACGCGATCGCGAGGTTGCATGCGGTCGTCGTCTTTCCTTCGCCGGCCTGCGCGCTCATGATCGCGATGGACCGGGCGCGTCGCGGCTCAGCCAGCTCGGCGAGTCGAATGGCCAGGCGGCGATACTGCTGGGCAGCGTGACCTCGTGGCTCGTAGAGCCAGATTCGGGCGGGACTCCACAGCTCGTCCGGGCCCCCCCGAAGTCGTTGAATCGTGTCTTCGGCGGGTTTGCGCGGAGTCTCGACCCGGGCAGCGGGGCGGGGCACCGGCTCGCTGGGCGCGTTGTGCGCCACGGGACCGCGATCGACCTCGCGTTCCTGCCGGTTGGGCGTTTCGGGCGGCCGACCCAGCGGGGCTGCACGACGCAGAGCATCCGCGATTTCACCCATCCTTCGAATCCTGTTTCGCGGGCACTTTCACGACTTCCTACCTTGCGAGCTAGCTTGCGCGCTTCCTTGCGAATTTCAGCCGACCCTGGACTTGGGGCTTCCAAACCCGGGCATCGGGGTAGGTTTGTACCCGCGGGGTTTCGACTGCTTCGATGATCACGGGTTTCGACTCAAAGGTTAGTGCTCTGGCGCTTGCTTTTGTGTCACCCGCCGGATTCTCTTGCGCTAGAAACGGGCCGCCACGTCTGCTGTCTACCCGGACCAGCCCGTCGACAACCCGAGGGGTTGGTCGCTGGCCAATCGAGATGGCAAACCGTTGGTTGGCGCGCAAGCTTAGGTCAGCCTCCGAGAAATCGCATTGAGTCGGGTCTGGACCCGTGCTTCGCAACCGGTCATCGGCAAATGGAGTGCAACCTGAAATCGAAAGCCCAGCAACCCCCTGGGCCGTCCAGGCCGGTGCGGATCGCTGTTCCGTGTCTGGGTCCCTCGCTCACAGCTTCCGAAGCCTGCCTACCAACTCCTCGACGTGTCGCTCGTGCATTCCCGCATGCGTGGGCAGCGTGAGGAGTCGGGCGCAAAACTCGCGTGCGCCTGGGCAGTGGGTTTCGCCAACGAGATGTGGGCGCAGTGCGGAGATCTCGTCCAGCGGCGTCGGGTACATCGCGCTCGCCCCGAGCGGTCTGAGGGCGGCCACGGCGGCGTCGCGCTTTGCGGGTGTGGGAGCCAGGACGCCCAGGCGCGGGTAGATGCCGGTATCGCCGTGGGCGGCGAGCAGCGGTGTGAAATCGGTGTCGTCGTTCAGGCGCTGCGCGAGGGCTCTGGCCCGCTGCGAACGCGACCGGTTGGCGGCGTCGAGCTCGGGGAGCAAGGCCGCGGCCAGGGCCACGGCTGCACCCGGCATCGGCCCTCGCGCAAAGGCTGGATCGTACTCTGTCGCACCGATTCCCAGGGCGGGGATTGCGGATAGAGCCCGCAGCACCCAGGGCAGTCGTGCGACGTCGTACAGCGTGGCGCGCAGCAGGGCGGCCCGTCGCTTCGGCTGCTCGGCGGCATCGGGGACCGCACCCTCGGGCGGGGCCTCCCGCCAGACGAGGGCACCTCCTCCCAGTGCCGGGACGGGCTTGCCGCGCCCGAAGCTCAGCAACCCGATCTCGCTGCGGGCGCCGACCGGTCCTTCTGGAGACGCCCCCCCCAGCGTCTGTGCGGCGTCGTCGATCACACGCGCACCCGATTGGCGCGCAAGCTTGGCGACGTCGCCAATCGCCTCCGGAACGCCGAAGAGGTTGGCGACGACCACCGCTGCCACACGCTCGAGGGGCAGATGCGCGAGCGATGCCGGCGCGAGCTGGCCCGTGACTTCGATGTCGACGAGGCGAACGCGCAGGCCCGCGGCCACGGCGGCGGCGGGAATCGAGAAGCAGCTGTAGGCCGGGATTGCGACCTCATTTCGATCCATCGAGGTGGCCAGCCAGCCGAAGGCCACGCGCAGCGCATCGCGTCCCGAAGCGTGAAGAGTCAACACCCGGCCAGCGAGACGATCGCTCAGTTCGCGGCGCAGGGTGTCTTCCGGGTGCTGATCGCGAAACAGTGCCCGCAGCGACGCTGCGGGGATCGGGGACCCGCCCGGGGCAAGGCGTGTGAACGGCTCTCCCATCAGCGGCGGGTCGGTTCCCAGAGCACGGCTCGCTGGCCTGTCAGGTGGTACCCCCAGGCGACCAACATCGAGGCGTTGACGAGCATGAAGAAGCCTCCGAGGCGGGCCGGTCCAAAGCTTGCGATCGACGGGACCAGGAGCGAGAGCCCGCCCAGCCCGTAGGCCAATAGCTGGACGCCGAGCAAGGCGGTGGCCGCCGGGCTGCTGGGTGCGGCAACGGCGCTGGCTCCCAGCAACACCAACAAGGCGAAGGGAGACGTGAACCGAGCAACCTTGTGTCCCCACAGGGAAAACGCGGCTCGGCCGTGGCGTGGGTGGAGGACGTCGCGGTAGTCGGCCAGCACCGCAATCCCCCTGCGCACCGTCCGCAGCTTCCGCTGCCACTCGCGAGCCGTGTCATCGGAAGCCGTGAAGCGGGCCCGGGCGGCCGGCTCGGACACCGCGCGCTGGCCCCGCCGCGCGGCCTCCAGGGCGCAGCGAAAATCGCTGGCCAGGTCGGTCTGCCACGGGGAGCCGAACTCCCGACGCACGGCAAAGAACGAGCCGGACAGCCCGACCAGGCTGCTGGCTTCGTTTTCGAGCCGGCGCAGGGCCATCTCGAAGCGCACGTAGGCGCCTTCGCCGCCCCGCGAGTCGACCCGGTCCTCGCTCGATACGACTCCGACGCTGGGGTCGGCGAATGGGCGCACGATGGCGATCAGGGCGTCGGGCTCGAGCTCGGCGTTGACGTCGGTGAAGACCAGGATTTCGCCCGTCGCCTCGGCGATGGCCGCCGCCTGGACGGCCTCCTTGCCAGCGCGGGAGTCGAGGGCGACCAGCCGCACGCCTTGCGGCGCGAAGCGCTCGGCGATTGCGTTGGTCGCGTCGGTCGATCCGTCCGAGGCCACCAGGATCTCCCATGCGCCGGGGTACTCGAGGGCAAGGGTGGCCTCGAGTTTGCGCTGCAGAGCTTTCTCGCCGTTGTACACGGCGATGATGACGGACAGGGCAGGCGAGATGTCGGCGCGGCGCACAGGGCGGGGCGACAGCCGAGCCATGATCATCAGGGCGAGGGGATAGCCCGCATAGGCGAAGCTGACCCAGGCTGCAGACAGGGCGATCAGGATCCAGCAGAGGGCGGTCACGATGTGGGGCTCTGCGCGTTGGGTGGTGTAGTAAAGGGCCGACTGACGGGGCGCCCAAGCTTCGAGCGGTTCGTGGCGGAGGGCACGCCGGGCAGCCAGGCGCTCTCGCCGTTCGCGCTCGTCATGCCCTCGGCATCGGAGCCCGGCTCGGTCGCGCAGGCGCCCGGGCCCGCCTTCTCACATGGGAGCTCGATCGGCCAGTGTTCGCCCAGCAAGGGATCGACGAGGCTGTCGAACGACAGCAGTCGGCCGCGGGCTGCGATGCTGTCGTCTCCAGTGATGGGGGTGCTGACGCGAACCAGGGCGCCGTCGGCGCGGCCATCGAGCAGACGCCCGAGTAGGCGATCGATGTTCTGGTCGAGGCCGCCCAGGATGCCGGTGCGGCGATGCGAGCGATACCAGAAGTGGACGAGGCGTCGCTCGCCGTCCCGCTCGACGAGATACTCGTTCGCTCGGAGATCGCCGTTCGGTCTTACATCGACGGTCCGGCTCGACTCGATCCCCCAGCCCGCACCCGTGTAGCAGCCTCTGGGTGTGTGTTCTGGGCGGCCGCCACGCTGGGTGCCGTAGTAGCCGACATAGAGCCAGACCGGCTCTGCAAAAGGGGCCGCGTAGGACCGCTGCAGGTTGTAGTCCGCGCGCAGCTCCGATTCGACGACCGATGAGAGCGGCACGTCGGTCGAACGCCAGCGCCCGACCTGGGCGGGTAGCTCGCCGAGGGATGCGGCGTCGACGCGCAGCTGAGGACCCAGCTGCAACCACCAGCCGAGGGCGCCCACGGCCAGCATCAGTCCGACCAATGCCAAGGATGCAAAGCTCTCTCGAATGGACTTCCGCTGCAACGGCTCTCCGTCCTGGGGCTGGTGAGGGCTGGTCTCGTCTTCGGCAGGGGGGTGGGGAGAGATTAGTGCAGGGGACGAGCTGGGACGATTCGCCGGACCCGAAACAGCGAATCGGTTTCCGACCTGCAGCGGCTGCGAGACCAGTACCCAGCAGAGCCCGCCGCGGCGCGAGGGATCGATCCGCCCGGGCTTTTAGTCGACGATGTAGCCGAGACTTCGCAAGCGTTCCTTCATCGCCGCGTCGACGGCATCCGCGTTCGAACGCAGCGACAGGCGGCGCTCGTCAGCCAGCCTCGCCCGGAGCGCGGCCTCCAGACGCAGGGCGATATCGGATCGCGACCCGAGCAGGTTCCTTTGTTCGAGGGGGTCGCGGCTCAGATCGAAGAGCGCCTTCGACTGGGGTGCCTCGGCGTCCTTGGCCAGGAAGGCGTCGAGCTTCCAGCGACCTTCCACGTGTGACAGCAATCGGCCTCCCGGGTACAGCACGTCCGAGATGATCTTTTGCGAGGCAGGCCGGGGAGCGCGGCTCTCCGGATCGAGCAGGTCGACTCCGAAGGTCTGGGTAGGCGGATCCAGTCCGAGCATGGCAAGCGTCGTGGGAAGCAGGTCGGCGTTGGAAACGGGGGCGTCGACGACGGCGGGCCGAATTCCCGAAGAGCGCGGCGGCTTGAGGAACATGGGGACGCGGAGCAGGGTCGAGAAGACGTTGAAGCCGGCGTGGCCAGCCCAGTCGTGCTCGCCGAAGGCCTCGCCGTGGTCCGAGAGGATCCAGACGAGTGCCTCGTCCCAGCGACCGCTGCTGCGCAGATGCTCGACGAGTCGGCCCAGCTCCTCGTCGGTGAACTGCAGCTCTCCTTCGTAGCGTTGGCGCGCATTGCGCACCTGCGCCCGTTGGCTCGCATCCTCCATTAGATCGGCGTTGCCCGCCAGGGACAGCAGGTCGTAGTACGAGATGAAGTCGGACGGGCGATAGTCGGATGGGAGGAAGCGCTTCGGGGGAAGATACGGACCGTGCATGTCCATCGTGTGGAGGTAGAGAAGCAGCGGGTGTGGCGTCTTGTCGAGGACCCTCGAAGCTCTGGCACGGATCTCCGCGATGCTGGGGTAGTAGAGCCCAGACGAAATCAGGCCCCAATCGTAAGCACGGCCAGCCAGAAATCGACCCAGCACCTTCAGCGGGCTCATGACCAGGTACTCGGGCGCGACGGTCGGATCGTGGAAGCCGTCGAAACCCTGAGCGTAGCCGTAGAACGCCGACACGATCGGGTTCGCCGAGATTCCATAGGTCGCGTAGCCGGCTTCCTTCAGGTACTCGGCCAGCGTCTCGGCTTCGTCCGCGATGCGCTCTCCCACGACCACGGGGGATAGAGAGGTCATGACCACCGGCATGGACCTGGCCGTCCGATTGCCTGCGGCGTAGGCGCGCTCGAAAACGATGGATTCAGCTGCGATCGCGTCGAGGGTGGGGGTGATGCTCGGGTTCCGACCGTAGGCACCCAGAACATCCGGCCTGAGCGCATCGATCAGGATCACGACGACATCCGGGCGCGCGCTGTCGCCTTCCGCGCGAACGATCTCGGGCCCGGCTCCGACCAGGGCGATGCACCCGGCGAGGGTCGCTGCGGTCTGCCGGGTCTGCCGAGAGCCGAGAAAGCGGCGGGCCGGGCCGAGCAAGAGGACCGCCACGACGACCGCGAGGGCTGCGCCCCAATCCGACGGCTGCGCCGTGGCGGGCAGATCGCGGAGCTCGAGGTAGCCGAGCCGGAGCGCCGCGCTGGCTCGGCTGATCACTGGCACCACGAGGAAGCTGCCGCCGATCAGGCACGCTGGCGGCCAGGCGTCCCGCAGGTTGCCGGGCAGCAGTCTGCCCAACGCGGCCAGCAGCGCGAGAACGACTGCGATCGACGCCCCGACGCTGGCGAAGGTGATGGCGGCCTGCAGGGTCTCGCGCGAGCTGCGAAAGCTTCCCAGTGCGGCGGAAGGGCCGATGAACATGAGCAGCGCCGCCCCGAAGAGCAGCCAGCAGATCGGACCGCGCGAGATGCGGGTCCAGCGCACGAGTGTGGCGAGGGGAAGGCCGATCAGCGCGAACATCGCCAGCTGTGCCGGCAGGTAGCGAAGCAGCCTTCCCAGGTCCGCACGCGGATCGAAGAGCGGCCGCGATCTGAAGTCGTACCCGAACTCGATGAGCATCCAGAACACGCTCAGAGCCAGCGCCCAGAACAGGCAGGCGAGCGCTGCCCGCCGCCGTTGGGCCGCGTGCTGCGCTCGAGGCTTCGGAGATTCCATCCAGTGCGTTCCTCATTCCGAAAATGTTGGGATCCCCGGGGCGCCCGAGCGTACCGTCTGTGGGCAAAGTCGTCGGCCCCTCCCTGGGGGAATCAGGGGGGCGGGTTCGACCCGGACTCAGCGGGACGGTTTGCTTGGGCGGATCGACCCGGACCGCTTCGAATTGCCAGGACCGAGGGGATGGCGGATTTCGACCTGGACGAGACAGGGCGAAAGGCCGCGATAATCTCTCGGCTGGCGAGGCGTGTGATCGCCCCGTCCCGATCCTCGCCACTGGCGCACTCGCCCCTTTGGCCCGGGTCCATGTCAGGACAGCCTGCAAGCATGACTGAATTGCGACGACGCTGGCTCCTCTGGTGCAGTCTTGCGGTGGCCTTCTCGCCGATCATCCAGAACCTGGCAGTGAACATTCGGGACGATCCCGGAATGCGATACATCCTGCTGCCCATCCTGCTGATCGGGCTTCTGCTCCGCCGCGACCCCAGATCTCATTGCGAGACCCGGCCGGCCGCGGGCCCTGGGTTGTTGATCGTCGGACTGGTCGCACTGGTCGTGGGGATCGCGGGCGGCTCCTGGGGGATCGCCCGCATTGGCCTTCCCGTGGCGATGCTGGGGATGACGTGGGTGACTGGAAGACCCGCCGTCGGCGTGATCCTTCTGGCCTTCGTCTGTGTCCCCGTTCCGGTATTCGTAGAAGTCATGACCAGTCCACGGGTCGAGTCGATGTGGGGGGAGATCGGAGCCGGGGTTCTGTCTCGGCTGGGCGCAGAGCTGGAGGTAAGCGGTCCGCTGCTGCGTTATCACGGAGAGCGATTCGAGCTCTTGCCGAGTGACAGCGGCATCGTGACAGCGGTCGTGCTTGGGCAGGTGAGTTGGTATCTGTCGCTTCGGGCGGGCCGCGCGTTCGGGCAGGCCGTGGCTCGGGCCGTCTGCTGGGGGCTGCTCGCCGCCGTCATTCAACCAGCTGTGGTCCTGTTGTGCATTACGTCGCTGCCGCTCGGGGTCCCCGCTGTAGGCCGCTTCGGCCTCAGCCACGGCCTCTGGCTCCTGGCGAGCTTCGGCGTGCTCTCGCTTCACGCCTGCGCCCGGTCGGGCGTTTCGCCGGGTGGGGGGCGCAACTTCGAGACGGCGAGCTGAGCGGTGCAGTCACGCGGTCGCGTCGAGACTCGGGACGCGGACCGGCCAGGAGATGGGGCCAAGGCAGATGGAACGTCACCATCGTGTTTGCTGTGGACACTCTTTCTGGGGGTCCTCGTCGCGGTCCCTGGCAGGCGAGCTCGTCGATCGGGGTGGTTCGCGTCGAGTGGGAATCCTCTAACTGGCGGCCGTCAGGCACGCGGAGTTCGAACGGGTGGCAGATCCGGCACGGGAGCGAGTTCTAGACCGCGAGGCGCGAGCCCACCCGATGCCCGTAGTCGGCGAGGTGGGTGTGATCGCCCTGGTGCCCGATCGCTGGGGCGAGCAGTGGCAGCCCCGACACCAGGTGCTGAGCCGCCTGGGCAGGTATTTTCCCGCCGTCTGGGTGAATCCGGCGCCGGATTGGCGGGACGTGTGGCAGCAACCGGACCGCTATCGCGTCCCCGACCCCCGGCCCGAGCCGGGCCTGCGCATCCACAGTCCCGATCGCGTCCTGCCGCGCTTCTACCGTCCCGCCTGGCTGGCCCGGGCGACGCTGAAAAAGCGCCTGCAGGGCGCTCGGAATCAGCTGCTCCGAAACGGCTGCACGAAGATCGTCCTCTACGTCTGGCGGCCCGAGTTCGCCCCGGCGCTGTCGATGCTGCGGCACGATCTGAGCTGCTACCACATCGATGACGAGTACACCTTCGCTACCAGGGACCGGCCCATTCCGGAGGCTGAACGCGGCCTCTTGCAGCGGGTCGATCAGGTCATCATCCACTCCCCCGCCCTCATGGAAAAGAAGGGGCAGGTCAACCCGTGTACGTATTTCGTGCCGAACGGCGTCGACTTCGAGGCCCATGCGGCGAGTTGTCCGGAGCCGGAAGATCTGCGCGGCATCGCGAGGCCGCGCATCGGGTACACGGGTTGGCTCAAGAACCAGCTGAACTGGGATCTCCTCGAGCTGCTCGCGGGCCGACACCCGGAGTGGTCCTTCGTGTTCTGCGGGTCCGTCCGACATCCAGAGCTCGAGGATCGCGTCGCGAAGTTAGGCCGACTCCCAAACGTCCACATGCTGGGGGGCAGGTCTTCGGCTGAGCTGGCCCGGTACCCGCAGCATTTCGACGTCTGCCTGATGCCCTACCGAGATGACGACTACACGCGCTACATCTATCCCCTGAAGCTGCACGAGTACCTGGCGGCGGGGACGCCGACCGTCGGCACCCCGATCCGCTCGCTCGAGTCCTTTGGCTCGGTCGTCGAGCTCGCGAGCGAGCCCGACGACTGGTCGGCCGCCATCGAGAGGGCTCTTCGGGACGGCAGCGAAGAACGCCGCCTCGAGCGACAGGCGGTGGCGCGAGAGCACGATTGGGAATGCCTGGTTCATCGCATCGCCCAGCACATGGCCGATGCGCTGGAGCCGGAGATTGCGCAGCGTGTGCGCGAAGCGCGCCCCGGCGTGTGAGTCCCAACAGCCGCTCTACATCACATCGATGCAGCGGGCAATTCACCGGGGTCTCATCTCAGATCGTGCAGAAGATCCCGCCCGTTGCGCTGCGCAATCCAGCGCAGCAAGTGCACGAAGCAGTGCGCGCGTTGTCGCCACGACATCTCGCTGCGGGCGACCGCCGAGCCGTATTCCTTCAGCAATCGCCAGTGTGGGAACACTCTGGCTTCCGACAATGAGGTGTCGAACCACGCCACGCGGTCCCGTGCACGGGGAATCGATCTCGTCGATCTGCCGAGGTGCTCCCTGTGGAGGATCAGGGGCTCATCGATCCGAGAAAAGGGTCCCAACAAGGCCAGGTCTGCCAGCAACACGCGGTCCGAAGCGAAATACGAGCCAATCAGGTCGGTCTTGCAGAGCGCGTCCTTGCGGAAGAGACCGAATACAGAGATACAGGAATGATCTTTCAAGACCAGGTCTCGAAATCTGATCACGGGATCCGGGGAATTCGTCATCAGCTCCATCCCAGTGTCATAGATCGGACGGGTTTGGTTTCCCTCCTCATCGATCTTCACGGCATCGGAGTAGACCAGGACCGCTGCGGGATCCTGCTCCATGCGCTGGACGCATTTGCTCAGAAAGTCCGGCACGATCAAGTCATCGCATGCCATCCACTTGAACAGCTCTCCCCGGGCTGCCGTGACGACTCTGTTGAAGTTGGGTGCAGCCCCGAGGTTTCTGGGCGATTCGATCACCTTGACCCGCCGGTCGGATTCCTGCCACGCTCTGGCCATCGCCAGGGACGCGTCCGTCGAGCAATTGTCCGCGATCAGCAGCTCGAAGTCTGGATAGGTCTGCGACAAGACGGAGTCGACAGCGGCATCGAGATATTGCTGGCCATTGAACACGGGCAAGCCAATCGAAATCTTTGGACTCTCGGGATCTCTCAAGGCCGTTCACGTTCCCCACGCTGATCGATGATCAGCCATTTCGCAGCACCCGACTGCGCATTCGCCCTGTGCTGGATCGCGCGCAGGGGTCCCCCCCGGCGCATGCTGCCTCTACGGGAGTTCGGCTACGTCGCTTGACACGCGTTCCCCCACCAGCGCCGGACCCCAACGAGCCCAGATTGCCTGCGCCACGCGTGTGTGGCCGCGAGCCGTCCAGTGGTGGTCGTCCGGAATGAAATTCGCCTCGTCTCCCTCGAGCTTCTGGGTGAGATCCAGGCAATCGAGACCCCGCTCGAAGCAGAAGCGCCGCATGCGCTCGCGGCCCGTCTCGTCGCCACCGGTCGGAAAGCGGCCGTGAAAGGCCAGACCGAAGCCGGCCCCAGCCGCACGGCTCTCGCTGGCAATCTCCTCGATCAACGCCAGAGTGAGCGTCCAGGCACGGCTGAGCCGCTGCCTGACCAGCGGGTCGAGATGGCCCCCGCTCTGCGGTGTGTTGACCCACCCCAGCTTGCGCGCCGCGGCACGCAAGCCACCAAAGCGGACCGCCAGCTCCCGATACAGCAGGTAGCCACGCAAATGGTTGGCCACCCAGTACTTGAAGCGCGCCGATTCGTTGGGTTGGGCGACCTGAACGAGCTCGCCACCGGCCAGCTCGAAATACGGACGCGAGCCCCCCGCTCCGATCACCTGTGAGTTGTCCGTCACGTCGTTGCCGAGAAACACCACGAGCAGCACGAAGTCCGGATCCCAGCCAAGGCCGTCCCGCCGCAGCCAGAGCAGCTGCTGGCCCTGGCCATAGCCGTTCACCCCCATTGGAAAGGTCTCGAGCGCGCTCGTCGAGGCAGCCCGCGCCCGCTCCTCCAACAGGGCGTAGAAGGCCTCCTCCCAGGGTACCTCGAAGGCCTGGACGAAAGAATCGCCCAGCACCATCAGCCGCCGCGTACCGGATGGCTTGTCGGCCCTTCGCTCGGGTCCTCGCAAGCCCATCGCGTTGATGTGGATCGGCGCATTGATGTGCGGGTTTGTCGCCAGGAACCAGCGTCCCCGATACACCCCCGTCGCGCCGGGCTGGTTCTGAAAGCCGAGCAGCTCGTCGAACTCGACGAAGTAGCGGCGGGGTTGCGTCTGGGCCCAGATCTCCAGCATTCCCAACATCAGCCCGAAGGACAGCAAAAGGATCGCAATCCCCTGGGCCCCGAGCCGTCCGGCTCGGACTATGACCTGCCTTGCACTCACGTTCCCCCCGGATTGCTCAAGCGCCTGCAGAATCTAACGGATCGCGGGTCGGGATCTTGAGCCCCGGGCGGGATGCCGGGGCGTAGGATGCCGAGCTTCGGCGGACCCAGGCCTGAACGAGTCCCCCGCCCAGCAGGCCGATTGCCACCCCCGCCCACTCGGTCGGCGGCGAGGGGATCAGCCCTGCGACACTCGGCGCCAGGATCACGGCCCCGATGGGCAGGGCCAGTCCCACGATGGCGGGCCCGCGAGCTCGAAGCCAGATCGCGATCGCACCGAAGCCGAGGCCCAGGGCCAGCGCGTCGAGCGCCTTCCGCAGCGGTTCGGAAAATGCGTCGGAGTCGGCGACGAGTCGTCTGGCGGCTGCGGGCGTCGGGCCGACTCGGCGTGGCCGCGAGCCGTCTATGGAAGCCAGCCAGCCGGCGCCGCTGGGCACGAGCTCGATTCGAAAGGGCCGCCCCGGCTCGTGGGGCACCGCACCCGAGGCTCGGAAGAGCGGTTCCTGGAGGCCCAGGTCCCCGGCCAGTGCGTGGCGGCGCACGACCAGATCTTCCCCCTGCACGCCGACCAGCAGGACCTCCCAGTCTCCGTCGTTGATGCGAAGCAGCGATGCGAGCTGCGCCGGCCGGCCTTCCGAAACAGCCCGGACCGTGATCGGGCTCCCGTCGCGGAGGCCCTCGCGCAGAGCGCCCGACTGTGTCGAGGGGCCTTGTGTCTGGATCGGCAGCTCACCGATGTGCGCCTCGAGAACCGCTCCGGGGAACACGGCGTAGCGCGGAAAGTCCGGCCCGAGCGCGGTGAAGTAGCGACTCTCGGGAGGGGCTGGCTGGAGCAGGATGCCAGGCAGAAGGATGACGACGGCGCCGAGCCCGCCGATTGCCAGGGCCAGACGAGCGGACCGTTTGGGGGAGCGGAAGACCGGTCCCAGCAGTGCACGGGCAAAGGCGCAGCCCGCCGCCGCACCCAGCGCATCCATCGCGATGTCCCGAACGCCTGGATGGCGTCCGGGAATCCAGAGTTGCGCGAGCTCGACGCCTGCGGACAGCAGGGCAGCCAGCAGCGCCACCCGTGCGGGCGAGCGCCCGGCGAGGCCGAGCAGCAGGCCCAAGGGCGCGAACAAGACCAGGTTGCGCACGACGTCCGCCAAAGGTGCGGCGACATCGACGGTGCCCGTCCCAAAGGCCGGCATCAGCGTCAGGAACAGGATCAACGCGACCCACACCGAGATCAGCACCCGCAATGAGAGGGAGGCTCGTTGCGCTGGACCGGGGCGGAGCATTCTGGCGAGGCTTCTCGACACGTTCGCTACTTGGTATCGTCGTCCACTGCCGCCGGCAATTCGTCATCGTTGCTGCCTCCCGGGGTCGGGTGCGAACTTAGTCCTCCGACCGAGATCAATGGCCTCCGATAGGAGTCATCCTGCCGCTGTCCACGGGCGTGCCAGCGGGCGAACCGAGACCCCAGGGGGGTCGAGTGCACTCGAAGAGGCGGCGCTGATGTGCGGCATCGTTGGCATCCACTCGCTGGGCGGCCCCATCCCGATCGATCCCGGTCTGCTGGCCGCGATGAACGACACGATCACCCATCGCGGCCCCGACAGTGCGGGCATGCACGTGGAGTCGGGCCGCGTCGGTCTGGCGATGCGCCGGCTCGCCATCATCGACGTCGCCGGCGGCGCCCAGCCGATCGGCAACGAAGACGGGAGCGTGTGGATCGTCTTCAACGGTGAGATCTACAATTTTGCCGAGCTGCGCGCCCTTCTCGAGGCGCGGGGTCACCGCTTCCGCACCCACACCGACTCGGAGACGATCGTCCACGCCTACGAGGAGTACGGCGTCGATTGTGTCCACAAGCTGCGCGGCATGTTCGCCTTCGCGATCTGGGACGCGAGGTGTCGGCGACTCGTGTTGGCTCGCGACCGGGTCGGGATCAAGCCGCTCTTCTACACGCAATTGGGGGGACAGCTGGTCTGGGCCTCCGAGATCAAGGCGCTGCTCTGCCACCCCGAGCTGAAGCGCACCCTGCGACCGGCCGCGGTCAACCACTACCTGACCTATCTCTACGTGCCGGCCCCACTCACGATGTTCGACGGGATCGAGGAGCTGCGGGCGGGCCACGTGCTGGTGGCCGAGGCCGGCGAGATCACGGTGCGCCCCTACTGGCAGCTTCGCTACGACGTCGATCCCTCGATGAGCCTCGACGAGGCCACGGAAGGTCTGCGCGCGCAGCTCGACGAAGCGGTCCGTATCCGTCTCATCTCCGAGGTGCCGCTGGGCGCGTTTCTCTCGGGCGGCATCGATTCGGGCACGGTGGTGGCGCTGATGGCGCGCCACTCCGATGCCCCGGTCCGGACCTTCTCGATAGGCTACGCGTCGGGTGGCGATGCCTTCGACGAGCGGGCCTTCGCGCGTGAGCTGGCCGAGCGCTACGGGACGGCGCATCGCGAGTTCGAGATGGCGCCCGATCTCGTCGACGTGCTGCCGCGTCTGGTCGAGTCCTTCGACCAGCCCTTCGCCGACTCGACCGCAATTCCCACCTGGTACCTCTCCCAGCTCACCCGGGAGCACGTGACGGTGGCTCTGTCCGGGCTCGGGGGGGACGAGCTGGCCGCCGGCTACGAGCGCCATCGCGGCGCCCTGCTGGCCGAACGGTTGGGTTGGATGCCCCAGTGGAGCCGACGCCTGATGACGGCTCTCGCGGATTCGGTGCCGGAGCCCCGAAGTGGCAGCCAGTGGGTGGCCCGTGGCAAGCGCTTCGCCCGCCTCGCCACCACCCAGCCCTTCGACGCGCGCTACTTCGGGATGCTGGAGCAGCACTCGCTGTCGCTGCGCAGGGCGCTGCTCAGTCCGGAGATCGCAGAGCAGATCGACCTCGACGAGCCGCGCACGCATTTCCAGTCCTACGCGGATCTGGTCGACGATGCGGACCCCCTGAACCGGGCCCTGTTCGCCGATCTCAAGCTCTATCTGCCAGGGGATCTGCTGCCGCTCACGGACCGCATGTCGATGGCGCACTCCCTGGAAGTGCGCGTTCCCTTCCTCGACCACGAGCTGCTCGAGTTCGTGGCCCGCATCCCGCCGGCCTACAAGCTGCGGCGCGGCACCCGCAAGTTCATCCTGCGGCGAGCGGCCCGCGACCTGCTGCCGGCGAGCTTCTTCTCGCGCAGGAAGATGGGGTTCTCCGCGCCCCTGGCCGTCTGGTTCAGGCAGGAGCTGCGCGAGTTCGTGGAAGACACGCTGGCGCCGCAGACCCTGCGCGACGCGGGCGTGTTCCGGCCCGAGGCAGTGCGGCGCATGCTCGATGACCACTACGCGCGCCGAGTGAACTACGACAATCAGATCTGGGCGCTGCTCTTCTTCACGGCCTGGCACGCGCGGGTCCTGACGGCTCCGGCCCGCCTGAGTGCCTCGCCTATCAGTGCCGGGACGCTTGCACAGCCATGAGTCATCGCGCCCCGGAGCGTCTGCGCATCCTGCATCTGACGGCGCCCGCGCCCTTCGGTGGCCTCGAGCGTGTCGTCGCGGCGCTGGCGCGCGGCCATCAGGCGAGGGGCCACGAGGTGCACGTCGCTGCAATTCTCGCACCCGATGAACAGAGCCACCCGTTCCTGCGTGCGCTGGACGGGAGCGGCGCGCGGATGCACCCGCTCTTCCAGCAGCCTCGCGCCTACTGGAACGACTGGCTGCGCGTGGCCCGACTCTGCCGCGAACTCGAACCCCACGTCGTTCACTCCCACTCGGTGCGCACCGACGTGATCGCGGCGAGAGCCGCCGCGCATCAGGGGCGGGCGACGCTCACCACTGTCCACGGGGCGAGCCTGCAGGGCGGGAAGTCGTCCCTCTACGAGTGGCTCCAGCTGCGCAGCTATCGGCGCTTCGATGCGGTGGTTGCGGTCTCTGCCGCTCTCCACGGTCAGCTCGCTGGCGACGGCCCAGCCGGAGACAGGGCCCGGCTGATTCCCAACGCCTGGCCCGACTGGGGCGAGGCGCTGCCGCGCGCCCAGGCGCGTCGCGCGCTCGGTCTGCCGGCCGAGGGCTTCGTGCTCGGGTGGGTCGCGCGGATGATTCCGGTGAAGGGCGGCGATGTCTTCCTGGCTGCGCTGGAGCGGCTGAAGGAGCTCGACGCTCACGTCGCGATCATCGGCGATGGGCCGAGCCGCGAAGCGTTGCAGCAGCGGGCGCGGGCACTTCAGCTCGCGGATCGGATCCACTTCCTGGGAGGACGGGCCGGGGCAGGGCGCCTGCTCTCCGCCTTCGACCTGTTCGTGATGAGCTCCCGCTCCGAGGGCATGCCGATCGTGATCTTCGAAGCCGTCTCTGCGGGCGTTCCGATCGTGGCGACCCGGGTCGGCGGCATTCCGGAAATGCTTCGAGAGGGCGAGGCGCTGCTGGTTGCGCCCGAAGACCCGGGCGCGCTGGCCGAGGCGATCGATGCGGCTCGCTCGGCCCTCGAATGCGCCCGGCAACGCGCCCAGCGCGCGCAGCGGACGGTCCGCGAGCGGTTTGCGCAGGGGCCCTGGCTCGAGCGCTACGAGGCGACCTATCGGGAGATCGTCGCAGCGAGGTCGCAATGAACGTCCTGTGGCTCTCCCACAACGTGCCGTACCCGCCGCAGATGGGGGTTCTGCAGCGCAACTACCATCTCATCCGACAGCTGGCGGGCAACGCGGACGTCCACCTCGTCGCGCTCCGACAACGCGCGCTGTGCCCCGACGAAGCGTCGCTCGAGCGGGCGCGCCGGGCGCTTTCGTCGTTCTGCGCGTCGGTCCACGTGTTCGAGCTCGACTGGGAGATCTCGACCCTCGCGCGCGCACGGCTCGCGCCATCGCTTTTCGCCGGCGTTCCCTACGACGTGATCCGCTATGCCAGCCGCGAGCTACGCAGCTTCCTCGCCAATGCGCCCTTCGCCGATCTCGACCTGGTGCATCTCGACACCCTCGGCCTCGCGCCGTACCGGGCGCTGCTTCCCGAAGCGCCCACAGTCCTGAACCACCACAACATCGAGTCCCATATGCTCGCGCGCCGCGCCGACAACGCCGACAATCCGCTGGCGCGCCTGCTCTTCGCCTGGCAGGCCAGGCGTACGCGCGCGTGGGAGCAGCGTTGGGCTCCGCGCGTCGCGAGTAATCTGGTGGTCTCCGACACGGACGCAGGGCGGCTGCGCGAGATCGCGCCGGCCGCTCGAACCGAGGTGATCGCGAACGGCGTGGATGTCGGGTACTTCGATGGCCCGCCCAACGACGACGAAGGGGTTGCTTCCGTCGTGATGGTGGGCAGTCACGGCTGGTATCCCAACCGGGACGCCGCGCTCTGGTTTCTCGACGAGATCTGGCCCCGGCTCACCGCCGCGAAGCCACACGCGCGCTGGATCGTGATCGGATCCGAGCCCGACCCGCGCATCGTCGAGGCCGGGAACCGAGACGAGCGAATCGAGGTGTTGGGCTTCGTCGACGATCTGCGGCCAGAGGTCGCCCGCGCCGCCGTCTTCGTCTGTCCCTACCACGACGGCGGAGGCAGCCGCCTCAAGGTGCTGGACTCGCTCGCCATGCGGAAGGCGCTGGTCTCGACGCCGGTGGGCGTGGAGGGCATCGCGCTGAAAGACGGGGTCGAGTTTCTGCTCGCCACGACGGCCGAGGTCTTCGCCCGCCGCGTGCTCGAGCTCTTCGACGATCCGGCGCGGCGCATCGCTCTCGGCGTCGCGGGTCGGGCCCGCGTCGAGCGGGAGTTCGCCTGGGAGCGGATCGGCGAGACCCTGACCAACCTCTACCTGAAGCTGACGCAGGAGACGCCGCGTGCCGGCTCAGCCTAGCTCGATTCCCCAGGTCGCCGCTGCGTCGATGCCGTGCTCATCGCGCAGTCGGACCAGATCCGGGGTGAGCTCGTGAATCACCTGATCCCGCTCCTGGGGCGTCAGCTCCCGGCGGACGTCCAGCTTCGGACCCGTGGCGCGGCGCAGCGATTCGCGCAGCGCAGGCGGCACCACTCGCGCCAGCGCCTGCACCGGGCCGATCTCGCGCAGTCGCGTCCAGAGCGGGTGCTCGACGAAATGTCCCGAGGCGGGATTGTGGGCGACGTCGAGGTCGCGGAGCTGTGCCTCGGGATCGACCTCGAAGAACTCGCAGATCCGACGCAGCTGATCCAGGGGCGCCTTCTCGAACTCCTCCAGCACCACGAGCAGGATGCGCTCGCGTCCGAACAGCGAGACGTAGGGCTCGAGCTGCATCGCATACCGGGAGCAGTTGATCGCGTGCTCGGAAATGCCCTCGTCGAGGGGCTGCGTCCAGCCCTGGTGGACGCCGTGGTAGACGTGCGAGGTCAGTCGGTCGATCGGGTTTCGCATGCTGTAGACGAAGCGAACGTCGAGGCCCTGGCAGCGGGCGATGCGCTCGGCGCAGTTCGGCTTCTCGGGCCTCTTCGTGTAGTTGACGGAGGCCTCGATTGCGATTCGGTGCGCGCCGGGCTGCCAGTCCCAGAGCCGGTAGTACCGGCTCTGGTCATCGGGGTCGAAGTGCTCGCCGCAGAAGTAGTTGGGCTCCTTCGGATCACTCGGCGCGACCTCGGGATGAGCTGCGAGGTAGTTGAAGAGGCTCGTCGTGCCGCACTTCATCGCGCCGATGATGAGCCCGAATCGATCGGGTGCGATGACTTGGTGCTCGACCGGCATGACGCGAGAGGATTACAGGTTCGCGCCGCCCGCGCGAACACCGCGCTGCACCCGAGCCCGCGTCGTCGCCGGGTGGAGCGCGCCGCCCGCGTCGCTCGTTCGCGTCGCCCGCTCGCTGCGATCCGCTACGATCGGCGCGACTCATGACGTCCCGGACGCTCACCGTGGCACTGATGCTGGAGTCCGACGGGCCCGGTGGTGCCGAGGTCGTGGTCCGCGAGATGGCCCGCGAGCTGCGCCGCAAGGGACACCGGGTGCTTCCGATCGGGCCGGAGAAGGGCCAGGGCTGGCTCGGAGAACAGCTCAGGGCCGACGGCTTCGAGACGCATACCTTCCAGCTTCGCGGCATGCTCGACTGGCGCTACGCCCGGCGGCTGGCCGCCTGGATGCGCGAGCAGGGTGTGGACGTGATGCACGGCCACGAGTTCGACGGCGCGCTCTACGGCACGGCGGCCGCCAGGCTCTCCGGGCGCGCCAGCGTCGTCACGATGCACGGCAACCAGGGCATGACCGCGGCTTGGCGCCGACGCCTGATCCTGCGCTGGACGTTTCGCGCCTGCGACGCGGTCGTAGCCGTCTCCGATCAGACGAAGCAGCAGCTCGACGCGGATCTGCGACTGCGCCCAGGCGTCGTGTCTGTGATTCACAACGGGATGCCGCTGCGGACGGGCGACGCGGCACCGGTTCGCCGCGAGCTCGGGGTCCGCGAGGGCGAGCTGCTGCTGCTCTGCGTCGGCAGCCTGGTCCCGCGCAAGGGACACATCACGCTGCTGCGCGCACTCGCCCGGCTCGAATCCCAGGGCCTGCGGGTGCCCTGGCGGCTGGCGATCGTGGGGGGCGGAGGCGGACCGGAGCGGCCGGCCATCGAGGCCTTCATCGCGGAGCACGGCATGGCCGATCGGGTCCACGTCCTCACCTACCGCAACGACATTCCGGATCTCCAGGCCGCCGCGGACGTATTCTTGATGCCGTCGCTCTGGGAGGGCTTTCCGCTCGCGATCCTGGAAGCGATGCTGGCGGGAACGCCGGTCGTGGCCTCCGATGTCTGCGGCATTCCAGAGGCGATCGTCGCGGGGGAGCACGGGCTGCTCGTGCCACCCGGCGACGTGGACGCCCTCGCCGCCGCCCTGCGCTCCATGCTGACCGACGACGTTCTACGCGAAGGGCTCGCTGCGGCGGCCAGTGCGCGAGCCCATCGCGAGTTCACGGTGCAATCGATGGTCGACGCCTACGAGCAGCTCTATTGGCGGTACCTCCCATGAAGGGACTCCTGCCGAAGCTCGCGCTGCTCGCGGGCGCCATCTTGATCTCGGCCGCAGCCCTGGAGACAGGGCTGCGCGTGGTCTTCGGGAGTCCCGTCCACTTCCGCTACCCCCAGCCGCGCTACGTCTCGGATCCGGCGATCGGCCATTGGATGCAGCCCGGCCAGCAGTCCTTCAACCACGATCAGCCCCTGTCGGTGAACTCGGTGGGCATCCGCGGTCCCGACTACCCGCGCAAGGCGCCGCCCGGCACCCATCGGGTGCTCGCCCTGGGCGACTCCCAGACTTTCGGAAACGGGCTCAGGGACTCTGATACCTGGCCCGCCCTCCTCGAGAGGCAGCTCGTGAGCAAGCCGAGCGCGCTGCGCTGGGAGGTCCTCAATGGCGGTCTTCCGGCCACGGATACCTGGCAGCACGAGCGGATGCTCGAGCGGCTCGCCCGATCCTACGAGTTCGACACCGTGATACTGGGCTTCTACGTGAACGACGTGACCGGCATCTACTCCGCAGGGGACCCCGAGAAGCGCACGAATACGCTCCGGATGCGGACCGGATACCTGCTCAAGAGAAGCGCGCTCTTCACATTTCTGAGTCAGAGCTATCAGCGGACGCTGACGTCTCGCTGGCATACAGAGCGGGAGCGGAGCATTCTGACCGGTGCGAGCCACAATGGAGTCGAGCGAGCTTGGAAGCAGGTCGAAACATCGCTGGTCGCGATCAAGGCCCATACGGACGCCCGGGCTGTCAGCTTGCTGATCCTCGTGATTCCGAGGCGGGATCAGGTCAGCGCCGTCGAGCCTCCCACCGCCTACAACGAGCGCGTCGCGCAGCTGGCGTCACATCTCGGCATCCCGGTCGTCGACGTGCTGGCCCCGCTGCGGGCGGCCCACGCGGCTGGCAGTGAGGATCTCTTCATCCCATGGGACGGGCACAACAGCGGTCGGGCCAACGAAGTCATCGCGCGCGCGCTCGCCCCGCGGCTGCGCAAGCTGAAGAGTCCGGTGCCGACGACCGATGGACTCTGAGATGCGAAACACCTCCTCCGATCCGACCCTTGCGCTGGTGGGCTGCGGCGCGATCGCGGACTCCTTCCACCTGCCCGCCCTGGCGAGGCATCCGGGGATCCTCTCGAAGCTGGTGCTGGTCGATCCGGCGATCGATCGCGCGCGGGCGCTGGCCGACAAGTACGCGGTGGGGGCCACCAGCGCGCAGCTCGATGAGGTGCTGGGGTCGGTAGAGGGTGCCATCGTGGCGGTCCCGGCCCGCTACCACCGTCGCGTCGCCCTCGCTTGCCTCGAGCGGGGGGTGCACGTGCTGTGCGAGAAGCCGCTCTGCGAGAACGCCGCCGACGCACGCGAGCTGGTGGCGGCGGCGGAGGCGAGCGGGGTGGCGCTCGCGGTCAACCAGACGCGGCGGCTCTTCCCCTCCTCACGCGAGATTCGCGAGCGAATCGAGGCGGGCGAGATCGGCGAGTTGCGGGCGATCGAGTACGTCCACGGCGAGCCCTTCGACTGGCCCGCGGCGAGCGACTCCTACTTCGGAGCCCGCAGCGGTGGCAAGGGTGTGCTGCTCGACACGGGCGCCCACATCGTGGATCTGGTCTGCTTCTGGCTGGGTGGCCTGCCGCGACTGACGAGCTACCGCGACGACTCGTACGGGGGGACCGAGGCGGTGGCAGAGCTCAGCGTGGAGCACGAGGGCTGCACGGGCCGGGTGCGACTGTCCTGGCTGAGCAAGCTCCGCAACGCCTACCGGATCCAGGGAACCAGGGGAAGCATCGAGGGGGGGAGCTACGAGTGGGCCTCCTACACCCTGCGCTTGGACGGGGGACCGGCGCGCAAGATCCAGACCGCTGAGAAGCTGCGCAGCTTCGAGGACCTCGCGGGCGCCCTGCTCGACAACTTCGTGGCGGTCGTGTGCGACGGCGCCGAGCCGATCGTGCCCGGCCGCGACGTGCTGCCTGGGATCGAGACGATCGAGGCTTGCTACGCCCGCCGCGCCCGGTTCGAGCTTCCCTGGCATGAGGCCTGCCAGAGGCTCGTCGATACCGATGATGGGGTCGCCGATGTCGGGTGATGGGTCGGGTGATGGGTCGCGCGACGGCGTGCTCGTGACGGGGGCGGGGGGCTTCATCGGGGGTCGCGTCGTCGAGGTCCTGCACACCCTGGGCCGGACAGGTGTGCGCGCCGGCGTGCGCCGCTGGTCGAGCGGTGCGCGAATCGGCCGCTTCCCGGTCGAGATCGTGGCGTGCGACATCACCGATCGCGAGCAGCTCGACCGCGCCCTCGAGGGCGTGGGTGGCGTCGTGCACTGCGCCGTCGGTGAGGCCGACGTCGTCACCCGAGGCACCGACAACGTCCTGGCAGCAGCCGAGGCGGCCGGCGTACGTCGCATCGTCCACCTCAGTAGCGTCGACGTCTACGGCGACGCCACGGGCGAAGTCGACGAGGCCGATGCGCTCAGACCCACCGGTAAGCCCTACGGCGACTCGAAGATCGCGGCGGAGCAGATCTGCCGCGACCACGCCCAGCGCGGAGTCCCGGTCGTCGTGCTGCGGCCCTCCCTCGTGTACGGACCCTTCAGCGCCAACTGGACGATCGAGTGGGCCGAGCGCCTCCAGGCCCGCCCGTGGATGCTGGCGGAAGGCGACTGCCGCGGAACCTGCAACCTGGTCTACGTGGACGACCTGGTCGGTGCAATCCTGTGTGCCCTGGACAGCCCGGACGCCATCGGCGAGGCCTTCAACGTGAACGGCCCCGAGCGGCCGAGCTGGAACGAGTACTTTGCGGCGCTGAACGCCGCGCTGGATCTGCCGCCCCTGCAGACCCAGAGTGCCGCGGCGTCGCATCTGGCGGCGCAGCTCATGCGGCCGGTTCGCGCGACCGCCAAGGGGCTGATGGCCCGCTTCGAGAGCCAGATCATGGGGGTCTACCAGCGTTACGATCTGGCCAAGACGCTGATGAAGGGTGCCGAGGGCATGATCCGCAAGACCCCGACGACGGCGGAGTTCAGCATGCTCGCGAGAGATGTCTCCTTCGGCACGGCGAAGCTCGAGCAGCAGCTCGGCTGGCGGCCGCGCTTTCCGCTCTCCGATGGCATCGCCCTGAGCGCCGACTGGCTCCGGCATCACGGGTACGTGCCCGACGGCGACGTGAGCCGCGAGAGCACCTGATCGAGCAGGAAGCGCAGCTCGAGTCGTGCCAGAGCGCCGCGCCCCAGGCTGCGATCTGCTGACGGCGCCTGCGCTCGCAAATGGTCGAGCAGCGTCGAGACCGGCACGAACCAGCCGGGCTTCGCTGCGATGTAGCGAAGCATCTCGTCGAAGCGCGGATCGACGCGCCCCTCGCGAGCGAAGTATTTGCCGAGGTGCGTCGAGACGATGCAGACGCCGCCGCGCGCCTCCAGTCGGTCGATCCCTTCGCGGCTCACGCGCAGACAGAAGTGCTCGACGTCCGGAGCGTCCGAGGTGGAGAACCAGTGTCGGACCTGTGGCGTGGCGCCCAGGCGGTAGGGCGTCGCCGGGTCGGCGTCGAGAATGTTCAGGGTCGAGAACGTAAAGTTCCGGACGTACTCGATGCGCTCGAGCGCGACGTCTCCCCAGTAGTGGGCTGCCTCCGGTCGCTCGCCATCGTATTCGTCGTCGCGCTGCCGCCGCGCCCACTTCAGCAGCTGATGGAGTCCCGGCGTCTGGAAGCGCTTATGTCCCCAGTAGAGATTCTCGCGGTTCTCTCCGTGGTTGGCGTGGAGGCGTGGACAGGCGCCGAACTCGCGCTCCAGGAACTCGATGCCTCGAAGCGTTCGTTCGCGCTCGCTGGTCTCCATCGTGGCCGCGTGGAGCGCGAGCTCGAATCCGTCCGCGACGAGTTGCCGAACGAAGTCCAGGTAGTCGCGTCGCTGCAGGGTGTCCGCCGCAGAGTAATGGCGGGACCCCTCCGGGCAATCGAGCGGCCAGACCGTCTTGGTCGTGCGAAAGCCGTACTCCCGCAGGCGCTCGTAGACGGGTCGCACGTTCTCGAGTGTCGAGTCGTCGGTGTCGTCGAGTATGCTGAACGCGAAGCGTTTTTCGTCCGGGAACTGCATGCGACTCCGTCCATTACGGCCCCGCTGCACCAGCTCTGCGGGATCGCGCTTCGGTTTCAGTCCAGCGCCCTCGTGCCGATAGGGTGCGAGGTCCCGGGAATAGCAACATCTGGCGCCTGCGCCGCCTCCCCTCGGGTGATTCCACTGGAGGTCGAGTGGAGGTCGAGCGGGTGCTGGGGTAATCAAGGCCTTCTGATGAGTATCGACGTACGTCTCTTGGCGGTATTTCGCGGGGTCTTCGGCGATGGGCTCGAGGACCTCCCGGACGAAGCCTCCCCCGACACGATCGAGGGCTGGGACTCGGCCAATCACGTGAATCTGGTCCTGTCGCTCGAGGCGGAGTTCGGCGTGGAGTTCGAGGCGGACGAGATCTCGGAGCTCACGAGCGTTGGCGCCATTCGCCAGCGACTTCCCACCGGGTAGCTGGCGTGGACGATCTATCAGCCCGTCTCGAGCAGCTGCGGAGCGCTGAGCCGTCATCGCTCAAGCCGGCCGAGGCCATGCAGCTCGCCCGCGCGATCCGTGAGGAGGGCGAGGTCTGCGGGCTGCAGCCCCTGCGCGTCGCCTTCCTGAGCAGTTACTCCTTCGAGTTCGTCGAGCCCCGGCTTCTGGTCGAAGGGGCTCGCAGTGGCCTCCTGCTCCGCACCTATTACGGCCCCTTTGGACACTTCGAGCAGGAGCTGGCCGGACTGGACAGCGGGCTTGCGGGCTTCGACCCCGAGCTGCTGGTCCTGGCCATGCGCCTGGAGGACGTGGACCCCGATGCGCTGCTGCGCTTCCACGCGACCCAGGGCGCGCGCTTCGATGCCCTGGTGGAGGAGGTCCTGGAGCGGCTGACGGGGCTGGTCGACGCGTTTCGCGCCCGCAGCAGCGCGCCCGTGCTGGTCGGGAACTTTGCTCCCCAGGCCCTGGCACCGCTCGGGATCTTCGATGCGAACGAAGCGACCTCCCTCACGCACCGGTTGGCGGAAGCGAATAGGCGCCTGGGGGCCGCGTTGGCTGATCGCACGGACGCGATCGTCTGGGACTACGCCGGCCTGGTGCGAAACCGGGGGGCGGCCGAGTGGACCGACCGACGCCTGATGGCGCTGGCTCGCACGCCCGTCGCGGGGGCGCAGCAGCCGGCCCTCGCCCGACACCTCGTGCGAACCCTGTGTGCGCTGCTGCGGCCGCCGGCGAAGTGTCTGGTGCTGGATCTCGACAACACGCTCTGGGGTGGCGCGATTGGAGACGAGGGCCTGGAGGGCATCGCGCTGGGCGACGATCATCCGGGCGTCGCCTACAAAGCCTTCCAACGCGCGGCGATGGCCCTGCGCGACCGCGGCATACTGCTCGCGGTCGCCAGCAAGAACGACCTCGGGCCGGTGGAGCAGGTCTTTCGCGAGCATCCCGAGATGTTGATCCGCTGGTCCGATCTGGCCGCCAGCCGCATCAGCTGGGGACCCAAGAGCGTCGCACTGCGCGAGATCGCGGCCGAGCTCAATCTGGGTGCCGACGCCCTCGTGTTCTTCGACGACAACCCGGTCGAGCGCGCCGAAGTCCGGATCGGCGCTCCGGAAGTGCGCGTCGTCGAGGTGCCGCGCGACCCCCTGCGATACGTCGAGGCCCTGGCCGAGTGTGGAGAGTTCGACACTGTGTCCCTGACTCAGGAGGACAGGGGCCGCGCAGATCTCTACCGCCAGGAAGGCGAGCGCCAGCGGCTCGAGCGCAGTGCCGGCAGCCTCGAGGAGTTTCTGGTCAGCCTGGAGATGCGGGCCGCGATCGGCCACGCCGGGCCCGCGACGCTGCAACGCATCGCGCAACTCGTCGGCAAGACGAACCAGTTCAATCTCACGACGCGACGCCATCCCGCTGCCGAGATCCAGGCGATGGCCGAGGATCCGGACCACCTGGTCGCGTGGTTGCGGCTGCGTGACCGCTACGGCGATGCCGGCCTGGTGGTGGTGGGTATCCTGCGCCGCGATGGCACGACCGCGCGGATCGACACCCTGCTGATGAGCTGTCGCGTCATGGGCCGCCAGGTCGAGCGCGCCTTCCTGGCCTACCTGGTCGAAGAAGCCCGGGCACTCGGCTGCAGCCAGCTGCACGGAGACTATCTGCCCACGGCGAAGAATTCGGTCGTGAAGGGGCTCTATTCGGAGCTCGGCTTCACCCAGGCCGAGAACCTGCCGGACGGTGGCTGCCGCTATGCGCTCGACCTCGACGCGGGCGCGGTCGCCTGGCCGAAGCTGATCGGCAGGGACGTCGACGCTGCGCCAGACGGCTCGGGCCCTGGCGCGGCCGCATGAAGATCCGTTTCCGCCGTTTCGAGCCCGATGACGCGGATGCGATCGGCCGCCTGAACGAGCGGCTCGCCAAAGCCGGCCTCGACCACGTCGTGGGCAGGGAGCCGGCGGGCGCCGGTTTGGAGACCAGCCTCGACGATCAGCCCATCGCGGAGCGCATGTTCGTGGCCACGGACGCTGCGGAGATCCGCGGCGCCGTCTGGCTGCGCGAGCAGCGCTTCTGGAGTCACGGGGCCGTGATCCGCGCCGGCTGGATGATCTATCCGGTCTCCGAGAGCTTGATCGATCCAGGCTTTGCGGGGGTTCCGGGCACGCTGCTCTTCGGTCTGCTGCGCGAGCAGCCCTGCCTGATGGCGCTCGGCATGGGGGGGGAGCAGGGCCCCTTCGCGAAGCTGCTGACCGCCGCCCGCTGGCACAGCCAACCCGTACCGTTCTTCTTCCGCGTTCTGCGGCCGGCGCGGGTCGTGCGCAGGCTCTCGATCGCCCGCGCGACGAGGACGCGGAGGATGCTTGGCGATGCCCTGGCTGCCTCGGGGCTGGCCTGGCTCGGCCACGGCGTGGTGAGCGGCCTTCAGCGCGCGATCCTGGGTGGGCCGCGAGATCCGAGCACGGCGTACGCCGTCGATCGCTTCGAGGGCTGGGCCGATGACCTGTGGCAGGCGCATCGCGGCCGCTACGGATTCCTGGCGGCTCGGGACACCCCTCTCCTGGAGACGCTCTACCCCGGCGATTTTGCCCCCTTGACCAGGCTGCGCGTACAGCGCGCGGGCCGCGACCTGGGTTGGGTTTGCACTCAGGCGCTGGGCGCGCAGGGCACGTGGCTCGAGCCTCATTTCGGCGACCTGCGGGTCGGAATCATCAGCGACGCCTTCGCCGATCCGGATCGGGCTGCGGTCGTGCTGGGAGCCGGTGTTCGGCGGCTGGCCGCTGACGGCGTGGACCTGGTGGTGACCAACCAGACGCACCCGGCCTGGTGCGCAGCCATCCGAAAGCTGGGCTTCTGGCCGGGTCCCAGCACGCTCGCCTTCTCATGGTCGCCGTCGGCGGGCGAGTCGATCGGGGATCCACAGGGGATCCACATGACCCGTAGTGACGGAGACGGTCCACAGGGGGAGGCGGAGGTTCGAGCGCCGGCGGTCTAGAGCGCTTCCAGCACTTCGCGAATCCGGCGGCTCTGGCGGGTCCGCTCGAAGACCCTGTCGGTGTCGTTCGGGTGATCGAAGTCGCCGCTTCGCCAGCGGGCCAAGGCCGCTTCGAGCAGCTGGTCGATTTCCACATCGTCGCCTGCGTCGAGCACGCGTAGCCCTACCTCTGCCGCGGCGTCGGCGAGCGCCCCGTCGGTGTTGCCCAGCAGCAGCAACGAGCCCTTCATTCGCGCGTACTCGTAGAACTTCGAGACCACGGCAACCGGGAACAGCCAGTCGTAGGCGACGAGGACCGAAGCGGCCTGCTGGAACTCGGCCGCCTTGGCAGGCGGGAGTCTGGGGTGCCAGTTGAATACGTCGCCCAGGCCGTAGGCATCCGCCAGATCGGTCAGCGCCACGCCCTCGAATTGCTCCGGGGCTCCGACGAAGTCGATTCTCAGGCTCTGCGCGCCGAGATCGTGCCGCTCGCGTAGACGAGAGCAGGCCGCAAAGACCGACCGCACGTCCATGAAGGGGTAGAGGTGCCCGGTGTAGACCACGCGAAAGCATTTCGGATCGGGCGTCTCCACCTCGGCCGTCTCGTCGTAACCGTTGCGGATCGCGATGTGATTTCCCGGAATCCGGAACTCTGCTGCGACGGCGGCCCTCGCGCGCTCGGTATTGTGGATTACGGTGTGGGCGCGGCGCAGCGTGCGCGTCTCGAAATGACGGCCGATGATTCGCTCGAGGTCGCTCACGTAGCCGACATGAGGGCCGAGCCCCAGCGTCCAGGGGTCGCGATAGTCTGCGATGTAGGGGACGCGGAACTCCCGAGCGAGCCGCGCTCCGACGGCGTGCGTGAGGTGCGGCGGCGAGGAGACCACGATGGCTCGATACTCGCCGGATCTCAGTAGCGGCCTGGCCACGCGGACGGCCTGTCGCGACCAGGCAAGCTCTGCCCAGGCTCTCTCGATGTAGTCGAGGCCATGCGATAGGCGCTCGCGCAACGAGCGACGATAGCCGGCCTGCCACACGAACAGCTCACGAGGGTCGACAGCCCGCGTCGGATGCCCGGTCGGCGGCGCCGGCTGATCGAACCGGCTCTTCAGCCAGCGGCTCGCGGAGCGCATCGCCGCCTTGATCCGAGTCGGAGTGAGCACGGGCTCGACCGGAAATGTGCGAAGTGAGCCCGGTCCCACAGGATCGCTGGGCTGCCCCAAGCCGTCGCGTGCGACGGTAATGACGTCGATGTCCCAGCCGTGCGAGCACAGGTGCTCGGCCGTCGCGTTCCAGCGGAAGCCCCCGGTCGGACATCCTGGGCCGAAGTGGTAGGAGACAAGCAGGATGTGTCGGCCGGTTTTCGTACTCATTCGCCTGTCAAGGTAGCAATATAAGCGGCATTGGCGTGGTCGAGGCAGGTGGGGGCGGCGGATCGTCCAGGCAGCCGATCCTCTCGGTGGATACGACGATGTTGTCTCGATAGAGAATGTTCTGCGGAGGCGATCCGCCATTCCAGTCGTTGCCGAAGACCACCTGGTTCAGTCCATATTCGATGTAGTCTCCGATGTGGTCTCGACCCGTCCGCTGCGCCTCGAGCTTTCCGTCGAGCCAGAATTCCTCCAGGCCGTTGGCGCTCCCCGGATCGTTCAGCCGAACGTGAGCTTTGATGCAGTGCCA
>PVBE012069596.1_pt1 | contig 30106 bp, 23 predicted proteins | sample 1631181 | NCBI WGS metagenome assembly PVBE01 (sample SAMN08397723, study PRJNA350692) | Marine metagenome, whole genome shotgun sequencing project. | isolation source: water | place: Pacific Ocean | collected 2012-04
ACTTGCGAAAAATGAACCCCAGCGGAAAGAAAGACAGGTTGACACCCGCCACGATCAGCGGCGTCGGGATGTCCCGCGTGTACAGGTAGTAACTGATCAGCAAATAGTCCAGATGGCTGCGGTGGTTTGGCACCAGCACCACCGATGACTGGCGCATTTGCTGCCTGAGTTGTTCGATATCCTCGGCCGGGATGTGCTCGATCTCGTCGTAGAGCAAACCCAACGCCCAGTCGAGCAGCCTCTTCCAGAGCCTGGGGAAGCGGTAGTCCGGATCGGATGCAATCTCTTCGAGGCAGTCCAGCGCGCGGGCCCGGATCTTCGGCAGCTTCGTGCCGGTCTTCTGAGAAATCCGCTCGAGCTCCGGCTGCATCTTGCGCAGCACCTTTTCGAGCACCCTGGCCCGCGGCTTGTGCGTGGGCCCCAGGGTCACCCGCAGCTCACGGAACAGATAGTTGCGCAAGACCCAGCGCAGCTTGCGAGCCAACTCTTCCTCGTCGGCGTCCGGAAAACGCGCCAGGAACTCGGCCAGATTCAAGGGCTCGGCGATCCGCACGAACGCATCATGCCGGTGACGCAGCAGCATCAATGCCTTGCGGATACGACCCGGATCGAGCCGGGGCCCCAGCACGAAGTCCAGCAACGACTTCTGCAGCGTGTCCGGCCTTTTCTCCCAGAGCACCATCTGCGGCAACAGGAACACCGGCCGATCGAGTTCTCGCTGGGCCCGAATCAGGCTGACCATCGGATCCCACAACGGACGCAGCAGCCGGTCGAACAGTGTCGCCGGCCGCTTGAGAAAGATCAGGCTACTCTTGCCCGCCAGCGTCAGCTCCTTGAGGAAGCCCGTTTTGTGCGGTGACGGCATCCGCCGGCCCCGCACCAGATAGGACAGCTTGGCCAGCGCAGTCTTGGCCATCTCACGCAGCGGCTGCCAAGCCATCATGTTGATCGCATTCGAAAACCTGGACAGGGGCAGTGAATGCTCGATGAACTTGAAGTTGTAAATCAAGTAGTCCAGCTTGGACCTGGTGCGGCAGACGTAGACCACCACACCTTGCTCGGCAAGCTGCTTGACACGCTCGACATCCGCCTCGTTGACCCGAATCGGCCGGAACAGCTTGCCCAGCAGCCAGCGGCTGAGCCAGCCATACTTGTCGTGCATGCTGGCCGCGTAGAAATCGACCTTGCGCTGAAAGACGTTGGCCAGGCTGCTCTCACCGGGGGGAGCATTGGACTCCTGGGTATTATCCTGGGAGGGCGGCTGGATCACACTCATGAAGCTGGCGCCTCACGCAACGACCGCCGCGCGAGTAACCCGCGGCCGACCTGACTCAGATCGTCGAACAAGGTGTACATCACCGGCACCAGCAGCAGCGTCATGAACGTCGACGCCGCCAGGCCGCCAATCACGGTTCGGCCCAGGTGGTAGTACGGAATTCCGGTCACCTCGGAGTCTCCCAGCGCCATCGGCAAGAGACCGCCGATGGTGGTCAGCGCCGTCATCAGAACCGGACGGAAACGCTCCTGGGCTCCCTGCACGATCGCCGTGAAGCGGTCGGTCTCGCTCCGCAGGGTGTGCACCCGGTCGATCAGCACCACACCGTTGTTGATCACGATGCCGATCAGCACGATCAGCCCGATGAAAGACATCACCTCCATCGGAGTATTCGTCAAGTAGAGAACCCAGTAGACCCCAAAGAAAGCAAAGGGGATCGACGCCAGGATCGCCAGCGGCAGCAGCCAGGACTCGAACAAGAAGCCCATCAGCAAGAAGACCAGCGCCACGGCAAGCCAGGCCATTTTCTTGAACTCCTCGGTCTGCCGGGCGATCTCCTCGAACCGGCCTTCTTTCTTGAAACCGTACCCCTCGGGGAAGCGCAACATTCGCAGCCGGGCATCGATCAACGCCGCGAGCTTGGGCAGATCCTTGGCATCGGTCTTGGCCCGAATCCGCAGCACCGTGCGTCTGTCCTCTCGGTGAATCGAGTCGAAGGCCTGCTTGCGCTCGAACCTCGCGATCGTTGCCAGCGGCACGCGTGTGCCGCTGTCACTGGGGATCAACAGCGCCTTGACCTCGTCTAGACGCGGATCGTCCGCACGGTCCATCTGCAACCTCAGATAAAACTCTCGATCGCCCGCCCGCAGCTTGGGCAAAAACTGACCTCGATAGCTGTAGGCGATCATCCCTGCTGCCACGTTGGGACGGACCCCGTAGCGCTCAGCCAGTTCGCGGTCGATGCGCACCAGCACCTCGGGCTGCCCCTCCTCGAGCGGTCCGTGAACCGACTTCAGCCCCGGCAGGTCACTGAGCAGCTCGACCACCTCCTCCGAAAGACTGGAGAGCACCCGCGTGTCGCGCCCGTGAAGCACGATCGGCAACTCCGCCTGCTCGTCCTGGTTGCCGCCCCCTTCGCGGCCGATTTTCACGATGACCCCAGCCATCTCCGGCAACAACTTCTTGATCCGCTGTTCTGCATCCTTGCGCGTGATGGTGCGCCCTTGCTCCTTGAGGAAGCAGAGCAGCAATGCCCGCCGGCCATCGAAGTGGGTGAACAGCCACTTCAGATCCAGCTGACTCTTGTTCCGGAGTAGCGCATCTTCGGCCTTGCCAACCGCGTCCGAGATCTGCTGCAGCGTCCATTGGTCCGGAAGGCGAAGCCGGACCGTGACCTGGCGATCCTCGCCTCGCTCCATGTCGGTCTGCTCCAGCTGATCACGCGCCCAGAACGTGGAACCTGCCAGCAGAATCGCTAGCGCTAGCAATTCCAGTCGACGACCCAACGACACTCTCAGCAACCACACGTAGACCCGGCTGATCAACTGCTGAACGCTACCCAGAAACCGACTCACCGAGCGACCCACCGCCAAGATCAGACCCGGCACCCAGCGCGGCGCCTGCCCCTGACCGGCACGCAAGGCCATCCGGCAAGACGGCGGAATCAACAACATCGCCACCAGCAGGCTGGCAAGCAGCGACAGGCAGACCGGCAGTCCGAGACGCATGATGATGAAGCGAAACAGGCCGCTCTCTCCGGTGAGCATCAACGGCAGAAAGACCACGACCGTCGTCGAGGTCGCGATCAGGATTGCCAGCATGACGCGACTGGTGCCGATCAGCGCCGCCCGCCGGGGTGGCTCACCGGCTTCGGTCCGCGTGCGGATGCTCTCCACCACCACCACCGAGTTGTCGACCAGCATACCGACCCCGAGCGTCAACCCCATCAAGCTGATCAGATTCAGCGTCTCACCCAGAAAGAACATCGCGACCAGCGCGGCCAACAGCGAGACCGGAATCGCAACCATCACGACCAGGGTCATCCGAAAAGAGCGCAGAAACAGCAGCAACACGAGCAGTGCCACCAGCGCCCCTTCGAGAATCGTCTTTTTCAAGTTATCGATCGCCTCGACGATCACAGTGCCCTGATCCCAGATCACCTGAAACCGAAAGTCCCTGAGCTGCGGATCGGTCTCCAACTCCTCCTCGATAACACGCCGCAGCGCCAGACACACGTCGACGGTATTGGCGTCGCTCTTCTTGGAGAGCTCCATTGCAACCGAGCGCAAGCCGTTGACCCGTACGACTTGATTGTCTAGCGCATAGCGGGCCTGGATCTGAGCCAACTCACCCAGCTGCAGGCCAGGACGAACGGGATAGCGTAGCAGGCTGCCCACCGAGTCGAAGCGAGCCACCGACCGGAGGAAATGGACCTGATCCGCCTCCCGGACCCGGCCCGCGCTGAGCGTGAAATTGTCAGCCTGCATCCGCTGCACGAGCTGATAGAGGTCGATCCCCATCCCCTCTACCTGCTCGGGCCGCATGTCGATATCGATCGATGTGGCGAAGCCCCCCATATAGTTGACCCGAGCCAGGCCGGGGATCCGCTTGAGCCGGTTCTGGATCCTCTTGACGATCAGCGACTCGTTGCGCAGCTGCTCGGCGGGGGCGCCCTTGCGCAGGCTGACCGCCAGAAAAGCGACCGGAAAATTGTTGATGTTGAACTTCCAGATCTGCGGCCGGCGCGTGCCCTCTGGAAACTCCGCCTGGATCCGATCCAGGCGGTCCCGGACCTGCAGGTAGGCGTCGTCGACCGAGATGTTCTCCTCGAACTGAAGACGTGCCTGGCAACCGTCAGCGTGGGAGTTGGTGCGAATCGACTTGAGCCCCGCCACCGTCCCCATGATCCGCTCCAGCGGTCGGGTGATCTTCTGCTCGACCTCTGTCGGCGTGGAATCTGGAAGGAAGATCACGATGGTCAGGCTGCGGGGCTGGAATCCCGTCGGTACCAACTCGAGGGGAATTCGCCGGTACGCGATCACGCCGACTACCAGCAGGGCAAAGAAGGCCATGAAGACACTCACCGGCCGCTCGAGAAAGAGCCGGACCACGGCATTGGCCTCACCGGTCTTCTCGCGGTCTATGACCATCGCCAAATTATACCCTACTGCGGTCGAGGATTGCTCGAGCGGCCAGGAACAGCACCAGCCCGCACAAGGCCCCCTGGAAACCTCCAACCGTGATGTCGGCCGGAGAATGCACGCGCAGCGCTGGCCTGGAGTAGCAGACCAGCACGGCCCAGGGGATCAGCAAACCCGTGAGAGTACGCCGCCGGCCCCGGAGCCGGCTGAAACCCATGGCCAAGAAGAAGCTGGCGAACATCATCGATCCGAACGAGTGTCCCGAGGGGAACGAAAAACCGGTCTCGGCAATCCAGTGGGTACGAATCCAGGGATGCAGCGGCGCTCCGGTATACGTCGGGGCCTCGAGAACCTCGCGCAGATAGGCGCTGCGGGTTGGCTTGTCGGGCAGTCGGTAGAACTGCGCGGCAGACATGCCGAGCGCCCGGGACCGGGCCAGCTCCTGGATATCCGGTCGAGGAACGGCGAATCCCGGCTTGATCAGGTGCTCGTTGATCAACGCACCGCCTCCCAGCAGGAGCCCGAAGAGCCCCACCATCACCACCGCCTCGAAAGACCGCTGCTCCATCTCCAGACCTTGCCGCGTGACGATCAGTCCGATCACCAACAGCACGGCGATCGGAAGCCCGACAGGCCCCGCCGACTGGCTGAGGCCATACGCGATGAGCGCCGGCCAAGCGGTCAGGTCGAGTCGCGGCAGGTACGCGCTTAACGGAAGCGCCAGCAATGCCGGAACCAGCAAGACCAGCGACGCACCCAGAGTCCCCAGAACAGCTGGCTCTGACTGACGTCTCACGCGAGCGCTTCTTCGAGAGGTGTGCGGTCCAGTCCAGTCGACATGAGGTCGTGGCTCAGAGGCCCGGCGCTGCTTCTGCGCTCGGCCTGCCGAGCTGGCCCTCGATCACTCGACCAAGCCAGAAAACGCCGCCCAGCAATAGCATGCTGGTCAACATGCCGAAAAGACACAGGCACTGGTTGGTCCGAACATACAGCCAGACAGGCTTGACCAGCGCCGGCACGAACGCCTGCTCGACGATCAACCCGCTGAGCTCCTTCCGGGTCAGCGTCTCTGGGTCGCCTTGGGCCTTGGCCGCCTGGGGCATCCGCTCGAGGACCCGCCCCATGCCTTGCACCAGCTCGATCCCACCGAGGTTCGACTCCAACTCCTTCTTCAGCATCCGCCTGGCGAAAAACCGCAGAGCAGGCTCCACCAAGGAGTCGACGGTGCCCCCCTTGGCAATCGAAAACTGGGCACGCACCTTATTCAGACCGCTCTGAGTCGCCGGCTCGACCAGCTTCTCCTCGGCCTGCTCCAAACGCTTGATGAAATCGATGACCCGAAAGGACCCCTTGCCCCGGGCGAACTCGTCCAGCGCCTTCTCCTGTGCTCGGGTCAGGGCATCCGACTCGTTCGCTTCGAGATTGACCAGCGCCATGTCGAGCGCAACCAGACCGAACGCAGTCAGATCACCGCCCCGATCCAGCACATCGGTTCGCAGCTGGCTCTGGGCCAGGACTCGGTCCGCCCCACGCAGCACCCCCTCGAGCCCCCCCACGAACCCCAGGAGAACTCCGAACGAAACGATGAGCCACAAGCCAGCGATGAAGCGAGCGGCGCGGGCATACCTGGAGGCCAGTCGAAGCGCTCCCATCTTGCGCATCAGCAAGAAACCAACCCCGCCCAGCACTGAGCCAGCAACCAGGCCGGCACACCCCAGCCCCAGCAAGACCGTGAGACCCTGTGCTAATTGAGCCTTGAGCAGGGCCGCGAAGAGTGTGTTCCAGTCGATTTGGCCAAGGAGCATCGAATCAGAAGATAGTGCCTCGGACCTCGGCTCGCCACTCGATTTCTCGCCTGAAATCTCGTAGTCTCGGGCCCATGGTGCGATCCACTCCGCTGCTGATGCTCGTGCTGGTGTCGCTGCTCTATGCCTGCGGCAAGGGACAACCGGTCGCCGCGCCGAGCCACACGCGCAACCAACCGGCGGACGTCTTCAAGCAGGCCCAGGCCGCTCGCGCCAAGGGCGACTACGAGACGCTGTTCAGCTGCTACGCTCCCAGCCTGCACGGACAACTGCTGCTGGAAGCCTATCTTCGCGCGAAGTCCGAAAAAAACGAGGTGCCGAGCGAGCTGCTGAAGGCTCACGGCGTCGATCCCACCGCCGGCCAAAACCCGCTGATCCGTGACACGATGTTCGATGCGGTCGCCGACAAACCAACCCTGTACGCGAAGCTGGCCAAGCTGACCAGTCCACCCACGGCCAGCACCCTGACCAAGGTCCGGTTCAGTGGTGACCAGGCGAGCGGCACGGTCGTGTCAGGGAAGGAGGTCAAGCCGAGAGAAGAGCTCGGGGAGCGGGTTAACTTCCGCAAGATCGGCGGCACCTGGTATCTCCAGCCACAGGTCAGACCTACCTCGCACGCCGACAGAGAACGCTACAGGGCCAAGCGCCACGCCGAAAAACTGGGTCGGCGAGCTGTGACCTGGCCACCGCACCTGGCACAGCTGATCTGGCAGCTACAGCTCGAAGCACTGGCCAGCCTGGCCAGCCACGAGAAGGACGAGGAAGTACTCCGACGGGTCACCGAGGTTCTGGTCGGACTGGGTCGGCCCGGCATCGAGGCGCTGCTGGGCAGCCTGCCCGACAGACAGCGAAATCACAGAACAGGAGCGGGACAGGATGTACTTCAGCAGGCCCTGGGAAAGCTGGGAGACGAGTGGCTCCCACAGCTGATCGAGGCGCTGGATAGCCCCAGCCCGGTCCCCGCCAGGGTGCTATACCTGTCGTTCCGGAAAAAATCTCTGCCCAAGCTGGTCGACCTGCTGATCGATGCACTGAAGCACTCGCGGGAGACGATCCGGCAGCGCTGCGCCGAGTTGCTCGGACAGCTCGGCGCCGAGCGGGCCATCGGTCCGCTGACCGCCGCGCTGGCCGACCGGGCCATCCTCGAGGCCGCTGCTCTGGCGCTGGCCGAGTTCGGCGAAAAAGCGGCCTCCGCGATCCCCGACCTGATCAAGGCCACCAGCCATCCGCAATTCGGCAGCGCTGCCGCTTACGCGCTCGGCAAGATGGGCCCGGTCGCGGTGACCCCGCTAAGGGGCGCCCTGAAGAACAAGCTGCTCGCCAGAAGAGCGGCCGAGAGCCTGCGGATGATCGGCTCCGATGCCGCTCCGGCAGTACCCGAGTTGATCAAGCTACTCAAAACCGTCTACGCCGGCGAGACAGCAGCCCAGACACTCGGTAGCATCGGGGCCCCCGCTTCAGCCGCCGTGCCGGCGTTGATCGAGGCGCTCGAGCCGCGGGGTCGAGGTCGTAGGCACATCCGCGCTCAGACCGCGCTTTTCGAGATCGGTAAACTCGCCCTGCCCTCCCTGGCAGATGCCGCGTCCCGCGGCACGCAGGAGATCCGGCGCGCCGCGATCGCCACGATCGGCCGTATCGGCGTTACATCTCCGGAGACGGCTGCAGCGTTGATCAAGGCCCTGGCTGACTCAGCCTCGCTCGTGCGCTGGGAGTCGGCGAGGACGCTGGGCACCCTGCAGGTAAAGGGTGCCGAAACGGCCCTGGCAGAGCATTGTCGGACCGACCCCGACATCCGAGTCCGCAATGCCTGCCTGGTCGCCATCTGGCATCTCTCCCCTGGTAAGTCGCTGGGACTGGCGACGAAAGCCGCCGGCAGCCAATACGCGGAAGGCCGACGCCAGGCGGCCCAGGTGCTCGGCCGGCTGGGCAAGAGCGCCAAGGGCGCGGCTCCACTGCTGATCACACTGCTGGAGGACGATGACTGGCTGGTCCGGGTCGCCGCAGCCGATGCGCTGGGCCGGACCGGTGAGCGGGAGGCACTACCCGCCCTGCGCAAGTCGAGCAAGGATCCCAACGGACTGGTCCGAGATGCGGCCGCCAGGGCGCTCGAACGGCTGCGTCCCTACCGGTAACCCGGGGGCGCGTCGCAGCCCGAATACCGGCCCTCAGGCCGCCGATCAAGCGCTCCAGCGCCACCCCGACATGCTCCCGACAGATCCGCAGATTCCGCACCCACTCCAGCGCTGAATCCCCGGGGATTTCCTGATGCCCGGGAACCATTTGATCGTTAGCTAGTGCGCTATGATGACATTAAATCAACCCAGCACTCAGTTTGGACCAGGACAGCAGATCGACGGTTACCTGCTCGAAGAGTTCCTTGGACGCGGTGCGTTCGGGGAAGTCTACAAGGCCCACCGTCCAGGATCGCCGGAGCAGAAGGTCGCGCTGAAGCTGGCGCTGACCCCCGAAGGCCGGAGGCTACTGGCCAGCGAGAGCAAGCTGGCCGGACGGGTGGACCATCCGGCCGTGGTCCGGATCAAGAGGGTCTCACTGAAGAGCAACCCACCCTACCTGGTCATGGAATACTGCGCGGGCGGCTGGAACGAGCGGGTCGGCTGACTGCGCCCGAGGCAGAACACGTGCTGGGCCAAATCCTGGATTGTCTGATCGCGGCGCACGCGGCAGGGGTCGCCCACCGGGACCTCAAGCCGGAGAACCTGTTGTTCGACGCGAGCGGCCGTCTGCGGGTGACCGACTTCGGCCTGGGACAGCTCAACCACGAAACCCGCAGCATGCTGCTCTCGCTAGGCGCGGAGAGTCTCACGGGCCAGGCGGCCGGCACGGCGGATTACATGGCGCCCGAGCAGAAGCTCGGCCTGGGTGACGAGCGGGTCGGAGCCTGTATGCGGTGTGCGTGATCCTGTTCGAGCTGCTGACCGGCCAGCGGCCGGACCGCAACGACAGGCTGAGCCACCATGTCGACCTCGGGCCGAAACTAGAGCGGTTCGATCGGCTCTACGCGAGACTCTGCACTCGGCTAGAGCGACGGATCCAGGACGCGCGGTCGGCTCGGGCGGCGCTGGACGGTGCCGTCCCAAGAAATCGACACCATTCTATACGTCCGGTCTGTATTGCCGGCATGGGTGCCCGTACGAAGGGGCGGGCGACGACGACGTCGCCGAGCAAGGACTCGGAGCAGTCCACCTGGGTCAAGCGCCATCTGCTGGGGTTGGATACAGAGTTGATGCTCAGCAAGGGCACGGTCTTTGATCTCTTCTCGCTGGGATTGTGCCTCTACCTGACCTTCGTGGTCTGGTGGGGGCTGATTGGGTAGGCACCTTCCGCAGAGAAAGAGTAGGTGCCTGAGCCGGACCGTTCGCATCGCGTGATCTGACCGATGCGACCGGCCGGCTGGCCCATCAGCTCTGCTCGGCCAGCCAAGCCTCCGCATCGGCGACGATGCTGGCCAGTGTGCCGGATTCGAACGGCGAGGCCAGGTTGGCCGACTCGAGCAGGGCCAGGTAGCTGCGCGACCCACCCAGCTTGCACAGCGCGACATAGTCCTCCAGCGCGGCCTCGCGACCGGCTAGCGAGCGCTGCCAGAACTGCAGCGCACCCGTCTGGGCCAGCGCATAGTCGATGTAGTAGAACGGGGAGCAGTAGACGTGACGCTGAGCCTGCCACAGACCGCCGTCGGCAACTCGCACCAGCCCGTCGTAGTTCCTGTGCGGCAAGTAGATGCGCTCCATCTCCTGCCAGGCTGCCAGTCTGTCTGCCGGTGTCGCCCCCGGATTCTGATAGATCCAGTGCTGGAAGTGATCGATCGCACAGCCGTAGGGCAAGAACTGCAGCGCCCGCACCATGTGGTCCTTGCGGAACGTGTCCGCCTTGTCGCCGAAGAAAAGGTCCATCGCGGGCCAGGCCAGAAACTCCATCCCCATCGAGTGGATCTCGCAGGCCTCGGCCGTCGGCCAGCGCAGCTCGAGCAGGGGCAGCCCCATACTCATGTATCCCTGAAACGCGTGACCGCACTCGTGAGTCAGCACCCGAACGTCACCCGTCGTGCCGTTGAACGTGGCGAAGATGAACGGGACCTCGTGTGCCGGGAGCGAGGCGCAGAACCCGCCCCCCGACTTGGCCGGCCGGTTGTCCAGATCGAGCAGCTCCCGCTCGACCATCATCTCGAAGAACTCTCCCAGCTCTGGCCCCATCGCGCGATACATCTCGGTCGCCCGCTCGACCTGCCAGTCCACCCCGCCCTGCGGCTTGGGGTTACCCTCCGGCAGCAGGATCGGCTCGTCGTGGAACATCAGCTGGTCCAGACCCAGCCGTTCGGCCTGCTGCTTGCGCAGCCGTGTGGCCACCGGGACCACGTGCTGGACCACCTGCTCGCGGAAGCAGGCCACCTCGTCAGGCCCGTAGTCGGTGCGGGTCATCCGCTGGTAGGCCAGCGGAGTGTAGTTCTCGTGACCCAGAGCCCGCCCCATCCCATCGCGCAGCTGGGTCAGGTCGTGGAAGATGCCGTCGAGCCGCTCGCGATTTTGCTGAAAGAACCCCCAGCGGGCCTGCTGCACCTCACGTCGCGTGTCGCGGTCGGCCGACTCGTAGAAGGGCCCCAGAGCGGCCAAATTGTAGGTCTCTCCGCGAAAGGGGATCCGCGCGCTGGCCACCAAGCTGACGTACTCCTTGGTCAGCCGACCCTCTTCTCGCATCGCCTCGCTGATCTGCGGATCGAAGCTCGAGACCTCCGATTGGAGGACCGCAAATATTTGACTGCCCCACTCCCCCTCCAGGGCCTCCCGATAGGGCGAGGCCAGCATCTTCTCGGCCAGCCGGACATACAGCTGCGTGCTCACCGGCTTATTCTCGTCGAAGAAGGTCCTCTCCGCCTCCGCCCGCTCGTCCTCTGTGTCCTGGTGATAGTGAATGTAGGCCAGCGACTCGGCGGTCCAGACCTCCTTCAACAGTTCCTGCCAGTCCGGAAAAACGGCGCTGACGTCGGCGGCCGAATCGGCCGCATCCAGCCGCTGGGCCAGGGTCTCGGTGCGTTCGGTGAGGGCCTCGATGTCGGGCCGGACGTAGGGGAACTCGGAGAACTTGAGCGCGGTGTCTGTCATCGGCGCATGATACAATTTCGGCCTCTCATGGGGTCATCTGATTACGGATATTTACCGACTCACCGCGCCCAATGGCTCAGCAGGCGCTGCCTCGGGCTGAAGGTGAGCGCAGACACCCAAGAAACGTAGGAGTCCACGATGGCCCGTGCGTACGAGAAGTTGCTAGCAATCAGTGCCGAGCTTCGTGACCTGGGAGCTCTCCGCAGCCTGGCCGGCTGGGATCAGGAGACCCACATGCCGCCCAAGGGAGCAGCCAACAGGGCGGAGCAGCTTTCAGCGCTGTCGGGCGTGATCCACGAGAAGTTGACAGATCCGCAAATCGGCGAGCTGATCGCTCAGTCGGCCGACGCCGCCAGCGAGGCATTCGATCAGGCCAACCTTCGCGTGATGAAGAAGGAGTACGACCGCGCCTGCAAGCTACCCACCGAGCTGGTGAGTGATCTTGCCCGAACCGGAGCCCTGGCACAGCAACACTGGAAAGAGGCGCGAAAAAAAGACGAGTTCGCCCGCTTTTTACCCTGGCTGGAAAAACTACTACGCCTGCAGAAACAGAAGGCAGCCTGCCTAGATCCCGACAAGCCGCCCTACGACGTGCTGCTCGACCTCTACGAGCCGAACATGACCACGGCCCAGCTCCAGCCACTGTTTTCCGAGCTACGCGATGGGGTTGTGGATCTGGTCCAGCGGATTGACAGTAGCGGCAAACAACCACGCACCGACTTCCTGGGCACCCGAGAATACCCGCAGGCCGCGCAACAGGCTTTTCTCGACGAACTGCTCGAGGGGCTAGGTTTCGATCGCGAAGCCGGTCGCATAGACGTGGCGGCGCACCCCTTCTGTTGCGGACTCTCCACCAGCGACGTGCGCCTGACAGTCCGCTACAACGAGGACGATCCGCGGCCATCTATTTTCGGCCTGATTCACGAGGCAGGCCACGGCCTGTACGAGCAAGGGCTGCCGATCGCTCACGATCGCCAACCCGCCGCGGCCGCCGCCAGCCTGGGCCTGCACGAATCCCAGTCTCGACTGTGGGAGAACACGGTTGGCCGCAGCCGACCCTTCTGGCAGCACTTCTACCCCAAGCTTCAGAGCCGCCTGTCCGCGCTCTCCGATATCGATGTCGAGACCTGGTATGGGGCGATCAACGAGGCCAAGCCCTCCCTGATACGGGTCGAGTCGGATGAGGTGACCTACAACCTGCACATCATCTTGAGGATGGAACTGGAGATCGCAATGCTGGACGGGGACCTCGCCGTCCGCGACTTGCCAGCCGCCTGGAACGAGAAGATGCAGCAGTACTTCGGCATCCAACCCCCCAGCGATGCCGATGGCGTGCTACAGGACGTCCACTGGTCGCTAGGCGCCATGGGCTACTTCCCGACCTACACGCTGGGCAACCTCTACGGCGCTCAGCTATGCGCCAAGATGCGCAGCGAACTGACCGACCTGGACGAACAGACCGCAGCGGGCAATCTGATCCCGGTCCTCGACTGGATGCGAACCCACATTCATTCGCAGGGACGTCTGCACGAACCGGCCGATCTGGTGAGCCGGGCAACAGGCGAGGGGCTCTCGGCCGGTCCGTTGCTGGCATACCTCAATCAAAAATACGGGGACCTGTACGACCTGGGTTGAGGCCTGTCGTCTATTGCCTACAGGCCGAGGCCGAGCCGGCAGCTCTGGCAGTAGTCGATCTGCTTCTTGTCCACATCGCCAATACCGTTGGCCGCGGACATCACACAGGACTCGTCGTCGCAGGAACTCAGACCCAGCAGCCTCCCCACCTGATACAACGCCTCCACCATCGCGCGCTGAAAGAAGCGCTCCTTGTCCGGCTCGTCACCCCAGAACTCCGGACGCAGCCGGGTCAGGGAGATCACACCCACCGGATCACGCAGCTCGGCATAGCCAAACGCGAAATTGTAGGGCTCGACGTAAATGTCGTTGTCGATGATCGCCAGGATCGCGTTCGATTCATCGAGCGGCTCCCGCTGAACGCGCTCTACCACCTTCGTCGCCTTGTACTGAAGCCGGTCGTCGTCAAATGCATCGAGTGGACGAGGGATGAAGTCCCCGATCTCGCAATCGATCGACAGACGCTGCTGTATCCCGGCACGCAAGCGGTAGGGGATGTCGGCGTCGCAGCGGCCGACGGGCAACAAGCGGATACTCTTGATCTGGTGAATCACAGCTACATTTAAGCATACCATCTAACATCTGGCAGCCGCAAAATGATTGTACGCCACTTGTGTCGTTCACTACAATCCTGGGTCATGAGCGAGGTCCTGGATAACCTGATCGTCACGTATGACGTCGGCGCATTCCCGTTCCCGACCTGGGTTCAGGACCGAATCAGTTCGGCGGGCTACGACGCCACAGATCTGCATCTGCTACACGAGACGGTGCCGCTTCGGGAAGTCGCCCCCCTGCAGCGCCGATTGATTGCCGAAACCGCCGACCCCGCGTTCCAGTCGATGGCTCACAGCTTCGTGCGGTCGGTCGTTCAGCCCCTGCTCAAATCTGAGCTGGCTATACAACGGTACTTCAACGTCCGAATCATGCTGCCAGACCGGCCAGACATGATCATCGCATTTCACAACGGCACCTGGTACGGACACGGCCTGGGCGAGACGACAATCTGGATGCCGCTATGCGAGGTGGCCGGCTCGAATACTCTGATGGTGATCGACCGGGACCAGTCCCGCCAGATCACGGCTGATTCGGTGGCCAAACGCTGGCGCCACGAGAAGATGCAGGAAGCCTGCATGGTCCACGCACGACCAGTTGAGATCGGCCCTGGAGACGTGCTACTGTTTCAGCAGGAGAACCTGCATGGCAACACCCTAAACACGACGGGAAAAACCCGGGTCAGCATCGACTTTCGAGTAGCCGTCAAGGGCGGCCCTCTGCATCGCAAGCTGATCGGGGGTTACTTCGACCTGCTCGACTCGAAAGCCTCCGCCAGTGCTTCTCCAACACCCAGCAACGGCGGCATCTGCATCAGCTATGTCAACAACAACACGCGCATCGCTAACGGTATCCCGATCCACCTACAGCGGCTGATGATGCGGGACTACTGTGCTGCGCACGACATCAATCCAACCTACGAACAACTCGAGATCGAGGTCATGCCCCACCTGCCCACGCTGCTGAAGATTCTCGAGCAGGATCGTCCAGCTGACGTTCTGCTCTATTCGGTCTACGCACTGCCCGATGCGCCTGCCGATCGCCAGGTCGTGCTCGACCAAGCGGTGTCCAATGGCATCACGCTTCACTTCGCCAACGAGGACCGCCGCGTGACGTCTGTAGCGGACGCTGCGGCCATCGAACAGATCCTCACCTTCGCCCCGCCCGAGCCACCAGCGTGACGGCCCTCACCGCGGTACTGACCACGATCCAACCCCCGACCCCCTCGACGCGCCAGCTAGCCGAGGAGATCTCGCGGCTGGAAGGCCGGCTGATCATCGTCGGCGATGCAAACGGCCCGCAAAACTACCCCCTCTCCGGCAGCCAGTTCATGTCGCTGGAGGATCAGCTGGCAACCGAGTTCACCCTGGCTCAAAAACTGCCGGTCAACTGCTATTCGCGCAAGAACATCGGCTACCTGCAAGCCATCTCGGAGGGGGCCGGTTGCATCTACGAAACAGACGACGACAACGCGCCAATCCCCGCTTTCTTCGAACTGCGTTCGCAGGAGGTCGACGCCCAGCCGGTCGAGGCACGTGGCTGGTTCAACGTCTACCGCGCTTTCTCTGACGAGCTGGTCTGGCCCCGCGGGTTTCCGCTGAACAAGATACGCGACCCCGCGAGCTTCGCGCACGACCTCAGCACGCCCCTGCAAAAATACGACGCGCCAGTCCAGCAGGGGTTGCACGACGGCTCCCCCGACGCCGACGCAATCTGGCGACTGGTGATGGAGCAACAGATCACCTTCTTTCGCCGCCCCAGCCTCTGGCTACCAGCAGACACCTGGAGTCCAATCAACAGCCAGAGTACCTGGTGGTGGCCCTCGGCCTATCCCCTGATGTACATGCCCAGCCACGCCACCGGAGCCCGAATGCTCGACATCTGGCGTGGCTTCGTGACTCAGCGCTGCCTGTGGGAACTGGGTCACGGTGTGGTTTTCCACGCCGCCGAAGTCCGTCAGGAACGCAACCCCCACGACTACATGAATGACTTCGAGCTGGAGCTAGCCGGTTACCTGGGGAATCAGTCGGTCGCCGTACGGCTGGCCGGGCTCACGCTCGCCCCAGGCCAGGCGTCGCTGGGAGCGAACTTGCTGAGCTGCTACGAAGTCCTGGTCGAGGACGGATTCCTGCGACCCGAGGAATTGGCGCTGGTCGAAGCCTGGCTCGATGACTTACGAGAGCTCTGCTGAAGGACGTCGACAGACAAGCGAGTCTGCCCATCAAGCGTGAATGCCATCGGTTAAAGGGTAGAGCCTGTCCGAGTGCGAGCCGCGTGGGCCCGGGAAAGCGGCGGCAGCATCATTTCTCTTTCTCGACCGCGGTCACCGCCTGCTTGGCCAAGAGAATGGATTCCAGACGGTCGGCCGTGTCGCTCAGCAGATGCCCGATACTGAGCGGATTGGATGCACTGTACGAGAGCTGGCTCAACGCGCCCCGCAACAGGCGCAAGGCAACGCGGGGCCTCCCCGACTCGAGCAACTCGTCAGAGGCTCGTCGTGCCGCCCTGAACCGCACCGCACCGGAGATCCAGTGGTTTCCGAGCAGCTCGAGCAAGCTGGCCAAGTTGGCTTCGTTCGGCTCCCGCAGAAACTGATCGACGACTCGCTGCAACCGGCGCTGCTTGGCCGACAGCGACCGGCTGTTTTCCAGCGGCTTATCCAGCTTGGGCACCCTCGCGACGAATGGCGAGCTGGGATATTTCTCGCGCAGTAGCCGAAGCAGTCGCGCTCGGACCTTGTGATCGGTGGTGAAGCGCGCTGCCCAGTAACAGGCGTTGTCTGCCAGGCTGTGCTCTGGATATTGCTCGACCAAGGCCTGGTAGCGGGAAACCGCCAGCGCACGTAACCGCCCGGCGATGGCCTGGTACGACTGGCCGATCTCGATAGCCTTGAGATAGGCCGTCGCCGCCGAATAAAGAGCGGGCGGTGCGTTCTCGCTCGCTGGGTGCCGGGCCGCCACCTCCTCGAACAGCCTCGCCGCACGTAGAATCGGTTGCCTCCTCAACATCGCAGCGATCGCCTGCTCGCGCCATCCCGGATGCTGCAGCAAGTACATGTCGTAGGTCGGAGTGGCGGCCGTCGGACCACGATAGAGCGCGCGTGCCAGGGTGTAGATCTGAGCGGATGTGGCCGACTCGATCGGAGTTGGCTGCAGCTGCTTGAGGCGGATGCAGCAAACCAGACTGTCGACCACCGACTTGTTCGCATCGCTCAGCGGGTCCCTTCGGAGGAGGCCGCGGTAGACGGAAATCGCCTCGCCGAAACGGCCAGACTGCATCAGCCGCCGCGCCAGCGCCGACTCCAGCCGCGGTCGCCAGATGGAGTGTGGGAAGGAACGGAGAAATCGCTGGAGACCGGTAATCGTGCCAAACACCTCGATCCAGCAGACACGCCAGTGTTCATCGAAGAAGCCACGCTTGTGCAGTCGTGGATACAGATAGTCAATCGCGCCTGGGGTTCGGAAAAAGTGGGGGCCGAGCAAGCGTGTCAGGGTTTCGAGATCCCGACGGCCGAGCTGGGATGCCGGTGCATGCTTACCTAGTAGGGCCAGCGCCTTGCGAACCGGCCCGCCGTCGAGCAGCAAAGCGATCGCCCGCTCCACTGCCGAGTGGGCGCCAAACCGAGCCGGCGTCTGACCCCAGATCACGAGCTCGCGGGCCAGCAGACCATCCTGGTCGATCGCCAGCGCGGACCGCAGCCGACGGGTCCAGTCGGACCGCATCCCGGGCGAACCCTGGACAGACAAGATACGCCGAACCACTTTGAGAATCGCCGGTCGTCTCCCTGGAGACAACCACATGCCCAGGGCCAGCGCGGGGGCGAGTTGTTCGAAATGCGTCGGGTGATGGCGCAGCAGCCGACAGGCAAGGATCGACAGACCGGACGCTGCTGCCGGGCCAGAGCGGATGGACTCGCTCATTCCCCCAAACAGAAGCTGGCCCGCCTGTGCTGGGCGCCCTTCATCGAGGTACCGTGTGCACAGAGCGCTCAGCGCACGGGTCCAGATCGGCTGCCCTGGCCGGCTGTTGTCGAGCAGCTGGCGCCACGCCCATTGTCTCCAGCCTGAGTCCACCAGCTCCTTGCCGCGGGCCTCTGCAAGACCGAGCAGCGCGAGCCGATGCTGATCGGCCACGGGGAGCCGCCCAGTCGGGCAGGTCCATTCCGCCAATGTCCGGTACCTCTGGCTATCCGTCAGGTAATGCACGGAGAGCCGCGGTGGCCAGCGAGACAGCATCGACTCCCGCTCAGCCCCCGTCAAGACAACCTCCAAACCCCGGGCGGACAGCACCCGGCGCCGTCTGGCCAAACTGCTACAGTCACCCGTCGGATGGGCCGTCGAGAGGACCAAACAGTTGCGGTATGCGGCCTCGAAGTCGCCCTGCCAGTAGGCCAACCCAGCAAGGCCGTAGAGCGCATCGTCCGCCAGGCGACTCTGTGGATGCCGGGCGATCAACCGGCGGTAGAGGGCGCGCGCCCCCGACATACCGAGGTTGCGACGTGTCTTGCGACGTCGCAGGCCCTTGAAGTCTTCTTCGAGAACTAGATCGTAGGGATACAGCGCAGAGCGCAGCCGCCGGGCGCTGGCTCCCAGCGCAATCTCAGCGCTGGCCCGCCCCGCCAGGTAAAGCGCCTGGTCGGCCCAGACTTGCCCGGCAGATCCCTGGGCCAGGCTGGCCGCGCGCTGTAGCGCGGTCACAAAGTCTTGTTGCTCGAATGCAATCACCGCAGAGAGGTAGGCGGCGTACGAAACCAACCGCCCACCACCAATCACACGCTCGAGTTGCCGACCGGCTGTCCGGTAATCCCCATGCCGGATTGCCTGCTCGGCACCAAACAATAAAGTCAGCGCCGGACGGTCAGCCGCAACAGTGCCGTGCCGCGTCAGTCGCAGCTGCGCCCGCCAGATCTGCTCCCTGGAAGACTGGGGTAACCAACGACCCGGTCGTCCCTCTCGTGAGAGTTCCAGTTCGGTGGTCAGCAGTCGGTAGACCGACAGCGCCTCGGCCAGCTCCCCGTCCGACTCCAGCCGCTGAGCCCGCTTCAGCATCGCCACCGAACGCTCGGCCCATAGTCGTCGGTGCGTCAGGGCGCCCAGGCCAACGCGCTGGCGGTAGTCCTCGAAGCGGCCGACCGCATCGGCCCCACGGCTGGACGCACGCAGCGCTCGACAGTATTCGATCAAAGCGTGGTATGTCCGACGGCTGAGCGGATTCTGGTCGAAACACACCCGATAGCGATGTTCCAGTCGCTCCAGCTCCGAGTGGGCCTCACCCGCTCCGCTGCAGAGCAGCAGACCGATCACTGCGGAGAGCAGCGGACGGGAGGTCATTTCCGCCGCTCCTCGAGTTTCCTGCCCTGCGGGTCCCGTCCGTCGGCCAGATATGCCACCAGCAGCAGCTGCTCCAGAGCCGGCGAATTGCCGTGGCGCTTCTTGAACGTCTCCAGTTCCTCGATCGCTGCGGGAAACAAACCACAGGCCAGGTAAGTCCGTGCCCTCGATAGTGGCCGCCGCGCGGCCATGCGATCCACCAGCCGCCGAGCCTCCGTCGGCTTGCCCGAGAGGGCCAGCGAGCGGGCCAGGAGGCGAGCCAACGTCGGGTCCGGGTGTTTGTCCATCAGCAACACACGCCGCAGCAGCTGGGCCGATCGATCACCCAGACCGCTGGCCAGCTGCAACTCGCCATGCAGTCTCAGCAGCTGAGGCTGAGCCGGGAACCGGCCGACCGAGGAACTCAGCATCGTCAGGGCCTGCTCCCGCTCACCCCGCTGGAGGTGACGCCTCACCTGGACCTCGAGACTGATCGCATCGACCGGTTTATTCGGGCCAGGAAGCTCGAGCAAAGCCTGTATCGCCTTGTCGCGGTACTCTCCCCGACTGGCAGCGGCCAGTCGATGATAAACCGCGGCGGCGGGCCGACGCCGACCCAGACTGCACTGTATCTGAGCCATGGCCAGCAACAAGCGGGGCTTCTCGCCGCACGCCACGAGCCCTCGGCCGAGTACATCGAGTGCTTCCGGCCAGTCGTCAGTCCGCAAGGCTAAATCCGCCTGCAACAGGTAGAGCTGCGTCTCGTCGGGAAAACGACCAATCAAGCTGTCGAACCAGCGGACCAGCTGCCGCTCCTGTCCACCGATCATCATCAGGGCCGAGAGCTCCAGTGCGGCATGGCGGTCAGCCTGACCCCGTCGGGTCTGCAGGTACGCATGGTACGCATCCCGCGCCAGCTGGTCTCGCCGATGTTGGCGGGCTTGGCGTGCGAGTGTCAGCAGATGTCCAGCCGGCCCGTTGTGCGCCAGAAACGTCATTTGCTCGAGCCCGAACGTAATCCGACCGGTCTCTAGCAAGCGAGCCGCCTCGAGCCATGCCGCTCGATCCAGCGAAAGTGTCCGAGTCTGATCCGCGGTGACGCTACCCAACTTGGCGATGCGACCACTGAGGACTGGGATCCACTCAGGACGGGCTGTGCGGTAGCGAGATAGCAGAAAGGCCTGCTCCCGCTTCGTGTCCCCCGCGCCGCGTGCCAGCTTGCTGGCCAGCTCCAGGTAAACCAGGCCACCCGCCTCTCCCGACCAGCCCTCGAGTAACGTGAAGGCCTCGGCGGTGCGATCGCAGCGCGCCAGCAGGAACACACCCTCCTGCCGCGCGGCCAGCGACCGCAGCGCGCAGGCCCGCCGCGCCCAGGCAACCGCCTGCGCCTTTCGCCCAGCGTGGTGCGCCGCGCGAGCGAGGCGAATCAAGCAGCGATGGTCTCGCGGCCAGCGCTTCGCGGCGGCCAGCAAAACACATCGGGCAGCAGCAGACTGACCCAGGCGTCGAAGCAAACCCTCGGCCTCGAGAAGATCCGCAAGTCCCGCCAGCCGACTGGTGATCAACTGCTCGACGATCAGGCCGAGCGAGTCACGGGAATCCGTCTCGAGCGCCAGACGCAGCCGGCGAAGCAGGATCTGGGGGTTTCCCTTCTCGGCCGCCGACAGTAGCTTTTCTGCTTCGGACAATCGGCCATGCTGGACCAGCAGATCGGCCAGCCTAGTCCGCAACTGAGCGGCCGGGCGATCTTCCAGGCGAAGACCCTGGCGCAGCAGCGCGATCGCCTTGGGCAGCTTGCCCTGACTGGTGCGCAGCTGCACCATGACCAGGCGCAGGTCGCTATCCCGCGGGTTCTTGCCCAGAGCGACCCGCAACACCGGCATCACCACATCGGCGTGGCCCTGTCTTCCCAGACGCTCGAGCAGGCCAAACAGCTGCCGACGGGTCCAGTGGCCCGGACCCGTGTGATCGAGAATGTAGGCGGCGTGTCTCAGGCAGATCGGCAGGTGTCCCGCGCTGCCTGAAAGGCTGACCAACTGCGAGGAGGTGCTCAGGCGCTGCGCGGTGGAGCGACCGGCTTTCCAACGCGCCTCGAGCGAGCCGATCAGTGCCTTCGTCATCTGATGCTGGCGATAGAAAGCCTCCCGCCGGTGAACCGACCGTATCCGGCCGACGAACATCAACGCCTCCTTCCGCCGCCTGACCCGCATGGCCTGGCTAGCCGCTTCGAGCAAGATCTTCTCCCGCCCACGGGCCCGCGGTGTCTCCAGCACCGCTCTGTAGTGCACCAGCGCACCAACAGAGTCCATCTGGCGCGCCTTCAGCCGCGCCAGCAAGAGGTGCGCGTCCGTTCCCCAGCGAGCGTCGGTCAGCAAGCGGGTCAGTCTGTGAGCGGCCTCTCGCGGCCGACCGGCCTCGGTCAGCAGACGAGCAGCCACCAGCTGGCCGGTCGGCTCAGCGGATCGACAATACCGCGCTAGCGCCTGCGGCAAACGCCCTCGGCGCCGATGAATTGCGACCAACTTGTCGAGAAAATAGGCGTGGGTCGGCACAACCCGCAACCGCTCCCGACAGATCTCCAGCGTCCTCTCCTCCTCGACGCTGAAGGGCGGTAACTGTTTTTCCTGTCCATCGGCCTGGACCGCTGCCAACGCGGCCACGAAGGCCACTACAACCCCAAATCTCCCCAGAACCGGCCCCCCGCCTGGAACCAGGAATTTCATACGCTACTCCTTCGACAAACTCACTTCCCCTCCTTTGGTATTAGCTAGACACACACTCCATTCTCCGTTCATCCGACTGCCACTCGCCATGCCGGAGCAAGCCCCCACGGACAAATGCCCATCGGAAGCCTCGCATTCGCTTGATCTCGCACTCGAGTTGGCCAGCTGGGAGACACGACGCCCAGGCTCCAGCCTGCTGAACGCTGGCCAGGTTGTCGGAGCCTGCCAACCCCGCATGAAGGACGGTGCGGGACAGACCTCGCACCCGATGGGCCGCACGGCTCCCGACCTGATGCCGGAACAGAAGAAGGCCAATCTGGCGTGGGCGCTGATCAAATGCGCTCCGGCCACGGGGCAGATTGTCCCGTTTTCGGGTCAGCCTGCCAACCCGCGCTCCGCCGATTCCACAAGGAGTCATCTGCCCCCTGTGAGTCAAGCAGTTCCTGTCCCGCGAGCGTGGCAACCCGGTGAGCTGCCGGCCCTCGATGCGGTAACTTCTCCGACGGGTAGTCCCTACGCACACGTACGCAGGGGCCAGCATCCGTCATCCCGCAGAGCACCAGCAGCACGGTGGGCCACGCCGCACTTCTTGTGGGCTCCATCATAAGAATCTACCACATAAAGCTGTGTGAGACAAAATGGAGGAACCGGTTAGAGGGCCGCGCACGTGGCACACGTGCTGCTGCTGCTCGGCATGGCGCAGCGTCGAGCCGGCCCGGTCTTCGAGCAGCTGACCTTGCCGGGCCGCTCGAGCAACATTGCATCGCCAAGCTCTCTGCATTGAACAGATAGCTGCGCCAGAGAGTGCCGCTCTCCTGGCGCCAGTATTCTGTTCACCTACCGGCCTGCCTGACTCCCAGGAGGCGATCCCATGAGTCAAGCGGGACACGCAATCCGCGGTTCAACCACAAGTTCTGCCGCTCGGGTTATCGAGGCACCAGCGCTCGCTGCCCCAGCTTGAGCGAAAGCTTCTTGCGCCCCCGGCCCCTGACGACCTCCAGTGGGACGGTCTTGCCCGGACTCCCACGCCGGATTCGCCCCAGCAGGTGTCGCTTGCCACCCACCGTCTGTCCGTCGAAGCTCAGGATGATGTCCCCAACCTTCAGGCCGGCCGTGGCCGCGGGGCTACCAGCAACCACCTCGGTCACGCGCACCGCCTTGCGCCCGGTCAGCGGACCCGCCGTGAACTCCACATCCTCGGGAATGATGCCAATGTAGCCGGTGTAGATCTTACCGGTCTTCTCCAGGCTCTCCATGATCCGCAAGGCAATCTCGACGGGGATCGCCAACCCCACCCCTTGATTTCCCCCGGTCCGGCTGATGATCGCCGAGTTGATCCCGATCACCTTCCCCTGGAGGTCGACCAGCGGGCCTCCCGAATTGCCCGGGTTGATCGCGGCGTCAGACTGGATGAAGTCCTCCGCCTTGTTGATTCCAATACCCGCTCGCCCTCTTGCACTGATGATTCCCGCGGTGACGGTCTGACCGATGCCAAACGGATTGCCGAAGGCCAGCACCCACTGCCCGATCCTCAGCTTGTCGGAGCTGCCCAGCTCGGCCACCGGCAGCGGATCGCTGGTGGCGATCCGGAGAACCGCGATGTCGGTGTTCGGATCGGAACCGAGCACCTTCGCACCGTATCGCCGGCCGTCACCCATCTCGACCGTCAACCCTGTCGCACCTCGTACGACGTGATGATTGGTCAGTACCCTGCCGTCGGCCGACACGATCACACCCGAGCCGCTCGCGCTCGACCGACCCGAGGCCTTGATATGCACCACCGCCGGACGGATCTTCTCGGCAACAGCGACAAACCGCTTCGAGGGATCAGCGAGCTTGCTCAGATCTAGATCTGGAGCAGGAGGCGGCGGGGTCTGCGAACGGAGCGCATAGCCTCCAGCCAGCCCAATGATCAACACGAGCAGGAACAGCGGAAAGGTCGTTTTGGTCATGGGGTTTCCTTCTCGGGAGTCAAACACCACCAACAAATGCCCCAGCAGAACGCCAGGGCACGGAGAAAGCATAATAGCGGACAGAGCAAGGCCACAAGCCAATCGCGCCGAAAGTTGGTCCTCACCAGGGGCATACATGAGAGGCCAAACAAGGCCAGCGCACCCATCAACCCCCAGCCGGCGAGCGGCCAGCAGGTCAGGGCGAGCGACAGACCGAGCAGCGTCGGCGCCAGCAGGATCTGCAGCTTCAGCATCTGGGGCGTATAACTATCCGAGATCGCCTTGCGGGGAAAGCGCCGATAGACCACCATGCGCCAGTAGCCCCGGCCAGCCTTCAGCACGAGATAGCTCCAGAGGGTGGGGCGATGGCGATGGAGCAGACGAGCTTCCGGCACGAACACGATGCGGTGGCCGGCGGTGGACAGTCGGTAGGAGAACTCTGTGTCTTCGTTGTTGGCTACCGGGAAACTCTCATCGAAGCCGTCCAGCTCGAGAAACAGGTCTCGCCGAATCGCCATCGCATAGCTATCGACGAAGTCGATCGTGTCCTGACGGGAGAGCTTCCGGTAACGGTTCTCGAACTCGGCCTGGGCGAACCGCGGACCGAGTCCCCGTTGGTCGGTCAGATACGCACCCTTGGCCGCATCTGCGCGTCCGTCGACAATCGGCGCCGCGAGTCGTTCGATGCACCCCGGGAGCGGCTGGCAGTCGCTGTCGGTGAATATCAGCAGCTCTCCGGTGGCCTCTCGCGCGCCGCGGTTTCGCGCACCGGCAGGGCCCGTATTGTCCTGACGGATCACACGCACGCCAGCCGCCTCGGCCAGGCTTCCCGTGCCGTCCGTCGAGCCGTCGTCAACGACGATCACCTCCAACGCCTGGGTCGAGGCTTCGGTAGAAAGAGCCCGCAAACACTCCTCCAGACAGCTTGCGGCATTGTAGGCCGGGATGATAACGCTGATCTTCACATCAACCGGAGCGGCACACGCCAGCCCACCTCTCTGTTACAGTCGCTCGGGTACCGCAGGCCCACAGCACTCCGGGAGAGCCCAGCTGGGACGACTCAGCGATGGAGATCATCCCCGACGAAGATCGTCCGATTCCGTTTTAGCCATGTTAGCCGCGGGAGCGATGCTCGGTCTGAACACAGCGGGCATTAAACTGCAGCAAGGCCTGCTGCTGCGCTCAAAACTCCTCGGAAAACGGGATATCTTGACCTGCCTGGCTCAACGAGAGCCTCGCTGCCAAGCCCCCTGGTGGCTTTATCCCACCCACGCGCAGAGTTCCGCCGCAACTGTTCGGACAGTGCCTGAGCGACTGATCTCTCTTTTCCACCAAGAAAACCCACCATCCCTCGCGACCGCCCGCATACGGAGGGTACAGACAGATCGCGAGCAAACGAATACACGGGACTCGCCTGTCAGGCACACGATCTAAGGAGATAAAAGGATGTCACTCAGCAAACACCTACTCTGTGGACTGGTCGCCCTCACCGTCTTCGTATTCGCCCCCAGCGCGATGGCCCAGCCAGCGAGCGTTCTGTACGACAACAACAACACGGCGTTGGCCGACGTCATCATCAGCGTGTCCCCCGGCGAGGCGCATATCTGCTTCCGGTTCCGGGAGAATGGAAGGCTGCTGTGCCTCAAGTTCTGGTTCGAGGAGCCCTTCACGCTGGTTACCTACACCGTCATTGGACAGATCGAGATCGATATGCTGACTGGGGGGATGACGCTGAATGGGCGCCTAATAGGGCGTATCCGCTAACCGGATAGATAACGTCTCTCCCGAGTCCTCCTCCGTCCGACCTCACCCGCATGTGCGTGTGGACGAGGCCACGGGATACAGCTGGCTGGTCAACCAGCCGCGGCTCGAGAGCCGGGCGCCCGGCGAAAAGCCGGGCGCGACCGGGACCATGGCGGACCCTACTTGACGAGGATTCGCTGTTCGATCACCTCTTCGGTGATCGTCTCCTCGATCACCTGCTCGCCCCCCCGGGGCGCGGACCGCTTGCCGCTGCGGACCGCGGGCTGCGGCATCACTTTCTCCGAGAGCAGCCGGATCATCGATCCGTCGGGTAGCAGCCGCCATCCCCCGCCGATCGGGCGACCCTTTTCCCATTGCTCGCCGATGCTCATGGTCGAGAACCGCCTGGACCAGCGATCGTGGTCTGCATTCCACTGATTCATCTTTCGCCGCCACTGCTCGGCGTCTCGACGCCATGTGCGCTCCCAATCCTCCGACTGGCGCTGCCATTCCCGACGCCACTTCTCGGAACGCTCGTCGCGGCTGAACCGATCCGACTCCTCGAGCAGTTTGCGCATCCGGCGCTCGGTGCTGCGGGGCTCCTGATCGTCGCGCTGTGCCATGCGCCTCTTGGGCTCGATGAGGTGCCCCTGGCGCTTGCCCCGAAGCGGCGCCTCACCCTGGGCCGCCGACCGGGCTCGCCCCAGACCGGTCGCCTCCAGTGACACCCCGAGTGCCGTGCGCAATGCGGCCATGTCGAGACCCACACCCCGCTGCTTGGCCAGGCTCGCCGCGCTGGCCAGGATGACGCGAGCGGGGAGGCTCATCGTCAGCTTGCAGTAACCGGTCGGCAGGTACTTCGGCTGCCCGAGTTCGGCCGCGCCAGTCAGGAAAACAGACACATCGGGCCTCAGATCCGAGAGCGTCCTACCACTGCCAATCGGCAAGCTCTTGACCAGTTCTCCGAGCTCTCGCAAGGCGTCCAGGCGAGCCGCACGTCGAGCCATCAGCTTCTCGACCGGGGAGACTTTCGACCAATCGAACGTCTGTGCATCGGCTGGCGCACCACCGCCGATCATGACGGCGACGATCAGCACCAACGAAAGAAGTCTGCTCATGGTTATCCTCTACGACAAGCAGGCTGGGGGGGTATTAGCCTTATACCAGATCCGGGCAGGGATTTCCAGGCGTCACTGCTCCAGGCATCGTTACGGGAGTCACCCGAACTATATATTGTGCCCACCGAGCACGGCTATACTTGATGATGTGGCACTGGCCGGCTACTTTTGCCGGGATGCTTGACACCCCCGGCAGGCCATTTATATGGAACTCTTTCTGAACGGTGAAGGCCTGATGAAATGGATGTCGGGTGGTGGCCTCAGTCTCCTCCTCGACCTGATCTATATCTTCTTCCTGCTAGTCACCGCACCGATCTGGATCTACAAGATCCTCGCAACCGACAAATATCGCGAGGGACTTCCGGAACGGATCGGGCGGGTCCCGACTCGCGAGGGCGACCGCCCTTGCGTGTGGGTCCAGGCGGTGTCGCTGGGAGAGGTGCTGTCTGTCGGACCGTTTCTGCGGGCGCTGGACGAACAGCTGCCGGGCTGGGACGTCGTGCTCTCGAGCACGACCAAGACCGGTTTCACAGCGGCACGGAAACACCACCCGGAACGGCTGGTGTTCCACTTCCCGCTTGACTTCAGCTGGACCGTCGCGAAAGTGTTTCGCAAGATCCGGCCGAACGCCGTGGTCTTCGTCGAGTTGGATCTCTGGCCCAATTTTCTGCTGGTTGCGGGCCGGAGACGCGTGCCGACCATTGTGGTCAACGGCCGGATGTCGCCGAAGTCGCACCGGGGCTACATGCGGTTCCGACCGCTGGTGCGCAAGATCTTCGGCACTGTAAAGCTGTTCGCAGTACAAGAGGAGCGCTACAAACAGCGCTACCTGCAACTTGGGTTCAAGGAGGAGCGTATCGTCGTGACGGGGTGCATGAAGTATGACACGTTGCCCCAGAGCAACGAGGCGCTGGTGGCTCGGCTACGGGACGAGACCGGGATCGCCGCAGACTGCCGGGTGGTGGTGGGCGGTAGCACGCACTGGCCAGAGGAAAGGCACCTGGCCAATGCGTTCGAGACACTACAGGCCCAGCACGAAGACGTGCGCTTCGCCATCTGCCCGAGACATCCGGGCCGCGGTGAACAGGTGGCCAAGGAACTGGCAGCGCACGGGTTTCGCGTTGCCCGGAGAAGTCAAGGGGATGCCCCCGATCCGGATGCTGTCTGGATCTTCGACACCATCGGCGAGCTACACGGCCTGTACGAGATGGCTGACGTGGTCTTCGTCGGGGGCAGCCTGACAGATCGTGGCGGTCAGAACATGATGGAGCCGGCGGCCCTGGGCCGCGCGGTGTTGTTCGGCCCCAACACCTGGAATTTCGGCGACAACGTCGACCTGTTGGTCAACGCAAACGCTTGCGGGGTGGTGCAGGACGCCGACGAACTCGAGCGTGCGTTGGCGGAGTTGTTGGAGCAGCCGGAGAAAGCCCGGCGCATGGGACAACAAGCCCAACAACTCGTTCGAGGACAGCAGAAAGCCTCCGGGACCAGCGCGGAGTTGGTCGCAGAGTGCTTGTCGCAACAATAGACTACAGAAGAAAGCCTCCATGCGAGGAGAGGACAGATGAGCTCTAGAAAGCACTTGTTCACGTCCGAGTCGGTGTCGATGGGACACCCGGACAAGATGGCAGACCAGATTTCCGACGCCGTGTTGGACGCAATCCTGAGAGAGGACCCCCAGGGCCGCGTGGCCTGTGAAACGATGGTCACGACCGGCCTTGTCGTCGTGGCCGGTGAGATCACGACCAGCACCTACGTCGACATCCCTTCCGTTGTCCGGCAGACGATCCGCGAGATCGGCTACACCGAACCCAACGCTGGCTTCGACGCTGAAGGCTGCGCCGTCATCACCACGATCGACAAGCAGTCGGCCGACATCGCCCTGGGCGTGGACACACAGACAGCCGTCGACCAGCGTCAAGGCGCTGGCGACCAGGGTCTGATGTTCGGCTACGCATGCGACGAGACCGACGTGCTGATGCCCATGCCGATCCACCTGGCCCACCGGCTGGTAGAGAAGCTGGCCGAGATTCGCAAGTCTGGTGAATTGACCTACCTGCGACCGGACAGCAAGAGCCAGGTCACCGTCGAGTATGACGAGGGCCGCCCCGTCCGCATTCACACCGTCGTCATCTCGACGCAGCACGACCCGGATGTGAGCCAGGAGCAGGTCCGTAAGGACATGATCGCTCGGGTCATTCGTGACGTGATCCCCGCCGAGCTACTCGACGCCGACACGATCTACCACATCAACCCGACCGGTCGCTTCGTCAGTGGCGGACCCGTGGCAGACTGCGGCCTGACCGGACGGAAGATCATCGTCGACACCTACGGCGGCAAGGGCCGTCATGGCGGCGGCGCCTTCAGCGGCAAAGACCCCTCGAAGGTGGATCGCTCGGCGGCCTATGCCGCGCGCTGGATCGCCAAGAACATCGTCGCGGCCGGACTGGCGACCGAGTGCGAGGTGCAGCTGTCCTATGCAATCGGCCTGGCCGACCCATTGTCCATCCTGGTCAATACGTTTGGCACCAACGTGATCCCCGAGGAGCGGCTCGAAGAGCTCATCACCGAACATTTCGACCTGTCGCCCCAGGGAATCATCGACACGCTCGACCTCAAGCGACCGATCTACCAGCAGACCGCCCGGCACGGCCACTTTGGCCGTGAGCTGTCCGAGTTCACCTGGGAAAGCACCGACAAGGCCGACGTCCTACGGCAGGCCGCCGGCGTGTCCGCAGCCGTCTAGCAGAGCGCCAATACGAGAGAAAAACAGGTCCGCCCTTGAAAATAGCCTGTGGATTCAGCCATCATTGGGGTGGGCCTGCTTACTCGCTTGCTGGCCGTGAGTTGTTTGCCATCTTCAACCAATATGCTTAACAAGACCTTGAACGTGAGAACCACTGGACACTCCAAGGGCTTCACCCTGATCGAGTTGCTCGTCGTGATCGCGATCATCGGGATCCTGGCGGCGATGCTCATTCCGGTGATCAATCGAGTCCGAGAGCGTGCCAAACAGACCTCCTGCAAGAACAACCTGAAGCAGCTGGGAACAGCTCTTCAGATCTACCTGGATAGCACGGGCAGCGTAGTCCAGAAGTACCCGGAGGAATCGGGCGCCCTCTTCCTGGTGTCCTTGTATCGCACCGGGCTGGTCCAGGAGGCAAAGCTCTTTCTGTGTCCCGGCACCATCGACAGCAATGCAGGGGGGACGAGCCTGGACAGCGACCCGATCCCGATGGACGCCTGCAGCTTCATGGGGCGCAAGAACGGCTCCGCTGGGGCCTACCCCGGGATCGTCAGTGTCAAGGGAGCGTCGGAGACCTCCGTTGGCGCAGATGACGACGAGGGCACCGACAACCACCTGGATTCGGTCAACGTCCTGTTCCTCGACGGTCACGTCGAGTCCTTCAAGGTCGGTGACCCGAAGATCCCGACCCGCGCCGCCGGCTCCAAGGGGCTGCTCGAGCCGCTAGCCAACTAGCCGACACCAGGGTGGGACACCAATAAATGGACTACTTCCACTATCATGACGGACAGCTCCAGGCGGAGGCCGTCGCCATCGACCAGCTCGCCGAAGAGTATGGCACCCCGCTTTTCGTCTACAGCCTGCGGACGATCCGGGAGCACTACGAGAAGATCCAGAATGCCTTCTCCAGCATCGACCATCTGACCTGCTATGCGGTCAAGGCCAACTCCAACCTATCCATCCTGCAACACCTCGCTTCCTGGGGCTCCG